>Ga0310335_100125_pt1 | contig 21292 bp, 23 predicted proteins | sample LakMicMISRFREDD7_FD_195549 | JGI IMG/M metagenome (GOLD analysis project Ga0310335, IMG submission 195549) | Enriched freshwater cyanobacterial communities from Lake Michigan, Michigan, United States - MI23.SRF.RED.D7 (v2) (version 2) | ecosystem: Environmental > Aquatic > Freshwater > Lake... | reverse complement strand
GGGGCCCGCCTTGGTGGCGGGCAGCCAGGTGGCATGCAGCAGGCTCATGGCCTAGGGGCGCTCAGCAGGCGTTGAACCCCGTGCAGCAGCAGGGCAGCGCCGATCAACGGCAGCCAGGCACGGAGTAGGCCCATCATCACCGCTGGCGCCACGGCCGCCAGGGCGACCGGGAGCGGTTGGTCGGCCGGCCAGGTCGCCACCGGCGGCAAACCGAGGCTGTGGATGCCGCAGACGGCGCCCACCAAGCCCGCCTGCAGGTGGCTGTCGTCAGGATCGACCCGCTGCAGGTGGAAGGCGAGCAGGCCGTAGAAGAAGCCACACCCCCCCGCGCGCAGGGCCGGCTCCAGCCCTAGGGGGAGCCCCAGGGCGAGGGCGCAGAGGCCTGCCCCCAGGGCCCAGGCGATCGAGCGCAGCCTCAGCTCGGCGCGGGACTCGGCGCGGGACTGGGCGCCGGCGCCAGGGCCGGTGGCAGGCTCGGCTGGGACCGGATCGGGCGACACACGCAAGGGAAGGCAGGGCGCGGAGCCCTTCGGGCCTGTGCTGGGCGATCATGCCCTCTCCAGGGCTGTTTTGCTGCGTCGGACCATGGCTGCTGCTTCCCCTTCCCCCGCCGTCGGTGCTTCCGCCACCCGCTCCCCTGGGGGAGCCCCGGGCTCCGGCCTGCCGCGCAGTGGCGCCGAGATCCGATCGGCCTTTCTGGGCTTCTACGAGCAGCGGGGCCACCGCCCCATGGCCAGCGCCTCCCTGGTGCCGGATGACCCGACGGTGTTGCTGACCATCGCCGGCATGTTGCCGTTTAAACCGGTGTTCCTAGGCCAGCAGGAGCGGCCAGCCCCCCGGGCCACCAGCAGCCAGAAGTGCATCCGCACCAACGACATTGAAAACGTGGGCCGCACGGCGCGCCACCACACGTTCTTCGAGATGCTCGGCAATTTCTCCTTTGGCGATTACTTCAAGGAGCAGGCGATTGTCTGGGCCTGGGAGTTAAGCACGGGCGTTTTTGGCCTCGATCCCAAGAATCTGGTGGTGAGTGTCTTCCGCGAAGACGAGGAGGCCGAAGCGATCTGGCGCGACACGGTGGGGGTCAACCCCAAGCGGATCATCCGCATGGATGAGGCCGATAATTTTTGGGCCTCGGGTCCCACGGGCCCCTGCGGTCCCTGCTCGGAGATCTACTACGACTTCAAGCCTGAACTCGGCGATGACGCCCTTGATCTGGAGGACGACAGTCGCTTCATCGAGTTCTACAACCTGGTGTTCATGCAGTACAACCGCGATGCTGCGGGCACCCTCACGCCCCTGGCCAATCGCAACATCGATACCGGCATGGGCTTGGAGCGCATGGCCCAGATCCTCCAGGCGGTTCCTAACAACTACGAAACCGACCTGATCTATCCCCTGATCGAAACGGCAGCCGGGTTGGCAGGAGTGGAGTATCACGCCCTCGATAGCAAGGGCCAAACCTCCCTGAAGGTGATCGGCGACCACAGCCGCGCCATCACCCAGTTGATCGCCGATGGCGTGACCGCCTCCAACCTGGGCCGCGGCTACATCCTGCGGCGCCTGCTGCGCCGGGTCGTGCGCCATGGCCGTCGCCTCGGCATTGATCGGCCCTTCCTCCAGTTGATGGGGGAGGCCTCGATCGCCCTGATGGCCAGTGCCTATCCCCAGCTGGAGCAGCGGCGCGCCGTGATCAGCGCCGAGCTGGAGCGGGAAGAGGCCCGCTTCCTGGAAACCCTGGAGCGGGGCGAAAAGCTCTTGGCCGAGGTGCTGGCGGCCAAGCCCGAGCAGATCTCCGGCGAGCAGGCCTTTGAGCTCTATGACACCTTCGGCTTCCCCATTGAACTCACCGAGGAGATCGCCGAGGAGCACGGGCTGCGCGTTGATCTGGCCGGCTTTGAGCAGGCGATGCAGGCCCAGCGCCAGCGGGCCAAGGCCGCGGCGGTGAGCCTCGATCTCACCCTCCAGGGGGCGATTGAACAGATGGCCTCGGAGCTAGGGGCCACCGCCTTCCAGGGCTACGCCACCCTCGAGCATCCCAGCTGTGTGCTCGCCCTGGTGGTCAATGGCGAACCGGCTGAGCGGGCCGGCTCTGGTGATCGGGTGCAACTGGTGCTGGATTCCACCCCCTTCTATGGCGAAGGCGGTGGCCAGGTGGGTGACCGGGGCGTGCTGCTGGCCTCGGGGTCCGATGCGGAGTTGCTCATCCAGATCGAGTCGGTGGGCCGCAACCGCAGCGTCTTTGTCCACACCGGCCTCGTGGAGCGGGGCCAGCTGGCTGTCGGCGATGTGGTGATCGCCCAGGTGGATCGGGCCTGCCGCCGCCGCGCCCAGGCCAACCACACGGCCACCCACCTGCTGCAGGCGGCCCTCAAGCTGGTGGTCGACCCCGGCATCGGCCAGGCCGGCTCCCTGGTGGATTTCGATCGCCTGCGCTTCGACTTCCACTGCCCCCGGGCGGTGTCCGCTGACGAGCTGGAGCGGATCGAGGCCCTGGTGAATGGCTGGATCGCCGACGCCCAGGCCCTGGAGGTGCAAGAGATGGCGATCGAGCAGGCCAAGGCGGCCGGTGCCGTGGCGATGTTTGGCGAGAAGTACGCCGAGGTGGTGCGGGTGGTGGATGTGCCCGGCGTGTCGATGGAGCTGTGCGGCGGCACCCATGTGGCCAATACGGCCGAGATCGGCCTGTTCAAGATCGTGGCCGAATCGGGCGTGGCTGCCGGCATCCGCCGCATTGAGGCCGTGGCCGGTCCCGCGGTGCTCGCCTACCTGCAGGAGCGGGAGCTGGTGGTGAAGGCCCTCGGCGAGCGCTTCAAGGCCCAGCCGGGCGAGATCGTGGAGCGGGTCGGCGCCCTCCAGGAGGAGCTCAAGGCCACGGCCAAGGCGTTGGCGGCGGCCCGGGAAGAGCTGGCCCTGGCCAAGGCCTCGGCGTTGGTGGCCCGGGCCCAGCCGGTTGGCGGCGATCCAGGCGGTGCGCCCTTCCAGCTGCTGGTGGAGCGCCTCGATGGGGTGGAGGGGGGTGGCCTGCAGAGCGCGGCCCAGCAATTGGCTGATCAGCTCGGCGAGGGGGCGGCGGTGGTGCTGGGCGGCCTGAGCGATCCCAAGGACCTGACCAAAGTGGTGCTGGTGGCTGCCTTTGGTAAGGCCGTGATCCTGAAGGGACCCAAGGCCGGAGCCTTCATCGGCGCCGTGGCCAAGCGCTGCGGCGGCGGCGGCGGCGGCCGGCCCAACCTGGCCCAGGCCGGAGGCAAGGATGGCGCCGCCCTGGATGGGGCCCTCGCTGCGGCCAGGCAAGAGCTGGAGGCGGCTCTGGGTTAAGGCCCGGGGCTACGCCAAGCCGATCCATCCCCTATCCCAATCCCACCGACCCTGAGCAGACTGGGCCTGCTGAATGCAGCGCCGGCCTGAACCCCTTCGCGAACCCCTGACGCCCATGCCCGTGCTGCTGCCTCCGATGCTGATCGCCCAGGCCCAGGTGCAGATGGGCTGTAACGGCACCCTCTTGCAGGCCCGCGGCCGGGCTGAACTGAAGCGGGCGATTGAGCTGCTGAAGCTTTCCCTCAGCCTGGAGGCCGAGGCGGCCACGGCCGATGGCGCCCTGGCCAGCCTGCAGGCGCGCCTGGATTCGGTGCGCCAGGCCCTCCAGCAGTTGGGGGTGCGCAAGCTGGAGGTCACGTCGCCCTCCACCTGGACCCGGTCGCCGGAACTGAAGAAGCCGGCCCTCACCACGGCTTCCCTGCAGGTGAGTGGTGAGCTGGCTCCAGCCCAGTTGCAGCGGTTGATCCGCCAGGTGGGCAGCCTGCCTGGCGTGCGCCTCTCGCCAGTGGATCCCCGCGCCCAGACCAGCGGCGACGCCGCCTCCCAGGCTCGCCTGCTTAAGGCCGCCTATGGCAATGCCCTGGGCCAGGCCAAAACGATTGCGGCGGCCATCGGCCTGCACCAGCTCCGGCCCCTGGAGGTGGAAGTGGAGGGCGGCGGCGGGCCGCCGATCCTGATGCGGGCCATGGCCAGCCCCGATAGGGCCCCCTTTGATCCGGCCGAGCTGCCCGAACCGGTGGATCGCCTCAGCCTGCTGGTTCGCTTCTGCGCGCGCTGACGGAGGCTGGCCGGGCCTGACTCAGCCACTGGCCCACCCGTCGTGGAGCACTCCCCGATGGCGCCGATCAGGCCATGGGGCTGGGGGATCGGCGCCATCGGGCTCCCGTTGAGCACCCCGGCAAGCTCTCAATGGGGGCTTGAGGTTTGAAGTTCTAGAATTAGCCAATCAATTCGATTATTCAACAGATTTGCGATGCTGCCAACCCGACACCTCGGTAAACCTGCGCCAGAAACCTGGTTTGGCATTGTCGATGGCATCTATGCAATCGCTCTGACGATTGTGGTGTTGTCTTACCCCCAGTTGATTCTTGATGCGATCGACAAGGCACAGGCCCATGAAATTGCCTACGGCATGTTGGGCCTTCTTTTGTTTTCCCATGCCTTGTCTTTTTTTGGCGTCTTTTTTACCGGCTTTGAGATCTGGTCGATCCATCGCGCCTTGCTCTCTCTCACGGTTCCGGCGCGGGGTAAGACCGTGCTCTCCGCAATTGTGCTTTCGATTGTGGCGTTTGCGCCTGTCTGGGTCGATATAAATAACCATCTAAGGCAGGAATACTTGATCGCCCAGGAACAATTGCTTGAGACCGACGCAATAATTTTTCGATCAATTTACTTTGTATCGCTGTTGATTGTCTTCGCAACATTGGCTTCGTTGTCTTTGTTGGAGATGCGTCAGGTTGCTGATCGGCGTAAGGACTTGATTCAGATTATGGCTGTTTGTCGGGATCGCTGTTGGCTGGTTGTGGCGGTGTATCTGTTCTCCCTAGCCGTGCCCCACCGTGGTGCTCTCTATATCTTCATGTTTGCCATGCTCAGCTATTTTGGACGGGATTTTTGGCTGTTCTGCCGGGCCCGGTTGGCCCGTCGTTGAGGCCCCATCTCGACTTAGAAGGGGCCCTGGCTGGCTAGGGGCTAACTTTTTCGGGGTTTCGTCAAGCCCCGTCGCTTGGGGGCCTAAACCCTGCTCTCATCTGGGTCAGGATGGGTCAGGATGGTGTAGCTGTTGACCAGTTCATGGATGTGCTGGTTGGTGTATTCTAGTACGTCCAAATCGACGTCTTCGGCTGAACTAAGGTCACTGAAGCCAAAGGGATTGTCGATGTCGCTAATCAGATGCAGAACGAAAACCAGCAAGAAGGAAATGACGAATAGGAGAAGGATCAATTCCACCAGAGGATAGCCTTTTGAAAAAATCAAACCGCCGCAGAGAAGGGTTGTGGCAAGGTTGGCCAGCCAATAAACCATTGTCACGAAATCCGTTTTCCGGATAACGTCAATGCGGTGAATCGTCCTAAGCAAAGCGGCAAGCTCTGTCGAGATCCGGGCCTTCAGTGGGGAGTCACCGAGAAGCAGGTAGATCGGCACGAATTGGTCATGGGTGTGGTCAAAAACCCATAGTAGTTTCTCGGTAGAGCTATCAGATTTGACCCAATTTAATACAGCTTGGGAGAGATCGCCAACGGCTGTCAGGGGCCCATAAGCTTTCTCCTTGGTGGTATTGACCATCAGGGTATTTGTTGCCTGGGCGAGCAGTCTCAGGCAGCTAGCGATTTCGCCAGGAAGCTTCTCGCTTTCCTTGTAATCGGATAGCACTCCATTCAGCAGAAAACTAAGCAAGAATATAGTGGATCCTACTAGGGCTGAAAACAGGGGGTTGATCGAGACGAATTCCCAGCCCAAATGATGGGCACCTAGTTTGAAACTAGTGATCAATCCGGCGACCAGGGCGACCCGAGTCAGGACATAAACTCTTCGATTGCGCTTCTTCATGAAAACGGAACTCATAATCCCCCTTGTGAAGTTGAATTGATTCCATCACTGCTGCCTGCCATTCGTCAAGTGGTTGCACCGGGGCTTGATTGATTGAAACTATTAACCTTGGCCCCTTTGGCTATGGGCAAGGTGCCGGCCGGTTGGCGGGCGCACCCATGGTTGGGGCAACCCCGCCTAGGGGAGGGGCTAATATGGATTCATTTGGTATTGCCATGCGAATTACCACCGCTAGCTTTCTATTTATCATCAGCGCTTTTGCTGCCTCCCTCCAGCAACCGGCTCGGGCCGTGGTGGTTTGCACGGGCCCCGGCGTGCCCGCCGGTTGTGTGGTGCGTCGCCCCCGGGCTGTGGCCAGCCCCGGGGTCGGCGCACCTGGCGTGCCGGCCGCAGGTGCCCCGGGCTATGGCGCTCCCGGTGTGCCCGCTGCGGGAGCTCCCGGCTATGGCGCCCCAGGGGTGCCTGCCGCTGGAGCGCCTGGTTATGGCGCCGCCGGTCCGGGGGCCAATGTCAATGGGGGCGTGAACCGGGCTGGCCGCCGCTGAAGCCAGGTGAATGAGGGCAAACCAGGATCGGGAGTTTTAACAGGCTTGTGGCTCAGCGCGGATGTAACTTTTCAATCGGTAGATAGTCGCTTGGGGCTCCCGTCTACTTGGCTGACAATTACTTCAAGGTGTTGATCGCCCTCGACACCACAATCACTAGCAAAATGAGCATCGCTGATGACTGCAGGAGTTGCAAGATTTTTGCTTTATTGCCGACCACCGAGTGATTTTCTGGCGGCCCCATGGTGTTGCTTGTCATCACGGTGAAATAGAGATAGTCCAAGGCACCGGGAAGCCAGCGGGGATTGGCTTCTATCGCCTCGCGAGGAAACCAGATTGAGCAGGGGGCTTCCGGGTGGATGAGGCGACGCACCTGGGTTGGGAAGTCGTCGTACCAATACCAGAAAAAGAAAACCAGATTGAGAGAGATATAGATTCCAGAGGAAAGGCCCAGCAGCAGGAAGGATCCTATCTTGAAGGAGTAGATGCCGATGTTGATCACAATCAGGTTCAGGGCAAGGTCAACGGTGGCTAAAATTCCAAAGCTCAGCAGGAGTTTGCGAAAGAAACGCCCCTGGTGAATCATGGATTTGACCATCACTAGGGCCATCACCACCAGGACCGCTTCCAGCCCGCTGGAGAGAATGGTGAAAATCCAGTGATCAGGTGGCACCACCTGTTGACCTTCGATCGCATTGGCCGGGTTCGACCAGTAAATCTCAAATGTGATCCAGCGCACCAGCAAGTTGATGATGGGCGACAGGGTTAACGCCAAAATATAAACAATGTTGGTTTTGCGATTCGGTAGATGGTGTAAAGGTTGGCGGATCTGCTTCTCCATGGCTTGATTTTGGCTGCGCCTGGCCTCCACTTTGACCGTGTATTGGTGGGTTCGGGGGGTTTGGCTACAGATTGATAGCGGTCGCCTTGCCGTTAGCGGAGCTGCCTGGCTAGGGACCTCGGGCCCTTCGGTTGGGCACGCTTGCAACGGAACTCCTGCCCCTGGGCTGCCCGAACGGTGCGGCAATGGCGCTGCGGCGGGAATCCGCCCAAGGGCGCTGTTTATCCCTAGAGGCTAGTCCCAGACTTGTTTTTGCTTCTCTCTGGCCGGTGGAATCCCGATCCCCTGCCCTTGGTCAACCAACCTGCACCGGTGTGCCACCGTTGGGAGCACACCCAACCCTGCGAGCGGGCTGTAGGGTGGAGCAGATTCTAAGATTTCTCTTGAGCGAGCTCATCACTTCCTGAGGGCTGTCGAAGGATCGGTTCATATCGTTTTCCGTTCATGACAATTTACGTGGGTAATCTTTCCTTCGATGCCGAAGTGGAAGACCTCCAGGGCCTGTTTTCCCAGTATGGGCAGCTGAAGCAGTGCAGCTTGCCCCTCGATCGGGACACGGGTCGCAAGCGCGGTTTTGCGTTTGTTGAGCTTTCCACTGATGCCGAGGAAGCCAAGGCCATCGACGAACTTCAGGATGTCGAGTGGATGGGTCGCATGATCCGGGTCAACAAGGCTGAACCCCGTGGTGGCGGTGGCGGCGGCGGCGGTGGCCGGGGCGGCTACGGCGGTGGTGGCGGCGGCGGCGGTTCCGGCGGCGGCGGCGGCGGGGGTGGGGGCTACGGCGGCGGTGGCGGTGGCCGCAGCCGCTACTGAGCCCTCGCTCCGTTGCTGACTAGTCGCCCTTTAAGGGGGGCCCAGGTCATCGCCAGGGGGATCCCTGATCTCCCTGGCGATCCAGCCTGCCCCATTTGAGCGGCACCCTGGGCCATGGATGCCTGGTTCCGCCAGGTTCCCAGGCCCAGTCCCCCTAGCCTCTGGCCAGGCGAATCACCATCCCTTGGCCATAGACCCGTTGGCCATCTCGGTGCTGGTGCGCTGGCTGCTGGGGTGGTTTCTTTGTTTGCGATTGCCCCGGCTACCCCAGCACTCCCTGGCGCCGGATCTGGCTTCTGAGCTGAGCTTGTCGGTGTTGATCCCGGCCCGCAATGAAGCCCGCACCCTGCCCCGTCTCCTGGCTGCCCTGAAGCGGCAAAGCCTCCAGCCCCTGGAGGTGCTCGTGGTCGATGACCACTCCAGCGACGGCACCGCCGCGATCGCCCAGGCCGCCGGTGCCACCCTCCTGACCAGCGCCCCCCTGCCCCCGGGCTGGACAGGCAAGAACTGGGCCCTTCACCAGGCCAGCCAGGCCAGTTTGGGCGATCTGCTGGTGTTTCTTGATGCTGATACCCAGCCCGGACCCCACTTTCTGGCCCGGATCTGTGGGGCCCAGCGCCAGCTCGGTGGACTGGTGTCCGTGCAACCGTTCCACCGCACCGAACGGCCCTATGAACAGCTCTCGGTGCTGTTCAACCTGGTGGGCTTGATGGCCGTGCCCCTGGGTGCCCGGGTGGGGGTGGCCTTTGGCCCCGCCATGGTCACCAGCCGCGCCGATTACCAGCGCATTGGCGGCCATGCCGCCGTGGCCAATCGGGTGGTTGAGGACTGGTTCCTGGCCCATGCCTATGAGCGCTCTGGCCTGCCAGTGAGCGCCTACATCGGCGATGGCGACATCGAATACCGCATGTATCCCGGCGGCCTGCGGGAGTTGGTGTTGGGCTTTGACAAGAATTTCGCCACCGCCGCCGGCGAGGTGCGCTGGCCCTGGATGCTGGCGGTGTTGCTCTGGTTGTCGGGGCTGTTCTGGGCGGCCTGGTGTTTACCCGCCTCCCTGTTGCATTGGCCGATGCTGGGCGATCGCTCCCTGTTGGTCAATGGGGTGGTGTATCTGGGCTTCAGCCTGCAATTGGTGCTATTGACGCGCCGGGTCGGCTCCTTTGGCTGGATCAACCTGCTATTTCCCATCCCCGTCATCTTTTTTCTAGGGGTGTTTGTGCTGGCGATCTTCAATCTGGAGCGGGGCACGATCGAATGGAAGGATCGACACATCCCGACCCGCTGATGGTCACTGGTCTGGTCATGGCGATGGTTGCGTTGAGGCTGGTGCCGATGGGCCTCGCGAACCTGCTGCCGATCGCCCCGTTCCAGGGGCTGCCGCTCGTGGCCTGCGGCCTGGGCTGGCTGTTGTGGTCGGTGCTGGTGGGCTACCTGGGCCACCGCCTGCCCCTGGCGGCCCTTGACCATGACAGCTGTTTGACCCGGCCCCGCCCCTGGGGCGAGCCCCTGAGTTTCTATGGGCAGCGCCTGGCGATCAGCCGATGGAAGGCCTGGTTGCCCGACGCCGGCAGCCTGTTCCCGGGCGGCCTGCGCAAGCGAGAGCTGATCGGCCGCGATCGCTCACGCCTCGAGCGGCTGGTGGCCGAAACCCGCCGGGCCGAATGGGTGCACCTGGGGATTTGGCCCTTTTGGCTGGCTACGGCCCTGTGGCTGCCGCCTTGGGCGGTGGTGGTCAACCTGCTGTTTGCCACGGCCTTCAACCTGCCCTGCCTGTGGCTGCAGCGCTACAACCGGCTGCGGTTGTTGGCCCTGTTGGCCCGGCTGGGGCCCTGATTGGAATAAAGGCTTGAGCTTGCAACCAATCCTTTCGTGGCGCGTCCAGACTGAAACCATGCAGGATTCCAGTCCCGATGGGGGCCCCTATCGGGTGCGCTTTGCCGATCGCCACGAGCGCAGTGTTCCTGATGAGGTGCGCGGGCCCCGTTTTGGCTGCCTGGATGATGCCTTGGCCTTCGCCCATCTCCAGGTGAACAGCCGCAACGCTGCCCTGATTGTTGAAAAGCTGGCCCCAGGTGGCTGCTGGTTGCAGATGGCCCGCCTGGATTAGGGCCCCCAAGCCCCTGGGCCAGCTCAAGGGCTTGGGGGCTTCAGCGACGGCCCAGCAGGTCCTCCCAGGTGGGAGCGGCGGCTGGGGCGCTGGGGAAGGGATGGGGCTGGGGCGGGGTGCTGGCGTGGCGGATCGGTCCGATCGCCGGCCGCAGGCCGGAAAGGGTGCTGGTCATGGAAAAAAACAGATGGTCGGTATGGATCTCGCACCGGGCGGCGTTCCTTCCCGCAAGGGGGAATCACACAGGAACGCCTGGCATGGACCTTGTTGCTGGCCCCAGGAAGCTCGGGGCGAGGCACGGTGCTGGTTCTGGCGATGGCGAATTCGAACTCGCCGGCTTCTGCCAGATCTCTAAATAGTAGTCGACGGCGCTCAGGCGAAGCTTGTTTGGCAAGCCAAGCCGACCAGCTCTTCACTGACCTGCCAGAGCCGGCGCCGCTGGTTGCCATCGCGGGCCGCCGCCGCGATCGGGCAGGCCACGGGCCAGCCGCGCAAGTTGGCCAGGCCGCCGGGGCCATACAGAGCTCCGCCTCGGGCCTCTGCTGCCACGGCCCCATGGAGCTGGGGCAGGGCCCCCATGGCGGCGCTCTGGAACAGGGGATCCATCAGCCGGTAGGCCAGACCTTCCAGCCTGGAGCCCTTGGCGGCCACCGAGCTGGGTTGCAGGTTGGTGCGGGCCAGCCCCGGGTGGGCGGCGATCGACAGGGTGGTGCTCCCGGCGGCCGCCAGCCGCTCCTGGAGCTCCAGGGCCATCATCACGTTGGCCAATTTGCTTTGGCCGTAGGCGCTCCAGGGGTCGTAGCGCCGCTCGCCTTGTAGGTCGTCAAAGGCGATGCGGCCGAAGTAGTGGGCCCCTGAGCTCACGGTCACGATCCTGGCGCCGCTTTGCTGCTCGAGCAGGGGCAGCAGGGCGGCGGTGAGGGCGAAGTGGCCCAGGTGGTTGACGGCGAACTGCAGCTCGTAGCCATCGCGGGACAGGCGCCTCGGCGGTGCCATCACGCCGGCGTTGTTGATCAGCAGATCGAGGCGGCCAAACTCCCGATGCACCTGGCTGGCCGCCGCCGCCACGCTGGCCAGGTCGGCCAGATCCAGGTCAATCACCTCCAGGCCGGCCCGGGCCAGGGGCAGCAGCTGCTGACGAGCCGCTTCCCCGCGGCTGCGCTGGCGGCAGGCCAGCAGCACGGTGGCGCCGTGCTGGGCCAGGGCCCGGGCCGTTTCCAGGCCCAGGCCACTGTTGGCGCCGGTCACCAGGGCGATGCGGCCGCTCTGGTCGGGGATGTCGGCTTCGCTCCAGGCCATGGGGCTGAGTCGCTGCGCTGCGGAGGGGCTGGGTTAGGGCGTCCAGGCACGCTCGCCTGGGCTCACTCTTCTAAGACTCACTCTTCTAAGACTCAGCCTTTTGGGACGAAGCCTTATTGGGACGGAGCCTTCCGGCACTCCGGTTCCCGGGACTCCGTCTTTTGGGACTCAGTCTTATGGGAACTCAGTCTTCCGGGAACAACAGCGAGGCCAGTTCCTCCGGATCGACGTCGTAGACGCGGGCCAGGCTGGTTTCGATCGCGGAGGTCACCTCGCCGGGCAGGAAGCGCATGGCGTTGAGGGCGTCCTCGGCGATCTCCTCGCTCAGCAGGGTTTCCTCGCCGTCGAGTTTCTCGTCGTTGATCACCGCCATCACCCAGCTCTGGTAGGCGTAAACCAGATCGGAAAACTCCAGATCGGGATCGTTGAAGTCCAGGGCCATGGGGCTGAAGGCGCATGCCCCTGCAGTTTGCCGCGGGGGCGGGGAGGATGGCAGCTATGAGCGCCACACCCAACCCCGATCCCATGGTGGATCCCCTTCCCGATCCCAGCGCCGATCCTCACCAGGCCCAGGCCAGCCCCGGGATCGGGCGCCCCAGCGCCCTGGCCCTGCAGGCGACTTTGGTGGATTTCGCCCTGGCCGAGCTGGTGCGCCAGCAGCGCCAGAGCTTCCAGCCCCTCTGGAGCCGCGAAAGTTGGGCCAAGCTGCTGATCTGGCTGGCCCTCAACTGCGGCTGCGGCACCGATACCGCCAGCCTGGAGGCCTTTGCCGCCGCCATCGGCCCGAGCCAGACGGCCCGGATGCGCCGCCAGTTCTTCGAGCGGCAACTGGAGGATCTCAACTTGATGGTCCTGGCCGATCCGGCCGAGCAGCAGGTGTTGGTTTGGCCCCTGGGGCCCGCCAGCGGCGCCGATGCGGCCCATGACCTGGCCTTCGACCGGGTCGCTGAGGCCCTGGAGCGGGTTGGCCTCAGCGACCAGCTCGTGGCCGATCGGGGCCGCTGGCAGAGCTTGGAGGCGCTGGTCGCCGTGCCCTGGAGCCCGCCATGCAGCTAATCCGTGCCTACCGCAACCCCGGCTACGAGGCCTTAGCCGATGGGGTGATGGCGTTCTTCGATCGCCGCGTCGACTTGCACAGCTCCGGAGTGTCCTTTGGCAGTGCCGACCCCAGGGCTGCGGCCAGCCCTGGCGGGGCCGGCCCGGAACCCGACAAGGTGTCCACGGACATCAGCCTGGTGGCGATCGACCGCTCCGACCCGGAGGCCTTCGCCCTGGCCGATGTGATCTGCCGCGGCGTCACGGCGGCCCTGGAGCGTTACCTGCAGGAGCGGCCCCTGCTGCGCCAGTGCTGCCCGGAGCGCAGCCTGTTCGTGCTGCCGATCTTCAACCTGCAGCGCTACGCCCCGGGCGAGGGCTTCAAGAGCTGGCACTGCGATTGGACCACCACCGAGGAGGCCACCGAACCGGTGCGGCGGGTGCTGGCCTGGATCCTCTATTGCAATGACCTGCCCGAGGGCGGCACCGAGTTCCACTGGCAGGAGCACCACGAACCGGCCGAACGGGGCAAGTTGCTGCTCTTCCCGGCGGGCCTCTCCCACATCCACCGTGGCCGGGTCAGCCACCAGCACAGCAAAACAATCGCCACCGGCTGGATCAACGCCGGCAGCCTCCCCGACTACGTGGGTCGATTGGCGGCGGGTTGAGGGCGCTTGGGATGGGCTGATCCGGGGATGCCGGCTTGGCCCCGGCCCCTTTGAGACCATGGGACCACTGCCCCACCCCAGCCGCCGTGTCCGACGCTCCCGAAGGCGCCCTGCCCAAGACCTACGACCCGGCCGGCACCGAGAGCCGCTGGCAGCAGGCCTGGGAACGGGCGGGCGCCTTCCACCCCGATCCCCAGGCCCCTGGGGAGCCCTTCTCGGTCGTGATTCCGCCGCCGAATGTCACCGGCAGCCTGCACATGGGCCATGCCTTCAACACGGCCCTGATCGACACGATCGTGCGCTTTCAGCGCCTGCGCGGCAAGAACGTGCTCTGCCTGCCCGGCACCGACCACGCCTCGATTGCGGTGCAAACGATCCTGGAGCGCCAGCTCAAGGCTGAGGGCCTCAACAAGGACGACCTGGGCCGCGATGCCTTTTTTGAACGGGCCTGGGCCTGGAAGGCCGAAAGCGGCGGCACGATCGTTGGCCAGTTGCGGCGGCTCGGCTACTCGGTGGACTGGCAGCGGGAGCGCTTCACCCTCGATCCCGGGCTCAATAAGGCGGTGGTGGAAGCCTTCCTGCGCCTGCACGAGCAGGGCCTGGTCTACCGGGGGGAATACCTGGTGAATTGGTGCCCCGCTTCGGGATCGGCGGTGAGCGACTTGGAGGTGGAGATGAAGGAGTTGGAGGGCCACCTCTGGCACTTCCGCTATCCGCTCAGCGATGGCACGGGCCACCTGGTGGTGGCCACCACCCGTCCGGAAACCCTGCTCGGCGACACGGCCGTGGCCGTGAACCCGAGCGATGAGCGGTACGCCGCCCTGGTGGGCCAGACCCTCACCCTGCCCCTGGTGGGCCGCCTGATCCCGATCGTGGCCGATGGGCACGTCGATCCGGCCTTTGGCACCGGCTGCGTCAAGGTGACTCCCGCCCACGACCCCAACGACTTCGCCATCGGCCAGCGCCACGGCCTGCCCCAGATCACGGTGATGGCCAAGGACGGCAGCATGAACGCCGCGGCGGGTCGCTTTGCCGGTCTTGATCGCTTCGAGGCCCGTAAGGCCGTGGTGGCCGCCATGGAGGCGGAGGGTTTCCTGGTGAAGGTGGAACCCCACCGCCACAGCGTGCCCTTCTCCGACCGGGGCAAGGTGCCGGTGGAGCCCCTGCTCTCCACCCAATGGTTCGTGCGCACCGAACCGTTGGCGGCCCGCTGCCGCGAGGCGCTTGATCGCCAGGACCCCCAGTTCGTGCCGGAGCGTTGGAGCAAGGTCTACCGCGACTGGCTCACCGACATCCGCGACTGGTGCATCAGCCGCCAGCTCTGGTGGGGTCACCGCATTCCGGCCTGGTTTGTGGTGAGCGAAACCGGCGGGGTGATCAGCGATACCACCCCCTACGTGGTCGCCCGCGATGACGTCGAAGCCCTGGCCTCGGCCCAGGCCCAGTTCGGCGCCGGGGCCGTGATTGAGCAGGACCCGGATGTGCTCGACACCTGGTTCTCCAGTGGCCTTTGGCCCTTCTCCACCCTGGGCTGGCCGGACCCTGAGGCGGCTGATTTAGCCACCTGGTATCCCACCAGCGTGCTGGTGACGGGCTTCGACATCATCTTTTTCTGGGTGGCCCGGATGACGATGATGGCCGGCGCTTTTACGGGCCAGATGCCCTTTAAGGACGTTTACATCCACGGCCTAGTGCGGGATGAGAACAACCGCAAGATGAGCAAATCCTCCGGCAATGGCATTGATCCGGTGCTGCTGATTGAGCGTTATGGCGCCGATGCCCTGCGCTTTGCCCTGGTGCGCGAGGTGGCCGGCGCCGGTCAAGACATCCGCCTCGATTACGACCGCGCCAGTGACACCTCCGCCACGGTGGAGGGGGCCCGCAACTTTGCCAACAAGCTCTGGAACGCCACCCGCTTTGCCCTGATGAACCTGGGCGGCGACACCCCAGCCAGCCTGGGGGCCCCAGCGCTTGACCAACTTGAGAGTGAAGACCGTTGGATCCTGTCGCGCCTGGCCCGCACAAGTGAACAGTGCGCCGATCTCTACGGCTCCTATCGCCTTGGTGAAGCGGCCAAGCTGCTCTATGAGTTCGCCTGGAACGACCTCTGCGACCAGTACATCGAATGGGCCAAGCCCCGGCTGGGTGGTGAGGATGGCGCTGCTCGCCGGACGGCCCGCCAGGTGCTGGCCACCAGCCTGGAGGCCCTGCTGGTGATGCTCCATCCCCTGATGCCGCACCTCACCGAGGAGCTCTGGCACGCCGTCACCGGCGCGGAAGACAGCACGTTTGTGGCCCTGCAGGCCTGGCCCGAGGCCGATGCCGCCTGGGTGGATGGCGCCCATGAAACGGCCTTCCAGTTCGGCATCGACGCCGTGCGCGCCATCCGCAACCTGCGGGCCCTCTCGGGGGTCAAGCCGGGCGAGAAGCTCGCGATCGGCATTTTCACCAGCCAGGCCGATCGCCTTGCTTTTGTGGCGGCCAACCAGGCCAAGATCTCCCGACTGGTCGGGGCGGCCGAGCTGCACGGGCAGGCCGAGCCGATCACCGGCCAGCTGCTCGGCATCGTCGACAGCGACGGCCAGGTGGGCATCACCGTGCCCCAGCAGAGCCTGGATGCCTTGCGGCTGCGGCTGGAGAAGGATCTGGCCAAGGCCGAAAAGGAGATCGCCGGCCTGGCCGGACGCCTGGCCAACCCCAACTTCGCCGGCAAGGCTCCTCCCGAAGTGGTGGCCGAATGCCAGGCCAACCTGGCGGAAGCCGAGGCCCAGGCCGGGCTGGTGCGGGGGCGGCTGGCGGAGTTGGGCTGAGGTTTGCCATGCAGGAGCTGTTCCACTGGAACGCCGCCTGTTGCTAGGGGGCGGTGCAGAACTGGGGCTGGGACCTCAGCCAGGCGGGCGCCCGCATCTCAGTCAGTTTCAATGTGGGCATGCGACCGGTTGGTGGCCCCGCTCGCTCTTGATCCCGATTGCCCATGATCCATCGCTTTGACGGGCCCTAGGTTGGGCTTGCCCTTCCAGGGGGTAGGCCAACTTCCATGGCCAGATTTGCAAGCCACGATCACCAATCGTCAGTGTCGTTTTGTCAGGCTGTGCGGCAGCAATGGCCTTGATGGGCCGTAGCAGAATCTTTTCTGGAGCTGGAGATTCCAGGATTCGATCAAAACGGAGGTGAAGACGATGTCCCTTGGTTCCAGTGATCGGGAGGCTGGCGAGAGTTTTGACCTGGTCGATTCCCAAGATGGCTGCTCCATTTACCAGGAGCCCAGTGGCCAACTGCTGGTGGCCGTCGATCAGCGCCCCCAGGAGTATTGGGTCACCGACACCCTGCCCTCAGCCCAGGCCCTCTGCCGTCGCCTGCGGGCCCTGGGCTGAGGGGCGTGGGCGGTGGGGTTGGGCTTTTGGCTCTTGCCTAAGGCCTGGCCGCCGCCCCGTTGTGGTTGGCTGGGGAACCCATGTCCCTAGAGCCCTTTGCGATCGAGGGCATCGGCCAGGCGCGTCACCGCCGAGGCCAGCTGGGCCTGGGTGTCGGGCGGGGCCACCGCCTTTTCGCTGCGCTTGAGCGCCTCGATGGCCCGCACGATCAAAAACACCACGAAGGCGATCACCAGGAAATTGATCAGGGCCACGATCACGGCCCCGGCCGGCCAGGCCTGGATCGACTCCACCTGGATGGCCTTGAGCACAGGTTGCAACACAGTGGTCATCACCAGGCTCACCACCGCGTCCACCACCTTGCCAAAGGCGGCGCCGATCACCACCGCCACCGCCAGGTCCACCACATTGCCCTTATTGATGAAATCTTTGAAATCGGATAGGAGGGTGGATCGACGCAGGGCCATGGCAAAAAAGTTGCAGCTTTGAGTATAGCTGACTCTTCTGGGTTTGTTTATACGGTTTGGGGTGCACCCGCATCTGGACCGCTACCCATCTGGGTCGCTGGCGCAGCTGGGGCGGCGGCAGTGGCTTGCCAACCCGCCTGCAGGTTGCGCAGCAGCCGATCCCGTTGGCGGGCGAACTGGTCCGGGGTGGGGACCAGGGCCCCGAGCTGGCCCTGGCTCCACAGGCTGGCGAAGCCGTGCACCAGGCTCCAGGCGCTGAGGGCCAGCTCGTCAGGGTCGCCCGCCGGGGCCAAGCCTTGCGCTTGGCAGACGCGCACCGCATCGGCGAGGTGGCCGTAGGCCTGGGCGCCGATCTCAACCAGGGCTGGCGGCGGTGGCCCCTCGCTCTCGAGGTGGCGGGGCCTGAACATCACCTGCAGCTGCTCCGGGTGGGCGCAGGCGAAATCCACATAGGCCCGGCCAAGGCGAACCATCACCTCGGCCCCCTCAACCGGCCGGGGGGGTTGGCCCGGTTCGGCTGGGCTAGGAAGCGGGTCTCCAGGACCCGGGGTGGCCGCCTCGGCCGCTTGCTCCCCAGTCGCAGGGCCGGCCTTGGCCTCGCCCATGGCCCGGTCCAGACCCGCGAAGCCCTCCTCGGCCAGGGCGTCGAGCAGGGCCGTGCGGCTGGGGAAGTGGTGGTAGGGAGCGGCGTGGGAGACGCCAGCGGCCCGGGCCAGCTCCCGCAGGGTCAGGGCCGCCAGACCCTTCTCGGCCACGAGGCGCCAGGCGGCATCCAGCAGGGCGCGACGCAGGTCGCCGTGGTGGTAATTGCGCTTTGCGGCTGGGGAGTCCCGCTTGGCTGCCGGCATCGACCAGGCTCAGTCTTGACAGAAGAAAGATAGGCGACCATGATCTTGGCGTTGTCAAGATTTGAGCTGCCGATGGCTGCGACCCCTGCCCCAGGCCTTGCTTCTTCAGCCCCCTCGGCCGCCCCCAGAGGGGGCGGTCGAGGGGGCCAAGCCCCGTCCCTTGCAGGCCTGGATCGGGCCCCGTTCCGCTGGAGTGGTCCAGGCCAGGACCAGCTGCCGGTGCGGCTGCGGGGGGTGGTGCCGTCCTGGCTGCGGGGCGACCTGGTGCGCACCGCCCCGGCCCTGTTTGGGCAGAACGGCTGGCGGGCCGCCCACTGGTTCGACGGGCTGGGCCTGCTCTACGGCTTCCGCTTTGCGGCGTCGGGCGTGAGCTTCCGCCAGCGCCTATTGGCCTCCCAGGTGGCGGCCGATGCGGCCCAGGGCCAGAGCCGCCTGGCCAGCTTCGGCACCCGGACCCGGCGCAGCCGCCTGCAGCGCCTGCTCCAGCCCGTACCCCAGGCCACCGACAACACCAACGTCAATGTCATCCCCTGGCAGGGCGCCTGGCTGGCCCTCACCGAAAGCCAGCACCAGCACGTGATCGACCCGGACGACCTGGCTTCTCGGGGCCTTTACCGATACGAAGACGGCCTGCCGGCCGGGTTGATGATGACGGCCCACCCCCACTTCGACCACGCCAGCAAGGCCCTGGTCAACGTCGGCACGAGCCTGGGCCGCCGCAACCAGATCCTGGTGTTCCGCCAGAAGCCGGGCGAAACCAAGCGCCAGATCGAGGGGAGCCTCAGCCTGGAGCGCTCGCCCTACCTCCACGACTTCGGCGTCAGCGAGCGCCATGTGGTGCTGATCGACCACCCGCTGCGGCTCAGTGGTCTTTCGATGTTGTTCTCGAACCGGCCCCTGATCGAGCACCACCGCTGGGAACCGGAGCAGGGCACCCGCCTGCGGGTGCTCGATCGCCAAAGCGGCCGCTGGACGACCTACGAGACGGACACCTGCTTCTGTTTCCACACGGTCAACTGCTTCGACGACGGCGAGGACGTGGTCTTCGATGTCCTCGCCTATGGCGACGCCAGCGTGGTTGGGGCCCTGGGCACCGAGGCGTTGGTCTCCGGGCAGCGCCCGGCCCTGACTCCCCGCTATCTGCGGGCCCGGCTGCGGCCGGGCGGGGGGCGCGTCGAGCTGGAACCCCTGTCCCCCCAGGGCTTTGAGTTTCCCGCCATTGCCTACCGCCAGCAGCACGGCCAGCCCTACTCGGTGGCCTGGGGTGCGTCGTTCCCAGGCAGCAGCTGGCAGAGCCAACTGCTGCGGGTCGAGGCCGGCCAGGTGCGGCGTTTTGAGGAGGAGGGGATGGTCTATGGCGAACCGATCTTTGTGCCCCGTCCCCAGGGAGAGGGCCCCACGGACGGGGTGCTTCTGAGCGTGGGCTGCCACCTGGGCGAGCCCCGCAGTTCGCTCGTGATCCTCGACGCCGAGCAGATGCGGCCAATCGCCCACTGCGATCTAGAGCTGTCCCTGCCCCTTGGTTTCCACGGCAACTTTCAGGCCCGATGAGGGTGGGGGCAACGACCGCCCCTGGGTGGTCAAGGGCGGTGATGGCGTGGACCCGTAGCTTGCGCTACGGCTAGTGCCCTTCCCTTTCCAGCCCCTGTCGCTAGCGTGGCGCCAGATGAAACGCCCCCATGGCCCAGTTGCATGACCTGCGCCTGCGGCTCTTGGTGCAACAGGAGAGCGAGCGGATCGCCGAGTCCCAGCCCGACGATCTCGACCTGTCGGTGGTGCAGGCCCGCTGCCTCTGTTGGCTGGCCCTGCTGGCCGAGGCCCATGAGGACCAGGCCAGTGATGCCGAGCGCCGCGGTGATGTGGAACAGGCCATGGGCTGGTTTGCCGATTCGATGCGGCTGCGCGACGTGATCCAGGTGGTGAGCTCGATCGAGATCCCCCTGCCCGGCGCCCACGACCAGCTCGAGGACGGTGAATGGGAGGGGGACGGGGAAGGCGATGGCTTCTTCGGGCCCATGGCGGCCTGACCCCGCCAGCTGGGGCGCCCTTGGTGCCATGATGGAATTTGAATAGATAAGGGACTGCGGTGCCGGAAGAGCCCTGCCAATGCCCTGATTGCCAGCGGTTCTACCGAGAGCATGACCGCCTAATCCGTGAGAACCCGACGCTGCGCCAGCAGCAGGAACTCAATTGGGCCGCCTTGCAGTCGTTCCGCACCCTGGCCGGTCGGGCCCTTGAGGAGCTGCAGAAGATCCATGGCGACGGCGAGTCCGCGCCCCCTTCGGCCGCATCGATGGCTCCAGCCGTGCCGCCGGGATCGGGCCATGGCGAGGGGGCCGAGGAGGATGCGATTCAGCAGGCCATTGGCGATTTGGAAAACATCAATGCCCACCTGTTTTCGATCGAGGCCCTGATGGAGCGCATTTTTGATGTGCGCGTGCCCGATGAGGTGGAGCAGAAGTTCAAGGAGATGGCCGGCGAACTGGCCCCCGATCCCCTTAATGCCGACCGCCTGCGGCTCAACCGCCTACTGCACCAAACCCCCGACCTGCCCGATCGCAGCTGAATGGATTTGGAGACGAGTCTCCCGACTCTCCAAGATGATTTAGGCCTGGTAACCAGGCCTTTTGATCGATTCGGTACCTCAAAGTGCGTGTCCTTGGAGTAGCACTTTGGGGTACCGGCCTGCTCAGCTGATGTTGCAGGCGATCGTGATGGGGAAGGGGGCGGCTCCCCAGATGCGCTCGGCGTAGTCACGAACGGCCCGGTCGGAGGAGAAGAAGCCGGAGCGGGCGCTATTCAGCAGCGACATGCGATTCCATTGCTCGCGGTTGGCCCAGGCGCGGCTGACGGCCGCTTGGGCCCGCAGGTAGTCGCTGAAATCGGCCAGCACGAAGTAGGGATCGCTGCCGGTGATGTTTTGGAGCAGGGGCCGAAACAGGTTGCCATCGCCGCCACTGAAATGGCCCTGTTCCACCAACTTCAGCACCTCGCCCAGTTCCGGCACGGTGGGAATGAGTTCCCAGGGGCGATAGCCCCCTGCGTGAAGCGCCGTGATTTGCGATTCGGTGTTGCCAAAAAGGAAGAAGTTTTCGGCGCCAACTTGCTCGCGGATCTCCACGTTAGCGCCATCGAGGGTGCCAATCGTGAGGGCCCCATTCATGGCGAACTTCATGTTGCCGGTGCCGGAGGCTTCCTTGCCGGCGGTGGAAATCTGCTCGGAGAGGTCGGCGGCGGGGTAGACGCGCTCGCCCAGCTTGACGTTGTAATCGGCTAGGAACACGACCCGCAGACGCCCATCCATGGCCGAATCGGCATTGACCGTTTCGGCAATGCCATTGAGAAAGCGAATGATCAGTTTGGCCATGTAGTAGCCAGGCGCCGCCTTGCCGCCAAAGATCACCGTGCGCGGCGCCTCATCATCGGC
>Ga0310335_100123_pt1 | contig 21343 bp, 22 predicted proteins | sample LakMicMISRFREDD7_FD_195549 | JGI IMG/M metagenome (GOLD analysis project Ga0310335, IMG submission 195549) | Enriched freshwater cyanobacterial communities from Lake Michigan, Michigan, United States - MI23.SRF.RED.D7 (v2) (version 2) | ecosystem: Environmental > Aquatic > Freshwater > Lake... | reverse complement strand
GTGCTGCGCGACGCCGCAGCTGAGCGGGGCATCACCGTGATCGAGCAGTCGGTCGCCAACTCGGGCGAGGTGCTGCAGGCTGCCCAGGTGCTGGCCGGCAAGGGGATCGAGGCCTTCGTGAAGATCGGCGATTACGCCACGATCCAGGGCTTCGGTTCGATCGCCAAGGTGGGGCTCGAGAAAAAGATCCCTGTGTATTCGGTCGACGCCGATGACATCAAGCTGCCGGGTTGTCTGGCCACGATCGGCTGGGCCTACTTCGATGACGGCTATGCCGCCGGCGAAATCGCCGTGAAGGTGCTGAAAGGCGAATCACCGAAGACGATGGCCTTCCAACCGCTCACCAAGACCGAAATGCTGGTCAACCTGGAGACGGCCAAAGCCATCGGTGTGACCGTTCCCCAGGACGTGCTCAAGGAGGCCAGGCAGACAGCGAGCTGATCCCGTCTGCCTGGCCCTGCCGATCAGCCCTCGGGCTCGGCGTCGCCGATCGGGGTCACGGTCTGGAGGCGGTCATTGAGCTGCATGGCCATCGCCTGGCGGCCGATCGCCAGCACCTTGAGGGTGTCTTCGTGCATGCGCAGCTGGGCATCGGCGACCTGCATGCCACGCACCAGCTCCTTGATCTCGTCGGGAAGGCCGTTGAGGTCGTAGCGCTTGCCCTCGAAGGTGAGCACGGGGGGCTGATTCGGCATGCCGCCGGGGGCATTCACAGGGGGCAGACCAGAAACAGGATCCAAGGCGCACAGGTGCTCAGGGCTCCACAGGATAGGGGCTGCACCACCCGGCGCCAACGCCCAGGCGTCGCCAACGATCAGGCGTCGGCGCCCAGCTGAATCAACTGGCGTTCGCACAGCTCGCGGTAGCGCCCGCCGCTCGCCATCAGGATGCTGTGATTGCCCTGCTCGACGATCTGCCCGGCTTCGAGCACCACGATGCAGTCGGCGGTCTGCACCGTGGCCAGGCGGTGGGCAATGACCAGCACGGTGCGACCCGCCATGGCCTGCTGCAGGCCCCGCTGCACGGCCGCTTCGGCCTCGGCATCGAGGGCGCTGGTGGCCTCATCAAGCAACAACACCGCCGGATTCCCCAGCACGGCCCGGGCGATCGCCAGACGCTGCAGCTGGCCGCCCGAGAAGTTGGAGCCGCGCTCTTCGATGCGGCTGTCATAGCCGTCGGGCAGGGCCTCGATGAAGCCGTCGGCATTGGCCAGGTGGGCCGCCTCGCGGATCTGTTCGAGGCTGGCCGTGCGGCCGAAGGCGATCGCCTCGGCCACCGTGCCCGAAAACACGCTGCTCTGCTGAGGCACCAGGGCCACGGCTCGACGCAGTTCGCGGGCCCGCAGCGCCGCCAGATCGTGGCCATCGAGCAGCACCTGACCATGCTGGGCCGTGTTGAACCGCAACAGCAACGAAAACAGCGTGCTTTTGCCGGCACCTGACGGCCCCACCAGCGCCACCACCTGGCCGGCGCCCACGGTCAGATCGAGCCCCCGAAGCACCGGCTGGGCCGGGTCGTAGCCGAAGCTGACGCCACGCAGCTCGAGCTGCCCGGCCACCTGGCCGAGGGGCTCGGCATCAACCCGATCCGGTGCCTCGACCGGCTCATGCTCGATCTGCCGCAGGCGCCGCAGCGAGGCCTGACCCTGCTGAAACTCGTTGAAGTTGGTGGTGAGGTGGCTGATCGGATCGATCAGCATCAACAGGGCCGTCACATAGCTGCTGAAGCCCTGGGCATCGAGCCCACCGGCCTCAATGCGCGCCGCACCGATCAGCAGCACCGCCAGGATCCCGGCCGCCTCGAGAAACCCCACCACCGGGTACTGCAGGGCCAACAGCCGCTGGGTCCGGTAGCGGGCCCGACGATGCAGGTCGATCTCGTTGTCAAAGCGCTGCTGCAACCAGGGTTCTGCCGCAAACGCCCGCACCAGCGGCAGGCCGCCGATCGCTTCGCCCAGCAGGCCGGCCAGTTCACTGACCTGCTTCTGGCTGCGCTCGGCCGCCCGCATCACCCGCGCCCCGAACAGGCTCACCAGCACCGCCACCAGCGGCGCCAGCACCAGGGTGGCCAGCGACAGGGGCCAGTCGAGCCACACCATGTACCCGAAGACCACAACCAGCTGCAGAGCGCTGGGGGTGGTGTCTTGGATCGTCTTGTAGATCACCTCGCCGACCCGGTCGGCGTCTTCGGTGAGACGGTAGGTGAGATCGCCGGCCGAGAGCTTCTCGAGGGCGCCGAACTCGAGCCGCTGGAGGCGCGCAAACAACTGGCGCCGCAGATCCTGGCTGACCAGCAGGGCCGGCTCAGCCAGCAGGCTGTCCTGGCCGAACTGGGCCAGTTTCTGCACCATGAACACGGTGAGTGCCAGCCCGATCACCCGCAGCACCCGCGGCAGATCGCCGGCCCCGATCGCCGGGATCAGCTGACCCGCAAGCCAGGCCAGCAGCGGCCAGCAGGCCACGAACACCAGCATGCTGAGCCCCCCGCCCAACAGCGCGCGGCGATAGGGCAGCAACAGCGGCAGCAGTCGCCGAAAGCCTGCGGTGGAGGGTTGGAGCATGGGGGCAAGCTAGGACCCCCGCATCCCGGCTCCATCGCCGTGGCCCCATCCTGACGGCATCGCCAGGACAGCACGCGCACCACCTGGAGACGAGGGGCAGGCCTGTCCATCGATCCGGGCTGTCGATACTTTGTCGAGACACAAGCGCGGACCATCACCATCCAGGGGCCCTCTGAGCGGGCCGCCCATGCTCGACGTCCCGCAGCGCCGGCAGGGTCGCCCCAGTCCCGATCCGCCAGGGTGCCCCCATGAACCCCAGCCGAACCCCATGAAGCTCGACCAATTCCTCAAATTTCAGGGCCTGGTGGGCACCGGCGGAGAGGCCAAGCAACGCATCCAGGCGGGCGACATCAAGGTCAATGGCGTCGTCGAGACCCGTCGCGGCAGGCAACTGGCCACGGGTGACGCCGTCGAGCTCGACGGGCGCGAGCTGCTGGTGCTGCCCCAGCGGCGCGCTGGTGATCCCCAGCCCGGGGAGCGCTGATGGGCGGCGGCTTAGGTTTTGCTGCAGATGAGATTGAGGTGTCCCGGTGCGCAAGGCCGTGATCGCTGGCAACTGGAAGATGCACATGACCTGTGCCGAAACGCGGGTCTTTGCCGCCACCTTTCGCCCGCTGATCGCCGATCTGCCCAGTGACCGGCAGATCGTGATCGCCCCCCCCTTCACCGCGATCCCAACCCTGTGCCGCCACCTCGAAGGCGCCGGGGTGGCCATCGCCGGCCAGAACGTCCACTGGGACGAAAAGGGTGCTTATACCGGCATGGTCTCGGCACCGATGCTGGTCGAGCACGGCGTATCCCACGCGATCGTGGGTCACAGCGAGCCGCGCAAGTACTACAGCGAGACCGACGAGCAGATCAACCTGCGGGCCCGCACCGCCCAGAAGCATGGCCTGATCCCGATTCTCTGCGTGGGTGAGAGCCTCGACCAGCGCGAGGCCCGCGAAACCGAACGGGTGATCCACCGTCAGATCGAGCAGGGCCTCGAAGACGTGGATCCCACCCAGCTGATCGTGGCCTACGAGCCCATCTGGGCCATCGGCACCGGCAAGACCTGCGCCGCCGAAGAGGCCAACCGCATCTGCGGTCTGATCCGCGGCTGGGTGGGTGACCCCAGCGTCACCGTGCAGTACGGCGGCTCGGTCAACACCGCCACCATCGACGACCTGATGGCCCAGAGCGACATCGACGGCGTGCTGGTGGGCGGCGCCTCGCTCGATCCGGTGGGCTTTGCGCGCATCGCCAACTACCAGGTGCCCGCGGCTGTTTGAGCGGGAGCAGGGGCAGCCGTGTGATTCCCGCCGGGCCGCTGGTGATGGGGGTGCTCAACCTCACCCCCGATTCGTTCAGTGACGGCGGCCGGCTCGCGAACCCTGCAGCAGTGGTGCGGCAGGCGCGCCGCATGCTGACCCAGGGGGCGGCGGTGCTCGACCTGGGGGCCCAGAGCACCCGGCCCGGCGCCGACGAGGTCGGCCCGGCCGAAGAGCTCAGGCGGCTGCTGCCCGCCCTGGCTGCCCTGCAAGAGCTGCGGCGCGACCATCCCCAGCTGCTGATCTCGATCGACACCTTTCATGCCGCCGTCGCCGAAAGCGCCCTTGATGCAGGGGCCGACTGGATCAACGACGTGCGCGGCGCCAACCCCCAGCGGCGCGATCCGGCCATGCTGCCCCTGATCGCCCGCGCCGGTTGCCCCTATGTGCTGATGCACAGCCGCGGCACCAGCGCCACCATGGACAGCCTGGCGGTCTATGGCGATGTGGTGGCCGAGGTGCGGGCCGAGCTGCAGATGGCCACCAACACGGCCCTGCACGCGGGGGTCCGACCCGCGCAACTCATCTGGGACATCGGTCTGGGCTTTGCCAAAACCACTGACCAGAATCTCGAGTTGCTGCGCCGGCTGCCGCAACTGGTCGACGACGTCCCCCTGCTGGTGGGCCCGTCGCGCAAGCGCTTCATTGGCACCGTGCTCAACGAGCCACGGCCCCGGGCCCGGCTCTGGGGCACCGCAGCCGTGTGCGCCCTGGCCGTTCACAGCGGGGCCCACATCGTGCGTGTCCACGACGTGGGTCCCATCGTTCAGACCGTGCGAATGGCCACCGCCCTCAGCCCTCGCTGACCCCTTCGATCTTGTCTTCGATCTCTTGGTAGAGCTCCTGCAGCTGGGCGATGTTCTCGTCGGAGGTCTCCCAGTAGCCGCGGCCGTTGACCTCGAGCAGGGTGCCGACGATGCGCCGGAAGCTGTGGGGGTTGAGCTCCATCAGACGCTGGCGCATCTCGGGATCGTTGATGAAGGTGTCGTTGGCTTCCTCGTAAACGAAGTTGTCAACCGCGCCGCTGGTGGCGCTCCAACCCAGGGTGAAGTTGAGCCGTTTGGCCACCTCGCGCACGCCCTCGTAGCCGCTGTTGAGCATGCCCTCGTACCACTTGGGGTTGAGCAGCTTGGTGCGTGAATCGAGGCGGATCGTCTCGCTCAGGGAGCGCACCTGGGCGTTGGCGGTGGTGGTGTCGGCGATGTAGCTCGAGGGAGCCTTGCCATCATCGCGCAGCGAAGCGATCAGCTTGGTGGGGTCGCTGTCGAAGTAGTGGCTCACGTCGGTGAGCGAGATCTCGGCCGAGTCGAGGTTCTGGAACGTGACATCAGCGGTCTTCATCACTGACTCGAACACCTCGCGGTTCTGGTTCATTTCGCCGGGGTTGTCGGCGTTGAACGCAAAGGTCTTGCGCGACAGGTACATCTCCTGCAGCTCATTTTCCTCTTCCCAGGTGCTGTTCTCCACCGCCAGGTTGACATTGGAGCTGTAGCTGCCGCTGGCGTTGGAGAACACCCGGGTAGCCGCATCGCGCAAGGAGATGCCGTCTTTTTCGGCCTGCTCGAGGCTGTGCTTGCGCACAAAGTTGAGCTCCAGAGGCTCATCGGCCTCGGCGGCCATCTTGACGCCCTGATCGATCAGGGCCATCTGGTTGATGAACAGGTCACGAAACACGCCGCTGCAGTTGACCACCACGTCAATGCGCGGGCGACCCAGCTCCTCGAGTGAGATCAGCTCCAGCTTGTTGACCCGGCCCAGCGAATCGGGCACGGGGCGCACACCGATGAACCACAGGATCTGGGCCAGCGATTCGCCATAGGTCTTGATGTTGTCGGTGCCCCAGAGCACGCAGGCGATCGTCTCGGGCCAGGCGCCCTGCTCAAGCTTCTGGCGCTCGATCAGCCGATCGACCACCACCTTGGCTGCTGCGATCGCGGCCCTGGTGGGGATCGCCTGGGGGTCAAGGGCGTGCAGGTTCTTGCCGCTGGGCAGCACGCCGGGATTGCGAATGGGGTCACCACCGGGGCCGGGCAGCACATACTCGCCATCGAGGGCCCGCAGCAGGCTCTCCATCTCGAGGTCGGCACACACCTGCTCAAGGCAGAACTGCAGGTAGCCGAACAGCTTGTCGAGTTCGGCCTGATCGACCCCCTCGAAACCGGCGGCATTGCAGGCGGCCAGCCAGGGGCTGGGCAGCTTGAAGCCAAAGCGCTCGAGCAGGGCAAAGAACCAGGCAAAGTTGCGCCGCAGGGTCACCCGGCCATCGGCTCCGGTGACCGCCTTGACCATGGCACCCACCGCCGCGCGGGACGTCTCGGTGATGACGCGGTTGAGCTCCACATCGGCGAGCACGCCCTCGTCATTGCCCTTGTAGACGTCGGCAATGGTGCGGCCACGGCTCTCGGCCAGCAGGGCCGGCAGGGAGCGAAGCCCATCGTCATCGCGCTCGAGCGCGGCGATGTTGACCAGGGTGGCGATCGCCTCTTCGGCGGTGGGGGGCTTGCCGATGGTGTGCAGGCCGCAGGGCAGCAGCCGGCTCTCGATCTCCATGAGCTGGCGGTAAACCGCGCCCACAACGCCATCGCGACCGTCGAGGTCAAGTTCAGAAGCATCGACCTCGGGCAGCTCGACATCCTTGTCGAGGTTGCACTGGCGCGAGGTCTCGACGATGGCGTTGACGATCTGCACGCCGCGGGAGCTTTCGCGCAGCTGCTGGTAGCTGCCCACCAGCTCGCCCAGCTCCTTGAGGCCCTTGTAGAGGCCGGCGTTTTCGGCTGGAGGCGTCAGATAACTGATCGTCTCGGCATAACCGCGCCGTTTGGCGATCGTGGCCTCACTGGGGTTGTTGGCCGCGTAGTAATAGAGGTTCGGCAGGGCGCCGATCAACGAGTCGGGGTAGCAGGTCTCGCTCATGCCCATCTGCTTGCCGGGCATGAACTCGAGCGAGCCGTGGGTGCCGAAGTGCAGCACCGCATCGGCGCCCCACACCTTCTCCAGGTAGGTGTAGTAAGCGGCAAAACCGTGGTGGGGGCTGGCGCTGCGCGAATAGAGCAGCCGCATCGGGTCGCCCTCGTAGCCGAAGGTGGGTTGCACGCCCACAAACACGTTGCCGAAGTGGCGGCCGTAGATCAGCAGGTTGGTGCCGTCGCTGTTGAGGTTGCCGGGGGGCTTGCCCCAGTTCTCCTCGAGGCGCTCCGAATACGGCGTGAGGCGCTCGTACTCCTCGACGCTCATGCGGTGGGCGATCGCCAGCTCCGGAGCCCCTTCCATGGCTTCGGGGTCCTTGAGGACCGCCTCCATCAGCTCCTTGCTGGTCTTGGGAAGGCCGCTGACGTCATAGCCCTTGGCCGCCATCTCCTCCATGACCCGGTGGATCGAGCCAAAGACATCGAGGTAGGCGGCGGTGCCGACATTGCCCTTGTCCGGCGGGAAGCTGAACACCGTGATCGCCAGTTTCTTGGTGGCGCGGGGCTTGATCCGCAACGAAGCCCAGCGGATCGAGCGCTCGGCGATGGCATCGACCCGGTCCTGCAGGGTGTGGGCCTTGCCGGTGGCGTCGTCGCGGCCGCTCAGCACGATCGGCTCAATCGCGCCATCGAGCTCAGGAATGGCGATCTGCAGCGCCACCTGCACCGGGTGCAGACCCAGGTCACTCTCTTCCCACTCCTGGGTGGTCTGGAACACCAGCGGCAGCGCCACCATGTAAGGGCGGTTGAGCTTCTTGAGCACCTCGATCGCCTTGGGGTGGTCCTGACGGGCCGGGCCGCCCACCAGAGCAAAGCCCGTCAGCGACACCACGCCGTCAACCAGCGGCTGATCGGGGTTCAGGGGGTCATAGAAGAAGGCATTAACGGGCTTGGTGAAGTCGAGTCCGCCGCAGAACACCGGAATCACCGTGGCGCCGCGGTACTCCATCTCCTGGATCACCGCCACGTAGTGGGCCTCGTCACCCGTGACGATGTGGCTGCGCTGCAACACCAGGCCGATCACGGGGCCTTTGCGCGCGGCGTCGGTGAGGTCGCTGCGGCTGGCTGTCCAGTTGAGGTACTCCTTGAGGTCCTCGAACATCGACGGGGCCAGGGGGTGCCAGATGCCCAGGTCGGGAAACACCACCGGTTCGGCCACCTCGAGCTCAGGCCGCTCGGCGGCATCAGCTCCCTTGCGGGGATAGACGTACTTGTCGGCCAGCATCAACAGGAAATTCCTGAGGTTGTCCGGCGTGCCGCCCAGCCAGTACTGGAAGCTGAGCATGAACGAGCGGGCATCCTGCGCCTTCTCAACGGGCAGATACTTGAGCACCGTCGGCAGGGTGTTCAACAGCTTCAACATCGCGTCCTGGAAACCGGCGCCGCCGGCCTCCTTGCGCTTTTTCATGAAGCTGGCGATGGCCGATTTGCTCTGGCCGAGCTGGGCCATCGAGAAGGTGCCCAGTTTGTTGAGGCGCATCACCTCGGGCATCGACGGAAACACCACCGCCGCCTTGAGGCGATCGCGGTGGGGCGCCACGGCCTCGACGACTTTCTGGGCCAGATCCTCGATGAAGATCAGCGAGGCGATGAACACATCGGCCGCCGCCACATCGGCACAGAAATCGGCGTAATTGCCGGGGTCGCGCAGCTCTTCGATCAGGTAGCCGCTCAGCTCGATCGCCAGTGGGCCGTTCTGGTCGTTGAGGCTGGTGGCGGCCTGGGTGAGGGAGTTCTGGTACTGGGGCTCGAGCACCACGTACACCGCTTTCATGACGGTGCCGGGATGTCCTTCGGCAGGGCTGACCCGACGGTTGGCGGAGCGGACCTGCGTGAACATGTGGCCAGATTGAGCAATGTGAAGCAGCCTACGGAGGCCCCGGCCGCCCTGCGAGCAAACCCGCGCAAGGCTTCACAGCCGCGGCTCCAGCCGATCAGCCGCTGCGGCGGCCCCATAGGCTCGGCGCATTGATCTGCCCGCCGACAACCGACCATGGCCAGCGCCGTTGCCCCAAGCAGCACCCAGCCGATCCCGGTGGTGGTGGCCGGGGCCCTGGGCCGCATGGGCGCCGAGGTGGTCAGGGCCGTCATCGCCGCCCCCGACTGCGAGCTGGTGGGTGCCATCGACACCACCGGCGGCAAGGAGGGTGCCGATGTGGGCCTGGAGCTGGGCCTGGGCGAGCTCGAGGTCGCCGTCACCGCCGATTTCGAGGGAGCCCTCTGCCTGGCCAGCCAGAACGCCCGCCACTCAGGCCCAGGCGGCGGCGCGGTGCTGGTGGATTTCACCCACCCCAGCGTGGTCTACGAGCACACCCGCGGCGCCATCGCCTATGGCGTGCATCCGGTGATCGGCACCACCGGCCTGAGCCCGAAGCAGCTGTCGGAGCTGGCCGTTTTTGCCGACAAAGCCTCCATGGGAGGCGCCGTGATCCCCAATTTCTCGGTGGGCATGGTGCTGTTGCAGCAGGCTGCCGCCGCAGCGGCGCGCTTCTATGACCACGCCGAGCTGACCGAGCTGCACCACAACCGCAAGGCCGATGCCCCAAGCGGCACCTGCATCAAGACCGCCGAGCTCATGGAGGAACTCGGCAAGCAGTTCAACCCGCCCCAGATCGATGAGCACGAGAGCCTGGCGGGCTGCCGCGGCGGCGTGCGCGCCAGCGGCCTGCGGCTGCATTCACTGCGGCTGCCGGGCCTGGTGGCCCACCAGGAGGTGATGTTCGGCGCCCCCGGCGAGACCTACACCTTGCGCCACGACACGATCGACCGCAGCGCTTACATGCCGGGCGTGCTGCTGAGCGTGCGCAAGGTGCGCCAGCTGGGCGGACTGGTCTATGGACTCGAACGGCTGCTTTGACCCCGAACACGGCACCATGACGGGCAGTCCCCTGGGGCAGATCCGCCCATGCTGATCCCGCTGCGACCCGGCGAACTGCCACGCCTGATCCCGGCCGTGGCCACCGGTCCCCAGTTCAACGCCTGCAGCGGCAACCCGCGCAAGCTGCTGCAGCGGGTGCTCATCGCCGTGATCGGCGGCGTGCTGTCGCTGCTGCTGAGCCAGAGCCTGTTTTCGAGCCGGTGGGGGCCGGTCTGGCTGGTGGTGGGCTTCGTGTTTCTGCTCTATGTGCTGTGGGGGCCGATCCTTGAGGCTGGCCGCCGCAACGCGACCCTGCGGCGCTATCCCGCTGCGGCGATCTTCGAGGGCGAAGTGGCCGAGATCGAACAGCGGGAGGTGGTCGAAGAACGGCGGGAGCAGGCCGACAAGGCCGGCCGGCTGCAGTTGGTTGAAAACACCCGAACCTGGATGAGCCTCGACCTGGCCGACGAAGACGGCTACCTCGGCCGCATCCGCTTCCCGCTGGAGAAGAAACACCAGCTGATTCGTCCTGGGATGGTGGTGCGCGTGCTGGTCCTGAGCGAACGCAAGGACTTTTCGCGGGTTGGCGCCATCAGCGACGCCTGGTTGCCCCAGCTCAAGCTGTGGGTCGGCGACTACCCCTATCTGTTGCGACCGGCCTTCGAGGAGCTCTGCCTGCGCCGCCTGCGCTGAAACCCGGCCATTTCCGCAACATTGCGTTACAGTGGCTTTAACACTTCTCAACGGAGCCTCCCATGGCCCAGGCCACACCCGCAGCACCAGCCGCCATCCGCGGCGCCACCGTGACGACCGAGGACGGCGGGCGTCTTAATGCCTTCGCCGCCGAGCCCCGCATGGAAGTCGTGAGCGCCGAGAGCGGCTGGGGTTTTCACGAGCGCGCCGAGAAGCTCAACGGCCGCATGGCGATGCTGGGCTTCATTGCCCTGCTGGCCACCGAAATCGCCCTGGGCGGCGAATCGTTCACCCGCGGCCTGCTCGGCATCGGCTGATCCTGACGCCGCTGACACCCGCGCACTGACCCCTCTGGCCGCAGCAACATTGCTGCGGCTTTTTATTGGCGAACTGCTGTTTTGACCCTTGCCCCTCCACTGCTGGCCCAGGTGCGCGGCTGCGGCCCCACCGGCGCCCTGGCCGCCCTGGCCCTGGCCCAAGCAGGCTGGTCAGTGCGGGTGCAGGATCCTTCCACCCCCGCCGAGCTGACAGCCCGGACTCGGGCCTATGCGCTGACCCACTCGAGCCGCAGGCTGCTGCAGCAACTGGGTCCCTGGGCGGAGCTGCAGGAGCGGCTGGTTCCGTTCAGTGAGCTCAATCTGCGTGACCTGGGCAGCGCTGCCGCCCAGGTCACCTTCAGCACGCGCGATCTCAGCCGGGCCAACGGAGGTGAACCGATCGGCTGGATCGCCCTGCACGAGGCCCTGATGACGACCCTGCTGGGGGCGCTGGAGCGGCACCCGGGGGTCAGCCTGGCCCTGGGAGCGGCCGCAACCGAGGAGCCCGGCCACGAACCGGCCCTGATCGTGGCCGCCGATGGACCCCAATCACCCAGCCGCGACAGCCTGGCCATCGGCTGCTGGCGCTGGCACTACCGCCAGAACTGCCTCACGGCGCAGGTGCAGCTGCGCGGAACCTCGCCGCACCAGGCCTGGGAGCTGTTCAGGCCCGAAGGCCCCATGGCCTTGCTGCCCCTGGGCGGAGCGCGGGTGCAGCTGGTCTGGAGCGCCAGCCCCGAGCGCTGCCGTGCGCTGGAGCTGCTTGGCCCCGATGCGTTTCTGGATCACCTCGCGGCAGCGTTGCCCGAGCGCTTCCAGCCCGATGCCTGCCTGGTGCAGCCCCGCAGTTTTGCGGTGGGTCTGACCCTGGCCCACCGCCTGGAGCGGGGCCACACGGTGCTGGTGGGCGAAAGCGCCCACAGCAGCCATCCGGTGGGCGGCCAGGGGCTCAACCTCTGCTGGCGCGATGTGGCAACGCTGCATCGGCTGGCACTGCGGGTGCAACGGGGGCAGCTCACACCTGGGGCCCTGCCGCGGCGCTATGCCCTGGGGCGCTGGCCCGACCTGCTGCTCACCCTGGCGGCCACCGACCTGCTGGTGCGCGTCTTCTCCAATCGGGCCGCGCTGCTGCTGCCCCTGCGGCGTGCCGCACTCGGGGCCCTGCTGCGGCTGCCGCTGCTGAAACGACTGAGCCTGGGCGTCATGACCGACGGCCCTTGCCGGCTCCTGCGCCACTGACCACAGTGGAGCCATCAGAGTGGGGCATCAGAGTGGGGCCATGGTCATCAGCACCACACCCCAGCCCCCAGCGTCAGCGGAGCTGCTGCGGCACCTGCGGCTGCAGCTGGGTCTGAGCGACAGCGCCCTGGCCCTTGGACTGCGCCAGGCCCAGCAGGAACAGGCGCCGCTGCCAGTGGTGCTGTGGCGGTTCGGACTGATCAGCCTGGAGCAGCTCGACGCGGTCCTGACCTGGCAGGACCAGCAACCCTGAGCTCAGCTGTAGAGAATCAGCGACTCGACCGGATGCTGCTCGGGCAGGCGCTGACGCCCACCGAGGGCCACCAGCTCGGCCACGAAGGCAAAGCCGCAGAGTTGACCACCGGCTGCGGTGACCAGCTCGGCGCAGGCGGCGGCGGTGCCGCCGGTGGCCAGCAGATCGTCGACCACCAGCACCCGGTCGCCACGGGTGAAGGCGTCGCTCTGGATCTCCAGCCGATCGGAGCCATACTCGAGCGCGTAATCGACGCCAGTCACGGCACCGGGCAATTTGCCGGGCTTGCGCACCGGCACAAAACCGATCTGCGCGGCCGTGGCCAGGGCGGTGCCCACGATGAAGCCGCGGGATTCGATGCCCACGATCAGGTCGGGCTGAAAGCGCTCACACAGAGCGCTGAGCTGCCGAATCACCTCCTGCCAGCCCTGAGGATCACGCATCAGCGGGGTGAGATCCCGGAACAGGATCCCCGGTTTCGGAAAATCAGGCACATCGCGCACCAAGGCGCGCAGATCGATCCCGGCTGTCATCGCCCCTTGCCGTTGGCCATGGCATCATCGCAGCCATGGTTTCTGTAGCCGCTCCGCCCCAGCCACCCGCAACGGCAACGGATGCCCCCCTGCCCCGGCGTGGCATCGAGCGGCTGGACCTGATGTTGCTGTGCGCCGAAGCCCTGGATCTCAACGGTGCCGAGGCCACCTTGATCCTCAGTGAACAGCTGGGCTTTCAGGAGCTCATCCCCAACCGGGTCGAACTGTGGAAACGCCGCTGCCACAACCCCCTGCGCCGCCAGGTGCGCCGCGGGATTCTGGCCACCGCCGACAGTGACGCGCTGATCCGCATCCTCTGCACCCAGTGCGAACGGCTGTACCCCTTGCTGCGGGCCCTGCTCTCGGCTGCAGAGCCGGAGCCAATCGCACGGCAGCGCTGGGAACTGTTCGAGGAACGCCTGGCCGGCCTGGTGCGTGAACGCATGAATCCACGTCGGGGCGGTGTGCAGCGCCTGCTCGACGGCGCCGAAGGGGCCCAGCAGCGCCGCCAGCTGATCCTTGCCATGGCCCTGGCGGCCGGCAACGGCGGCTTTGCCCGGCTCAAGGCCAGCCTGATGGATGCGGGTGCCTGAGCAGCCATGAAACAGACCCTGCGCTTCGATCAGATCAGCTGCCGCCTGCAGGTCGAAGGCCTGCCCGATGTCTCGACCGGCCAGAGCGGTGATGTCCTGGGCATCATCACGGGCTGGAGCCTTCAGTGGGCCGGACGTCCCGAGCTCGAAGGCAGGAAGGAACACCTGCTCGCCCTGATGCAGGCCGTCCTCCCCTATGCCCGGCTGCTGGTCAGCGGAGCAGGCCGGCCGCTCACCAGCCCTGGCCAGGAGGTCGACATCGCCCCGGCCGCGGGGGGTGGGCATCAACTGCTGCTGCGCAGCAGTCAGCCCGGCACCGAACCCCTGACGGTCGTTCTCGATGACGCCGAGCTCAGCGATCTGGTGCGGGTGCTCGACCAGCTGCGGCTCGACAGCCGCCTGTTGCTGACGCTCGACATTCCCGACGACAGGCCCCTGCGGGGGCGCGAAGTGAGCCACCGCATCCCCCGCCGGCAGCGTCTGGCGGCACCTGCCGCAGCGGTGCTGGCACTGGCAGTGACCACGGCGGCATCGCTGTTCTGGCCCACTCCGAAGCCACCGGCACCAGCGGGCCAGGGGCTCACCCAGACCGACAAGCTGAACGCACCCCGTTGACGCGGCGCCGGGCCTCTGCACACTGGGCTATCGACGCGTTGACTTGTCGCGATGCCACTGACCTGGCCCCAACTGCGGCGACGGGTTGCCCGTCTGGGCGCCAGCCTCGACGTGGTAGTGCGCAGCGATCCTGAGGTCTGCGGCCTCAGCGGTGAGACCTTTCACATCTCCATGCACCACGGCGGCCAGGGTGACTGCAACGTCGGTGACCTGCATCTGATCGATTGCCCCAACGAGCTGGTGCTAAGCGAGTTCGAACGCTGGATGCGCGACGCCGGTCACCGACTCGACCCATGAGACGTCAACGGCAGGCCAAGACACGGCAGGTGTTCAAGACAAGGCCCAGCAGCGGACGCTGGCAGCGGGCCGTCAGTGGCGTGCTGCTCATCGCCCTGGGCTGCGGCCTGCTGGCCGCGCTGATGCAATTGCCCGAGCGGCTCGACACCCTGTTGCTGGTGAGCACGGCGATCGCCAACCTGATCAGCGGGCTCAGCCGGTTTCTCCAGGGCCTGTTGCAGCTTCTGGCTGTGCTGCTGCTGGTGGTCGTGGCCATCGGAGCGCTGGTGCTGCTGCTGGCCGGTCTCAGCCGGCTGGTGCGGGCCTGCCTTGGGGCCCCGCCGCCACCGAGCGGCCGCCGCCGAAACGGCGCCAAGCCCAGAAACGGCTGAGCCGCAGGCTCGTCAACCGGTGGGGCACCCATCAGCCATGCAGGCGCTGCAGCCAAAAACCTGCCAACTGCCAGCTGCTCCACAGAAACATGCCAAGAAACAGCCAATTGAGCCAGGCGGGGCGCTGGGGCTTGTCGGGCTGCATGATCAACGGGTCGGCCCCTCTAGGTTGCCGTAACAGGGCAGACCACCACCAGCGGCCATGGAGCTGATCGCCACCTATTGCAACGCAGGGCTCTGCCAGCTCGCCGACGCGGTCTGCGACTTCTACGACCGCCGCGAGGACCTGCAGCGGCCGGGCCTCAGTTTTGGCGGAGATGCCAGCCGTCCCGACAAACGCTCAACCGACATCTCCCTGGTCTGGCTCGACCACAGCGATGCCGAGGCCCACGCCCTGGCCGACACGGTCATGCGCGCCGTCAGCGGAGGCCTCAAGCGTTATCTGGCCGAACGGCCCCTGTTGATGGAAATCTGCCCCAAGCGCAGTCTGTTCATCAACCCGCTGTTCAACATTCAGCATTACGCCCCGGGTGAAGGCTTCGTGGCCTGGCACTGCGACTGGAGCACCGAGCAGGACGCCACCGAACCGATCACCCGCGTCCTGGCCTGGATTCTGTATTGCAATGACGTCGACAATGGCGGCACCGAATTTCACTGGCAACAGCACCACGTCGACGCACGCCGCGGCCAGCTGGCGATCTTTCCCGCAGGGATCAGCCATGCCCATCGCGGCCGTGTCAGCGCGGTGGCCAGCAAGACCATCGCCACCGGATGGATCAACGCGGGATCCCTGGAGGCGTATGTCGCGCGCCTGGGGGGCGGAAACGACAGCAACAGATGATACGTTCGATGCGCTGCATCAATGCTGCATCAAATAGCCCTGCACTGCGATCAACGTCTGCCACCCATGGAACAGCAGCCCAGCTCAGGCAAGGCCAACACTGACAGCCAGATCACAAGCTATCAAGACAACAAACCAATCAGCAACGGCAATCCAGATCCCGGAAACATCATCAGTACAACACAAGACATTGATTCTGCACCTGCCCAACACAAAGGACAGGTCTATTTCATTCGCCACGGCGAAAGCACGAGCAATGAGCGCAACATCTTCGCAGGCGTCCTTGATGTAGCACTCACCCCCTATGGCCGACAGCAGGCGCGTCGTGCCGGCAAAGACATCCGCAGAAAAGGAATTCAGTTTGATGCCGTTTACGTGTCTCACCTACGACGCGCCAGACAAACCTGCGACATCGCCTTGCAGGAAAGCCAAGCCCTACGTAACCCAGAAATCAAGCCCATCATTGATCACCGCATCAGCGAACGGTCCACAGGCATTCTGACCGGTGAAAACAAAAACCTCTGCCGACAGGCGTTGGGTCACTACCGCTTCGAGGCAATGGTCCATGCGCACAACGAAGCTCCACCCGGTGGCGAAACGATTGAAAACGTCTACAGCCGGGTCGTTGATTTCTACAAACAGCAGGTGATTCCCCGCCTTGAGCGCGGTGAAAATGTCCTGGTGGTCTGCCATGAATACGTACTCGAACCGTTGTCGGTTTATTTGTGCGGCTTACCGGCGAGTGCCTACAAACGCCTGAAACTGCCCAATGCAAAGGCTCTGAGCTGCGTCGATCTGATGCGCTTCCGTGACGATGAAGCATCAGCGGGTGCCATGCAACGCAAAAGCGTGAATGACCTTGCAGCCATGCATGCGGTCATGTTGTACGCCCTCAGCTTCATCGTCGCAGCCGCGACCCGCCTCGTGCTGGATAGCCCAGCGATGCCGACCAGCCTGTTTCGGCTGTTCACGGTTGCCGGACTCGCCATCAGCACCTTTTACACCTATCTGAGCCTGGATTTCAAGGAAACCGCCAAGAATGTTTCGGCTGCAACCACCCGGGTGGTTCTTGGATGGTGGTGCATGCGATGGCTTCTGGCTGTCGTCCTGATCGCTTCAGGAGCCCTGAGCCTCAGCATCCAGGGCGAGATCAATCCCACAGTGCTCTGGTTGCTGCTGTTGCTGGTACCGCCGGGATTGACCACGGCAACCCTGTCGATGGTCTGGGGCGGAAACCTCTATCCAAGCGCGGCACTGTCAAAAAACCTTTCGCTCGTGCTGCCACTGCTGCTGCTGGTCGGGATCAATGCAGTGCTGCCGACCAACGCAGGGTCTGGCTTGATCTACTTCTATGGGGTGATCCTCGTCGGCCTGGCCATCCCGGCCCTGCTGGCGCAGGTGTGGCGTCGGCGCTCACCGGTGACATCCAACCATCACAGCAACGAATTCAAGTTCATCGGTGTGTTGTCTGTGATGCTCATCAACGGGTCTGTGGGTTATCAGCTCACCCCACCAACACTGCTGGAAGACCTGTTCCAATCCATGCCTAATGCGGCAACGATCCACAGTGATCAGCAGCTTGTCCTGGCGTTGGTGTTGTTTCTCGGCATGCGCCTCACAGCGTGGTTGACACTCATAATCGTACGCCGACTGCCAGGATTTGCCAGGGCTGAATCGCAGGACATCTGGATCCTTCTGACCCAACCGAATCTTGTGCTGTGGCTATCAACGGTGCTGGCTACCAGCACTGCGACACCTGGCAGTGCAACGTCCTATGTGCTCTTCTGGGCTGCAACGGGCTACTGCTGTTTACCACTCCTAGACCAGATGGGCCTGATACGGCAATTCAGCACCCATTTACTCCAGGAAAGCCTGCAGACTTCAAGGCTGAGTGAGGATAAGATTCAGGAGATTTTCAACAGCATCGACGAAGACAAAAGCGGTAGGCTGAGCCTGGGTGAAATCAAGGACCTGCTACGGCTGATCGAGCAACAAACAACTGGTTTGAACGCGAGCGAAGAAACACTCGATTACGTCAGCAAATACATGTTGCAGATCATGGATGCCGATGAGGACGGTCACGTCTCGAACAATGAGCTGAAGCGTTACATCAGCACCTATGGCCTGGTCGCCAACCTGAACCTTGAACGGCAACATTGAAACCATGACCCCAGAAGATGTTGCTTGCATGGACATTGCCGCAGTTAACCGATGAGCACTGAACCAGGCCACGGTCAACTATGGATCCTCTTCCCTTGGTCACTGTTTGCTGTCGCCGTCGGAGTCAAGTTCTGGCAAATCAACAAGACAATCCGTCAAAGACGCATGAATAGCAAAGCATCCACCGAACGGTTCAGACGAACTCTTGAACGTCTCTGGAACAAGGATCATCCGTCTGCGCGGTAAACCACTGGAAGAGCAGTGCAAGACAATGGTGTACCGGCCATGAATCGCGCATGCCTGAGACCGAGATCAGGGCAAGTGCCACAGAGATCCAGACCAGGCGTGGTTGTCACTGCAGCAAACGGTTCTAAACTCAAGGAAGGGCAGCTCGATCCATGACATTCGAATTAAAGGGGACGGCAAATCGCGATAATTTTGTGCTAGGGCGCGCAGGCCTTGTGTACAGCAGCCTTCATGATCCAAGTCATGAGCATCCATCCTGGATCCTTGGGCTGACTCCCCAGCAGGACGCCATCAGTCTGCCGGGCACGATTCGCGACTATTTGCTGCGCCCCACATCACTGCCCTACGCGGTCGGCGGATATGCCAAAGGGTCACCGGCATTAGGTATTTACTTCACCAACCGCAATGAGCGCGTGGCCAGGGAGTCGGCCTGGGGACGCCAGTATGGCAATGAAATTTCCTTGATTGCCTACCTTGTTCAACCCAAAGATCTCCTCTTTGACCCCTGGATTCAGAGCCTGGGCTTGAGACTCGATAGCGAAGTAAACGCCACAATCGACGCCTACAATCTGAGCTATCAACAAATCCACGGCGGCACGTTCGCAGCTTCCAATTACTACACCGAAGCCCTCCGGCAGCTGTTTCTTTTTGATGGCTCAGGTGCACCGCAGCGCTCTTCACTGGCTGGCGAGGTCACACAACTCTCCAGCGAAGCCAAACAGGGTGTTGTCTATTTCCCAAGCGAAAGCCTCAACAACTTCAGTGTTCCCCTCAGCACATGGAATACACTGCGGTTCAGCAGAGGCACGAATGCGCAAGCCATTACACGTCAATGGTTTGGCACCAATAGCGGCTCTTCACTGCAAACGAATGACTTGAACGATCTGAAATACCTCGAAATCACGGCAAGCTCCTGGAGTGGCACCATCCAGATCAACCGTGTTGCACAAGCATCCAACGGTGGCGGCGAGACCGTGTGGGGCCTTCAAACAACAGACGACGCAGACCCAAGGGTTGGATCTGTTGTGAACGGAGGCAGTAGCAATGACATCATCCGAGGCCTCAAAGGTTGGGATATTCTCGACGGCGGAGTTGGAAATGACCTGATCAAAGCAGGAAATGGACGCGATATCATCACTGGTGGAGCGGGCAGCGATGAACTGCACGGCGACTTTGGCTGGAACACATTCAGCGACGAACGGGACAACGCTTCCGACCTAATTGTCATCAAATCAGACGAATATCTCGTCAATCATATTTATGGCAAAGCCTTCAACAATACGGATGGCTCCAAGTGCGACATCATCGAAGGACTCGATTTGATCGATCGCATCCGAGTGGTTGGTGTTAATAGCGCAGACATCACTTTTGCCTCAAACATAACAGCCAAAGGAGTTACTGGTATTGGCATCTATGGCAAGGGAGCACTAGAAGCAATCTACACGGGGGGAAATCTAAGCATCTCCCAGATAACGCAGATGACATCTGGAGATGATTCCAGCGCTGCCCTTAACAATCAAATTTTCTCCTACAGCTGGACAGAGCTCCCTGGAGTTTTCAGAACGCAGTTGGCGTGATAATCAAGCAGCTAAAATTGAACCGTCGCCTCGAACGACGAAAACAAAAGTTGCAACGATTAATACACACCAAACAACACTCATACAGACCAAGCAACACCCTGATCGGCCCAACCAGAAGCTGTCAGAGTGCTGATCTCTGATTGGCTGCCTGTCCAGATATAACGATTTTGGCTCGCATTGAACAAGCGGTTGATCGCCATCGAGCCTTCTACTGATGTACCAGGTGCATTAACAAAAAAGGTCTCCCCCTCATAACGATAAACTGGATTATTGTAATAATCACTGAATTCAGTCTTGCTGGCCGTCCAATACCGAGAACCGTCCTGCAGATTGACAAATCGATAAGCAGCCTGGCCACGGCCTGAGATGGCATAAAACACGTAGCCATCATCACGCTTAGAGGTGTCCAGCAGCTGTCTCTGGATATCAGCTTTGCTGGAGGTGTAGTAGTAAGAACCTGTCAATGAATCATAAAAGCGTCGAACCTTTTCGCGATCGCTTCCAGATTCAATGGTATAGGCATCTCCAAGGTACGGAAAACTATTGGAGGTTCTGATATCCCCTCGATTAGCATCGGCATAAATTCCCTGAAGCGGGGTAAACGTAAATTCTGCGTCTGCAGCAAAATCAATACCATCGCGATTGGTGGGGCTGGTGGCAGGAGGTGTGGTGCCATCAAATTGACTTAAATAGGTAATGATGTCGTCGTCGAGAGAACGTCCATTTGGGAAAACAGAAGGCTTGGAGGTGTCGTAAATGACAACATCCGGGTAACCAAATCCTTCGGCCACATGCTGCGAAGGATGCAGGGCGTTCTGAATCCGAATCTCGGTTGGATTCTGGTCCTTGAGAGCGCGGCCGATGAGATCCTTGTAGGGACCATCGACGATCACCTGCTCAGTACCGAGACTGTCGCGATAGGTGCTGCCTTCATTCAGATAAGACGTGGCCCACGTGACCAAGACAGGATTGGAGGAAAATGGAAGGAGATTAGACTTATCAATGGAAAAAACAAGAAAATTGCGATTGGCACGAACTCCTGGACCAAATTGAAACACTTCAGCCCGTGTGCCCGAAAAGAGCTGATCCAGTGATCGCTGGATCAACGATGGTCGATAGCGACGATGTCCACGAACCGAGGCCTTCAGCTCACCGTCTTGAAACCCGAGAAAAATTGAGACATCTTCTTTGATCTTTTCCGGGGATAGAAATCGCCCACCGGCCACATTGTTGAGCTGGGCGTTGTCGAACGCAACAGCGGAATCAAAATCAAAATTGACCTGGACGCTGTAGTTATCGGGAAATGCGACTTGGTCCCCACTTTGATCCCGGTTCGTTGGAAAGGAAGCAATGCTGAAAACAAGCTTGCCTGCCTTCTCATAAACATGATAATCACTAAGCTCGTAGGCAGGCGCATCGATTGAGACGCCATAACTATTCGTCAAGTGATCAGCGTGGTCGGCCATGTCACAACGGCGAGCTGAAACGACTTTAAGACAAGAATAAGTCGCCGACAACCTGGTCGGGAGCGGCACCTGGTTCCGAACCAAAGGGCATCAGGAATCTGTTGACCACCGCCCACATGTTGTGTTGAGCGTCCAGCCAGTGCAGGGCCATCAGCCCGCGACTGCGAGTCAATTCGAACACAAGGAAGCCGTCACACTTGTCAAAGTGAATACCAAGATCTGTCAGCACAATCCTGATGGCTCTGCAAACCCTGATTGCACCCATCTCACCGAGTGGATCGGCAGCATCCACCGTCTGTCTGCACCTGCACCCTGCAGTGTTAAGAGTTTGCTGAAAAACCAGGCCCAGGCGAGAATGGCGTAGTCGCCCAGTCCAGATGCGAGGTCAACAGGAGCGCAGCGGCTCCCTGTTCTCCTACGTGTCGATCGAGGAGCGGATCCCGGCC
>Ga0310335_100122_pt1 | contig 21581 bp, 23 predicted proteins | sample LakMicMISRFREDD7_FD_195549 | JGI IMG/M metagenome (GOLD analysis project Ga0310335, IMG submission 195549) | Enriched freshwater cyanobacterial communities from Lake Michigan, Michigan, United States - MI23.SRF.RED.D7 (v2) (version 2) | ecosystem: Environmental > Aquatic > Freshwater > Lake... | reverse complement strand
GGTCCAGGGCCTGGCTGCCAGTTGAACCCGCCTCTGACTGGGATCCATTGCTTCAGGCCTGCCTCTAACGGGACTTTGGCACAGCCGTACAATCCGCCTCAGACGTTCTGCCGGAATGATCTCGAGCAACGACTTTCGTACCGGCACCTCGATCGAGCTCGATGGCCAGGTCTGGCGTGTGGTCGAGTTCCTGCACGTCAAGCCCGGCAAGGGCTCCGCTTTCGTGCGCACCAAGCTCAAGGCCGTTCAAAGCGGCAACGTGGTCGAGAAGACGTTCAGGGCCGGCGAAACCTTGCCCCAGGCCGTGCTGGAGAAATCCACCCTGCAGCACACCTACATGGAGGCCGAGGACTACGTCTTCATGGACATGGGCTCCTTTGAGGAAACCCGTCTCACCGCCAAGCAGATCGGCGAGAGCCGCAAGTACCTCAAAGAAGGCATGGAAGTGAGCGTGGTGGCCTGGAACGGCAAGCCCCTGGAAGTGGAGCTGCCCAATTCGGTGGTGCTCGAGATCACCCAGACCGATCCCGGCGTCAAGGGCGATACGGCGACCGGTGGCACCAAACCGGCCATCGTTGAAACCGGTGCCCAGGTGATGGTGCCCCTGTTCCTCTCGATCGGCGAGAAGATCAAGATCGATACCCGCACCGACAGCTACCTGGGCCGGGAGAACTGAATCGCCATGCAGCTCGACCACGACCAGCTTCGCCAGCTCATCACCCTGCTTGGCGAGAGCGACATCCAGGAACTCAAGCTCGAGGGTGACGACTTCCGCCTCGAACTGCGCCGCAACCTGCCAGCCAGCCAGCCCCAGGTGGTGATGCAGGCCCCGCCTGCCCCTGTCCCAGTGGCTGCTGCCGTGGCGGTTCCGTCCGCCTCCCCTTCCGCCGCACCTCCGGCTGCGGCCGCCGTGCGCGGCGATCTGCTCGAGATCACGGCGCCGATGGTGGGCACCTTCTACCGGGCTTCAGCCCCTGGCGAACCCGCCTTTGTGGAGCTGGGTAGTCGCATCTCCATAGGCCAACCCATTTGCATTCTTGAGGCGATGAAGCTGATGAATGAACTGGAGGCGGAAGTGAGTGGTGAGGTGGTGGAGATCCTGGTGGAGAACGGCACACCGGTGGAGTTCGGCCAGGTGCTGATGCGGGTCAGGCCAGCCTGATCCTGGGAACGCCAGCACGTCTAGCCAGTGAGTGGTCCAGCCAGCCAGTGCTCAAGCCAGTGAACGGCCCAGTCAATCAACGGCCCAGCCGAGCCTTGCCAAGGGCCAGTTCAGCCCAGCTCCCAGGCGGTTTCTAGGGCGGCTTCCATGCTCTGGGAGCGGGCCAGGCCCTGGCCGGCGATGGCGAAGGCCGTGCCGTGGTCTGGGGAGGTGCGCAGGAAGGGCAGGCCCAGGGTCGTGTTCACCGCGGCATCGAAGGCCAATAATTTGACCGGGATCAGGCCTTGGTCGTGATAGAGGGCCAGGTAGCCATCGGCGCCCTGATTGGTGCGGGCGGCATCGGCCCAGGCGGCCCCGGCACCAAGCCAGCAGGTGTCCGGTGGCAGGGGGCCCACCAGCTCCACCTCGGGATGGCGCAAGCGCCAGGCCGCCAGTAGGGGCTCCAGCCAGGCCTGCTCCTCCTCGCCCAGCTGGCCCGCTTCGCCGGCATGGGGGTTGAGGCCAGCCACCACCAGCCGGGGCCGGGGCGCAAAGCGCTGGCAAAAGCCCAGCAACGTGTTCAGTTTGGCTTCGACCCGGGGCCGATCCAGGCTGGTGGCCACGGCGGAGAGGGGGATGTGGGTGGTGGCCAGCAGGGTGTTGAGGCGCCAGGAGCCATGGGGCGCCCGGGCCGTGAACAGCATGGAGGCCTCGCCTACCCCGGCCAGTTCGGCCAGTCTCTCGGTCTGACCCGGGTAGGGATGGCCAGCGGCATGCCAGGCCTGTTTGGCGATCGGCGCGGTGGTGAGGGCGTGGCAGCGGCCCTCCAACACCAATTCGGCTGCCCGGGTGAGCCAGGCAAAACTGGCGGCTCCGCTGGCGGCACTGGGTTGGCCCGCTGGAATCGGCTCGACCAGGGGCAGATCGATGATCTCCAGGCTGGCCGGATCGGCTAAGGGCAGCGACGTGACCCCTCGCAGGGCCTGGTAGCTCTGTTCCAGCCAGTGGCGGCAGCCCACCACCAGGGGGTTCGAGGCGGCGCCAGCGTTGTCGTGGTGGCGCAGGGCTGCGATGGCCTTGAGGGTGACCTCGGCACCAATGCCGGCGGGATCGCCCAGGGCGATGGCGATCCGGCGCTCTTTAACCTCGGGGTTGCTGGCCGGGTTTGCCATGCTGCGTCTGTTGCTGTTGGGACTGCTGCTGTTCGGCCTGGTTACCGGGGTGAGCCATGGCTGGATTGAGCTGCGCTGGGATCGCTTCTTCCGCGACGTCGGCGTGCCCCTGTTCCAGGATGGTCCGGCGCCGGCTCAGCCGGCGGGCCCTGGAGCTGGGGCACCGGCCCGTTCTTCGGCCAGGCAGGCCCCAAACCCCTCCCGGTAGCTCGGGTAGCGCAGGGAGTAGCCCAGGTCTTGGCACAGGAGCCGATTGTGGACGCGGCGGTTTTCGGCCCAGAAGCTCAGGGCCATGGGCCCCATGCTGGCGGCCACGCTGGCGAACGGCTGCACGGCCGGCAGTTTGCAGCCGAGCAGGTGGGCGGCAAACCCAAGGGTTTCGCTGGAGGGGCAGGGGTAATCGTCGCTGCAATTGACCAGGGGGGGCCGTGCCGGCGCTGGTAGGGCCAGGCAGTGGCTTAAGGCCCCAACGATGTCATCGACGTGGATGCGGCAGAAGACTTGGCCCGGCTTGTGGATCAGCCGGCTGGTCCCCTGCACGAGGCCGGCAAAGGGGCTGCGGCCCGGACCGTAGATGGCCGGTAGCCGGAAGCTCTGCACCGGCAGCCCACTGCTGAGCCAGGCCTGCTCACAGGCCAGGCGGGCACGGCTGCGCTCCTGGCCTGGAGCGGCTTCGCTGCTTTCATCGACCCAGCCGCCCTGGCGGTCCCCGTAGACGCCCGTCGTGGAGAGATAGCCCACCCAGTCGAGCGGAAGGTCGCCCAGCAGGGGCGCCAGGGCCCGCAGGGCCGGATCTTGGCCTTGGCGATCGGGCGGGATCGTGCTGAGCAGATGGGTGGTGCCGGCTAGGTCGCTAGCGCTGGGCACGAGCCCGGCGTCGGGATTAAAGGGCAGCCAGCGCCAGGGATCGGCAGGGGCGGAGTCCCGGGGGCTCCGGTGGGTGACGGTCACGCCAAAGCCGGCCTGGGCCATGGCGGCTGCGAAGCGGAGGCCGCTGTAACCGCCCCCGAGCACCAGCAACTGGCCCCGGGACTTGACAGGTGCGCTGGTCATCAGTACAGATGTATCACTGCTTTGGCTGTGGCCGATGGCGTCCTCCAGTTTCTCCCCTTCCCGTTCCAGCAGCCTGCGTTCGCGCAGGCATGCCACCAGCGTTGATTCCAGTCCTTTCGGACTTGGCGCTGGCCCCGCCGCCCTGCTCCTGGCCTGCGTGCTTCTCCTGGTGGCCACTTTGGTGGCCCCGGAGCAGCCCGGCAGTTTGGGGAGTATTTGCCAGCGCCACAATGGGGCTGAGGCCTGCCGGGTGTGGTGAGCCTGGCTGGCGCCGAGGCCCCAAGGGGGTGATCCCCAAGCGACTGCACCTTGGGCTCAGCTGGATTGTTCGTTCAAGCTGAGATCGGCCTGGGGTTTCAGGGCGTTGGCCAGTACATCTGTGGCGGCAGGCAGAAAATAGCCTTGCAAAACCAGTCCGTACAGAACAACGGCCAGGGCGAAGGCCGGCATGAGCGGTCCCCAGGCCACCCCACTGGCGGCAGCCTGGAGGGCAATGGCGATCGGAACCGCGCCCCGCAAGCCCGCAAAGGCTGAGAATGTTTTCTCTGGTGCCTGGAAAGGGGAGCGGTACAGGGTGATGAAGGTCATCAAGAGCCGGCTCACCATCGTGATTAGGAACACCACAAAGGCGTACCACTTGAGGGGCCAGATGTCTTGGGGAAAGACAACCAGGCCCAGGCAAATCAATAGAATCAGTTCGGACGCCCGATTGATGATCGTAAATTCGGAGACGATGATGCAATCGATTTTGCTGGAGTTGCCGATCACGCAGCCCATCACATAGGCACACAGCAACGGACTGCCACCAAAAAGGAAAGCCGTTGCACAGCTCAACATCAGCAGGGACAGGCAGACCACTTCGCTGCCAGCATTTGGCTTCAAGTAATGCTCTCGGCCTAGGATGAACGTTCCCAGCAAAGCGCCAGCCCAGCCGACGGCAGCTCCAACGGCAAACTCAAGGCCGACATCACGGATCAGTAGAAGCGGATCTTCTAGTTGGCCTTTGGCGAGTGCAAGGGCGACGCCCGCCAAGATCACGGCCACCGGGTCGTTAAAACCAGATTCACACTCGATCAAGTTGAGCAATGGGCCTGGGATTTTGCTGGCGATCGGACGCAGCAGCGCCAGCACGGCTGTTGCATCCGTGCTGCAAAGCATCGCTCCTACAAACAGGGCCAGGGGCAGGTCGGCTGGAAATTGAGTGCCAGAGCTATTGGTTAGGACCGGGATAATATTGTCATCAAGATTCAATCTGGATAGGCCATAAATTAAGGCAGTTGCTGATCCAGCTGTGATCAGGCAGCCCAGGGTGGCCATCCGTAATCCAGACCAAATCACCCGACGCATCGAGGTCCATCGTGTAGTTAGACCTCCATAAAAAAGAATAATGGCAAGTCCCAGGCTGGCGATTGACTCCGCCTGCTCATCGGAAATATAGGATTGATGGTTGCCAAGAAAATCAGGCAAAAGCATTCCCATGATGAGAATGAGAAGCATGCCCGGGAGTTTGATCTTTTCGGAGATATTCTCTAGGAGACGAGAGAGTAGTAATAGGCCTCCGAACAGAAGCATGTAGACATAGGTCGTGTGTTCCATTGGCATTGATGATTAATTGATTGCCATGATCTGGCAAGGGTCATGGGTCTTGCGGCAAGTATGGCTCAAATCCCTAGCAGCGCAGCTTTTTGGGAGCTTCTCCCCAGGAAGGGATTGGCGTTTGGCCTAAGGCGTCGACGCGCTCAAGGGGGCTAGGGCCTGGGGCAGCTGTGCAGCGAAACCATTGGGTAGGGGCTGGTCTTGGACCTGGACGAGGATTCGGCTGGCGGCTGGGGCCGCCAGTTTTGACCCAGTGTCTCCTGGTGTTTCGCTTCCCTGGTCTTAGCCGATGGAGCCATGGTTCCCCTAAAACCCAATGGGATGAGATCGGTGGCCGCCTGGTGATCGGCTGGGGCGGAAGGCTCTTCGCGCTGGCTTTGTGAAGGGAGGTGTTTGATCTGGCCTGAAGCGGTGGAGGCTTCAGGCGGCTTGTAAGGTCCAGCCCGGCCCTGGGCTTGATTTGGGTTGGTTGTGCTTGGTCTCAGGGGGCGGCGCGGGAGTCGCCGGAACTCCTGGATTGGCCCATTGCAGCAGGCGCAGGGCCAGCTTTAGGTCGCCGTCGAGCCAGGCCCGAATCGCCATGGCCCGGCGGGGATCGTAGAAGCGTTGGCGGCGATACCACTCGAACACGTCGGTGTCGCTTTTAAGGCCATTGCAGGACAGGCAGGCCGGCACACAGTTTTCGGTGACACTTAGGCCCCCGCGGCTGCGCGGCAAAATATGGTCAATGGACTCGGATTGTTTGCCGCAGTAAATACACGATTGATCCGTGTGTTTGTGGAGAGATTGTCTCCAATGGCGAACGCGAAGTTTCGGGCACAAATCTTCAAGGAAAACCGCATCCCTGGCGTGCATCCGATCGTCTCGGTTGGGGGAATTCTCGCCCGATCGGCCCAGATGTCAATGTGTCGAAGGCTGCTATTTGTCCCTTTGGCAAGGGCTTCTGGCCTGGCCTGCGCGCCCTGGCCGGTTGGGCCGAAGTTGCTTAAGATTTTGTTTTGATTGGCAGGCTTGGAGCTGGCCTGGAGCCATTCCCCTGGGGCCACCTGGTTGCCCCAAGGCCCCTTGAGCCAACGGGGTCAACAAACCTGCCCTGGGGGCCGATGACCCTTGGTTGAGCCGTCCCGGTGCCTGATGCGGCTTGGTGCTGCCGGCACGATCGAGGTGGTGACCCCATTTGATGCCGTCACCCAGGCCCAGCTGAGGGCCATCCGACCCCAGGGCCACTGGTTTGCGCGCCGCCGCTGCTGGCAATTTCCCCTGGAGGCCGGCGGTGCCCTCAAGGCTGGATTGGGCCGACGTTTTCACCTGGAGCCGGAGCTGCTCCAATGGCTGACCTGGCTGGACCAGCCCCTGCCGCCCCTGCCACCCCACCGCCAGCTCGTGGCTGCCGCTGCCCCAGGCGAGCCCCTGGCGGATCAGCGGCGCCTGTTTGCCCACCAACGGGCGGCGGTGCGCTGGCTGCTGGCCCGTCGCGGCGCCCTACTGGCCGATCCCATGGGCCTGGGCAAGACGCTCACGGCGCTGGTGGCGGCCCGGGCGATGGTGCGCTGTGCCGATTGCCGGGTGGTGGTGCTGGCTCCGGCTGGGCTCCACAGCCATTGGCGCCGGGAGGCCGCCAGCTTGGAGCTTGACCTGGAGCTGCATAGCTGGGCCAAACTGCCCCGGGGCCTGCCCCCGGCGGGCACGGTCTTGATTGCCGATGAGGCCCACTACGCCCAAAACGTGTCGGCTGCCCGCACCCAGGCCTTCCTGCGCCTGGCCCGCCACCCGCGCCTGCGGGCGGCCTGGTTGCTGACGGGCACGCCCATGAAAAACGGCCGGCCGGCCCAACTGTTTCCCCTCCTGGCCGCGATCGGCCATCCGATCGCCCGGGACCAACGGGCCTTTGAGGAGCGGTATTGCCACGGCCACTGGCTGGAGCGGGGCGGTGTGCGCCATTGGCAGGCCCAGGGCGCTAGCCAGCTCGAGGAGCTACAGCGCCTGACCCGTCCCCTGCTCTTGCATCGCCGCAAGCAGGATTGCCTGGATCTGCCGGCCAAGGAGCGGCGGATGGTGCCGGTCGAGCTGGATAACGCCGCTGGCCGCGGCTTCCAACACCGGCTGCAGCGCAAGGTCGAGGATTACCGCCGTCGGGTGGCCCTCGGAGAGGTGAGGCGCGATGCCGAGGCCCTGGCCGTGTTCACGGCCCTACGCCAGATCGGCGCCGACTACAAACTGCCGGCGGCCGCGGCCCTGGTGGGCCAGCTGCTGGCCCGGGGGGAATCGGTGGTGCTGTTCTGCAGTTTTGTCGCTTCTGCCCAGTTGCTGCAGGAGCGGCTCGGCGGCCAGCTGCTCACCGGTCAGGTCCCGCCGCACCAGCGTCAGAGTGCCGTCGATGCCTTTCAGGCGGGCGCATCGCCCCTGTTGATTGCCACCTATGGGGCCGGCGGCCTGGGCTTCAGCCTGCAGCGGGCCCGCCATGTGGTGCTGCTCGAGCGCCCCTGGACCCCCGGCGATACCGAGCAGGCTGAGGACCGCTGCCATCGCATCGGCATGCAAGGCCGTCTCACCAGCCATTGGCTGCAATTGGGGGTGGCTGACCAGCTGGTTGATGCGCTGATTGCCAGTAAGGCGGAACGGATTGCCCTGTTGCTGCAGCGCCGGCCCCTGCAGCTGCGGCGTCAGGGTTTTCCGGCCATGGTCAAGGCTCTGCTGGAGGACTGGTGAACGGGGCACGGGCGGCCCCAGGGCTGGCGACCGGCCGGGCCAGGCCCTAATTGGGCCGGTCGCTGCGGTTGACTCCGCTGCTGCTGTTGCTGGGTTGGCTGGTGGCGGCGGCGGCGGCAGCCGCTTCGGTAGCCGCTTGCTTTTCATAGAGGCTGCCTAGGAATTTGCCGCATTCCGGGAAACTTGTGGGGTTCTGGACCACCGCTTCGGTGATCAACACGGAGGCATGTTCCGGCGAGGTTTTGAACAGGCTGGCGCTTTGACGTTTGATCAAGGCGTAGGCGGCGATCCAGCTGACCTCGTGGCTGTTGCCGGCAACGCGCATGTAGCAGTACACCTGGGCACCCTTGCCCCCAGGGGTGTCGCCAGCGGCGGCCTGGGCAGGGCGGCCCAGGAGCTGGCTTGGATCGAGCAGGCCCAGGGCCAGGGCGGGAAGCAGCAGAGCCTGGCGCCAGCCCTGGCCGGGGCGCCGGGGCTTGATGGCGCAGGCAGGGGGGAGGATCGCCATGGGTCTGAGTCCGGCGCTGGATCCGGGGCTGGGGAGCTCCGATCACCGTATCGATCACCTGGCGTCTGTCCAGGTTCGCCACTTCTCAGGGCGGCTGGGCTGGGGGCGGTGATCCTTGCCTCAGTTGGCCGGTGGGGCCTGGCCCAGGGAGAGCACCAGCCGCACCACGAGGGGCAACACCACCAGCACCGTGATGAGCCGTACCGCATGCAATGCAGCCACCGCCGCCCCGACGCCAAATTCCGCCCCGACCAGGCTCATGCCGCTGATGCCCCCGGGGGCGGCCCCCAGCAGGGCCACGATCGGATCAATGCCAAGCAGGCGGCTGCACCACAGCCCCACCACCAGTCCCGTCATCACCAGGGTCACGGTGATCAAGATGGCGGGACGCCACAACAGGCGTAATTCGGCCAAGGCCGAGCTGGTAAGGCTGGTGCCGATCACCGTGCCGATGGCGATTTCCAAGGCCGTGCGGGTGCCCTGGGGCCATTGGGCCGCCTCCAGTTTTCCGCTCATGCTCACCAACCCGGCCCCCAGCAGGGCACCCGCCAGGGGGGCGGCGGGAATGCCGGTGCGGATGGCCAACAAGCCACCGCCCAGGCCCGCCAGCAGATAGAGCAGCAGGGTGATGGGGCCGTGCATCCGGGGCGGATCCTGGGGGGTGAAGGCAGTCTGGGAGATCACTTGAGCGATGGCCATTTCTGTGGTGTGATCGGCCCACCTATTCGCCATTTGACCGTGTCCGAATCCGTCTCCTTCCGGATCAGCCGCACCGCTGAAGACCTGGCCCAGACGGTGGCAACCCTGTCCAAGCGGCTGGTGAGTCTCGAGCAACGGCTTGGGGCCCTGGAGGTTCAGGGCGCCAGCCTCCAGTCCCAAGTCAGGACTGCTCCTGAGGTTGATCCGGCCGAGCTGGCTTGCCTGGATTCGGTTGACCAGCTGTTGGCCGATTGCCGCAGCCTGTTGGCGGATACGGAGCTGCCAGCGACCCCCGTGCCAAGCAATGGGCTGCCGACCGCCCCGAACGACGCGTCTGATCTTGGCCAGGGTCCTGAGCTGGACTGGGATGAGCTGGCCGAGCTGGAGGCTCGCGAAGGCGATGGGCCAGGGGTGGAAGCCGGGCTGTCCAGCGAGGAGACCCTCACCCGGGCGGCTGGCTAGGGGCTGGCTGTCGATGCCACAATGGGAAGAAAGGCAACGATGGCAACCTTCAATAGCCAGCGCGCTGGACAATCGCCCGTTTCCAGCCAGGCCAGTAACGGGCGCCTGGGTAGCAAGGTTGGGCCAGGGACGCCGGCCTGTCAGGTCCTAGAGGAAGGGGGCCACCAACTCGAAAAGCTGGAATTCGCCCTGGCGGTGGCCATCACCCGGGGTGACGAGCAACGCTCGGACCAGCTACGGGCCCAGATCGCCGAGCTGGGTGGCAACCGCGAAGAGCCGGGCACCTGACCCCTGAACCGGGCCTGCCCTAGCAACGCCCGATCCACCCACGCCCAGGCCCTGCTTGCCTAGGCCCTGTTGTCCATGGTGCTGTTTGCCCAGCCAACCGGGCCAGCCCTACCGGATCAGCAGCCCTGGGTCCCCCAAAGATTGCTGCGCCTGGTTCTCCACGTTGGCTTGATCTTGGCGGCTTGATCAAGGTTTCCAGCGGCCCTAGGCAAAATGTTTCGCTTGGCGGTATATTTCTATCAAGGTATCAATGTTGTTCAAGCCAGACATGCAATCAGTCCTACCGGCCGTCGGCGGTGATCAGAAAAAGATCCTGATTGGCCAGGCTTCCATTCATGAGGCGGCTGCAGAAGCCGCAGCGGTGCAGGGCGACGTCGAAGCAGCCGCCCGCTTGATCCTGCGGGCCCTCGATTGTGAGCGTCGCGCCGGCAGTCTTGGTCCGCAGGTGCTGCAGCTGATCAAGCCCCGCGGTTGAAGGGCCCCTGGTCAGGGTTAGGCCGATTGATCCATGGGCGAATGGGCAACTAAGCGCCCCGGCTGGCAGCAAAGTTGGGCCATGAAAGTTTCGGCCTAAGGTTCAGGTCCCAGCTGAGTTTTGAAAGCGGGTGACCGGATTCGAACCGGCGACGTTCAGCTTGGGAAGCTGACATTCTACCACTGAATTACACCCGCATAGGTCAACATTAGCAGCCCTGGCGTGGGCCCCGGCCCCGGTTGCGCCGCCCGGGGGCTGGCGACCGGGGCTCGGCAGCTGGGCCCGGGTCCGGAGGGTTGGCACCCGGACCCGGGCCGCGGGGTTAGCGGGCCAGTTCGAGCGCTGCTGCGCCCACGCCAGCACCGATGGCCGCCTTGGCCAGGCCGAGTTCCTGCAGGGTGGCCTCAATGGCCGCCACGGCGGTGATCACATCCCGGTCGCAGACGAAGCCCAGGTGGCCGATGCGGAACACCTTGCCCTTGAGGTGGTCCTGGCCGCCGGCCAGCAGGATGTCAAAGCGATCCTTCACCTTCTTGCGCAGGGCCTCGGCATCAATGCCCTCCGGGGCCACGGCCGTGATCGCCGGGCTGCCATGGCCCTCGGCGGCATAGAGGGGCAGGCCGATGGCCTTCATCGCCGCCTGGGTGGCGCGGCGGTGCCGGTCGTGGCGGGCAAAGATGGCCTCGAGGCCCTCGGCCTGCATGATCTCGAGTGAGGCCTCCAGGGCGAAGTAGAGGTTGATCGCCGGGGTGAAGGGGTTGCTGTCAGCCGCCGCTGATTTGCGGTATTTGCCCAGGTCTAGATAAAACTTCGGCAGGTCGGAGCGCTCGTAGGCGGTCCAGGCCCGATCGCCCATGGCCACAAAGGCCAGGCCCGGCGGCATCATGTAGCCCTTCTGGGAGCCGGAGCCCACCACGTCCAGGCCCCACTCATCCATGGGCACATTGGTCGCGCCCAGGCTGGTGACGCAGTCGGCGATGGTCAGGGCCGTGCCATGGGCGCGCACGTGGCTGGCGATCGTCTTGAGGTCGTTGATCACCCCGGTGGAGGTTTCCGAGTGGGTGAGGATCACGGCTCGGATCGCCTTGTCCGTGTCCGCTTCCAGAGCAGCGCGGAAGGCCTCGGGATCGAGGGGCTGGCCCCACTCCGCCTTGATCACCTGCACATCCAGGCCGTAGGCCTTGGCCACCTTCACCCAGCGCTCACCAAACTTGCCGTTGTCGCCGCAGAGCACCCGGTCGCCCTTGCTGAGCACGTTGATGATGCCGGCCTCCATCGCCGCCGTGCCGCTGCCGGTGACGGCCAGCACGTCGCCGCTGGTTTGGTGCAGCCACTTCAGCTGGGCGGTGGTGCGTTTGACGATCTTCTGGAAATCGGCGCTGCGGTGACCGATCGGGTGGCGGCTCATTGCCAGCAGGACGGTTTCCGGCACCGGTGTGGGGCCGGGAATCATCAAGGTGAGTTTGTCCTGCATGGCAGTGGCGGGGGCGAGGGGCGAGGTGACGCCGCGGCGGCGCGATCGACCACCATAAAAAACGGTGAACACCCCTGGCTCATCCCACCCCATCACTCCACTGTTTTGATGTTGCGCGCCGATCGCTTCGATGGCTGAGGGCTACACCCTGCCTGTGTGGGTGGCGGCGGCCGCCCGGGCGGCCCTGCTGGCCCTGCAGGGCCAGCCCTTTGCGGCCGACCAGCCCCTGGATTTGGTCGAGCCCGCCGAGATCCGGCCGATTCCGGTGGTGGCGGCCGCGCCCCTAGGCGGCGGCCAGGCCCTGGCGGTGGCCCGCTGCGAGCCCGGGGCCCTGCTCGACCTCACCCGCGGCCTGGTGGTGTGGGTGCTGGTGCGTTGCCAGCCCCTGGAGCCGGAGCAGCCCTGGCTGCAGCTGGAGGCCGGTGAAGGGGTGGGGGTGCACCAGCACGACCGGGCCCTCTGCCATTCGGCCTACGCCCGCCAGCTGCTCGACACCAACCTGCGGCCCCTCTTGGCTGCGGATCAGGCCCTGGTGCTGCGGCTGGTGTTTCCCCAGGGGCGGGCCCTGGCTGAACGCACCAGTAACGCCGCCTTTGGCGTGGTCGATGGCCTGGCCCTGATCGGCACCCAGGCCCTGGTGCAACGCAGCGCCGCCCCGGACCAGCTGGCCCTGGCGCGCGCGGAGCTGGAGCGGCGCGCTGGCGCCGATGGGTTCAACGGTGATCTGGTGTTGGTGATCGGCGAGAACGGTATGGATTTGGCACCGCGCCTAGGCCTGGCGCCGGACCTGCTCCTCAAGGCGGGCAACTGGTTGGGGCCCCTGCTGGTGGCCGCGGCGGAGGCGGGGGTCCAGCGGCTGCTGCTGTTTGGGTACCACGGCAAGTTGATCAAGTTGGCCGGCGGCATCTTTCACACCCACCACCACCTGGCCGATGGCCGAGCTGAGGTGCTGGTGGCCCTGGCGGCCCTGGAGGGGGTGGCTGGGGCGGATTTGCAGGCCCTGCATGCAGCCGCCACGGTGGAGGCTGCCCTGGCGGGTCTGGAGGCCAGCGATCCGGCCGTTGCCGATCGCCTGCGCCTGAGGATTGCCACCAACATCGAGCAGCGGGCTGAGACCTACCTGGCCCGCTACGGGCAGCAGGCCACCCGGGTGGGGGCGGTGCTCTTTGATCGCCAGCGCCAGATCACGGCCCAGGGTCCCCAGGGACACCGGCTCTGGCAGGCCTTCCGGGCCTGACGCCTAGGCTGGCCCCAGAGACCTGGCGGCTGTAGCCCCGTCGCGCCCCGTCGCCCCATCGAGCCCCTATGTCCGCTGCGCAGCAGAACGCCAACGGTGAGAGCGGCCGCTCCCCGGCGATCGTCATTCTTGATTTTGGCTCCCAGTATTCGGAGCTGATTGCCCGTCGGGTGCGCGAAACCGAGGTGTATTCCCTGGTGATGGGCTATGCCACCACCGCCGAAGAGCTGCGCCAGCTAGCGCCGAAAGGAATCATCCTCAGTGGCGGCCCCAGTTCGGTTTACGAAAAGGGTGCGCCGGTCTGCGACCCGGCCATCTGGGAGCTGGGCATTCCGGTGCTGGGCGTTTGTTACGGCATGCAGCTGATGGTGCAGCAACTGGGCGGCGCCGTGGTGGCGGCTGGCCGGGCCGAATACGGCAAGGCACCGATCACGGTGGATGATCCAATCGACCTGCTCACCAATGTCGAGCAAGGCTCGACCATGTGGATGAGCCATGGCGATTCGGTGGAGTCCCTACCGGAGGGATTTGTGCGGCTTGCCCACACCGAGAACACTCCCGAGGCGGCCGTGGCCCACCATGGGCGGCGGCTCTACGGCGTGCAGTTTCACCCGGAGGTGGTGCATTCCACCGGCGGCATGGTGATGCTGCGCAACTTCGTGTATCACATCTGCGGCTGTGAACCCGATTGGACCACGGCCGCCTTCATTGAGGAAGCGATTGCCTCGGTGCAGGAGCAGGTGGGCGATCGGCGGGTGCTGCTGGCCCTTTCAGGTGGAGTGGATTCCTCCACCTTGGCCTTCCTATTGCACCAGGCGATCGGCGACCAGCTCACCTGCATGTTCATCGATCAAGGCTTCATGCGTAAGGGGGAGCCAGAATTTTTGGTTGAGTTTTTTGACAAGCGTTTTCATATCAATGTCGAATACATTAATGCGCGCGATCGCTTCATTGGCAAGCTAGCTGGCATTACCGATCCCGAGGAGAAACGTAAGATCATCGGCGCCGAATTTATTCGGGTGTTTGAGGAAGAAAGCAAGCGCCTCGGACCCTTTGATTTCCTGGCCCAGGGCACCCTCTATCCCGATGTGATCGAGTCGGCTGGCACCAACGTCGATCCCAAAACCGGCGAGCGGGTTGCCGTCAAGATCAAGAGCCACCACAACGTCGGCGGCCTGCCCAAGGATCTCCAATTCAAGTTGGTGGAACCGCTGCGGCGCCTGTTTAAAGACGAGGTACGCAAGGTGGGCCGCTCCCTGGGCCTGCCCCAGGAAATCGTCGGTCGCCATCCCTTCCCCGGCCCCGGCCTGGCGATTCGGATCTTGGGTGAAGTGACCGCCGAAAAGCTCAATATCCTGCGCGACGCCGATCTGGTTGTGCGCGAGGAAGTGAAGACCGCTGGTCTCTATCACGACATCTGGCAGGCCTTTGCGGTGCTGCTCCCCGTAAAAAGTGTGGGGGTGATGGGGGACAAGCGCACCTACGCCTTCCCGATCGTGCTGCGCTGTGTGTCTTCCGAAGACGGCATGACCGCCGATTGGTCGCGCCTGCCCTACGACCTGCTGGAAACGATCTCCAATCGCATCGTCAATGAGGTCAAAGGGGTTAATCGGGTCGTGTACGACATCACCAGCAAGCCTCCCGGCACAATTGAGTGGGAATGAGGGGTCTTTGGGCCCCCGGGCCCGACCGGCGCCAGTACCACGACCAGGTCGCAACCACCATTCCTTTCGGGCATGGCTTCTGGGGGGCGGGGCTGGTGGGACCGGGCCGGTTTCGATACCATCGGGGCCCAGCCACTAACCCTTGACGGCCGCCATCGAGCAGGACATCCAGCTGCAGCGCCGCCTTCAGCAGGACAGCATTCAGCTGGCTGGAAAGACCATTTATCTGAATCCGTTCCTGTACTGGCGCCGCTTTGACGCCAACACGGATCGCTGGCTGCGGGAGCCCGGCCAGCTGGCGGAGGACCAGATCCAGGCCAACCGGGCCCGCTTTTACCCGGAGCTGGTTTGGGAGCTGCTGCCTCCGGAGGAGAGCGCCATCAAGGATGGCGCCGTGGAGATGTTTCTCAAAACCCTGGAGCTGATCAGCACCTTCAACCCCGAGCTCACCTCCGGCCAGCTGCTGGAGGTGGAGCGCAAGATGGCGGTCACCAAGAAGCGGGCCTTTGAGCGCTGGGTGGCCAAATCCCTGCGGCGCCGGCTCCAGCAGCAAACCAGCGAGCGCCGTCGCTTTGACCGCGAGCGCCTGCTACGCAACTGGGCCGAGTGGTGCAGCCTGGAGGTGACCCGCCAGGCGGTGCTGCCGTTCACGGCCCTGCTGGTGTTGGCCCTGGTGGGGGGCTGGTGGCTGGGATCGCGCCAGTCGGTCAGCCACCAGGTGATTGTTCAGCCCGGGGTGAGCCGCACACCCTGAGCCCCGGGCGGGCAGACTGGGGCTATTCCGTAAGGCGTGCGCAAGCACGTGGTGCCTGCCATGGCGGCTGACCCCTTTGATGCCCTGCGGTTGACCCTGATGCAGGAGGTCTTGCCCGTAGGCATGGCGGTGGTCGAACGGGCCCGCCGGGGCGGACCCCGCGATGTGATCGAAGCCTTTACCGACTCCAGCGATCCCCTGGGCACCCTCAAACAGGAAGGGGATGGGGCCGCCCGCTCCCTGCGCGACAGCCTCGATCGGCTCCAGCCCGGCCTGGGCAATCCGGTCGTCAAGGTCAGCGTCGAGGAGATGGCCGATGCCGACCAGGAGCCCGGCGCCATCGCCAAGCCAGCAGCCCCCACAGCCGACGACCGGCTGCAGTTGCAGCAAACCCTGGCCCGGGTGTCCAGCGATCTGGACGAGCTGCACCAGCGGTTGCTGGTGGCTCCCTGAACGCGAGACGATTGGCGTCTGCTGGGGGTGCGGGTCCCTGGCCCTCAGGCCACCAGTTGCAGGGGAGGCGTCAGCACCTGGTCGTAGTAGCGGCGCAGCTGGGCGGTGGCGCCGGCCCAGCCCCAGCGCTCGGCTTCCTGGCGGGCATCGAGGCGCAGTTGCTGGCGCCGGCTGGGGTCGCCCAGTAACCGTTGGGTGGCGGCGGTGAGGCTGCCGCTTTCGTCCGGTTCATAGAGGCAGCCATTGACGCCATCGCTGACGATGTCGGGGATGCCACCCCGGTTGGCGGCCACCACCGGACAGCCGGCGGCCATGGCTTCCAGGAGCACCAGGCCCAGGGTCTCGGTGCTGGAGGGGAAGAGGAAGGCATCGGCGCTGGCGTAGGCGCTGGCCAGGTCGGTGCCGGCCAGGTAGCCCATGAAGGTGGTGGCGGTGCCTTCGAAGATTTTTTCCAGCTGGGCCCGGTAGGGCCCATCGCCCACCAGGGCCAGGCGGCTGCAGGGCAGGGCTTCCAGCACCGGCCGGATGCGGTCGATCTGTTTTTCGGCCGAGAGGCGGCCGATGTAGAGCAGCAGGCTGTCGCTGGCACCGTGGCGACCGAACAGCCGTTGGCGCATGGCTTCGGAGCGGAGTTCGGGGCGAAACAGCTCCGTGTCCACGCCCCGCTGCCAGAGGGCGGTGTGCTGGATGCCGTGTTCGCGCAGCTCCTCGACCATGGCCGTGGAGGTGCAGAGGTTGAGCTGGGCCTGGTTGTGGGCGGCCTTGAGCAGTTCCCAGAGCAGGGGCTCCAGCATGCCCATGCCGTAGTGCTCCAGGTACTTGGGCAGGTGGGTGTGGTAGCTGGCCACCAGGGGGATGCCCTTGGTTTTGGCCAGCCAGATCCCGCCTAGGCCCAACACCGCCGGGTTGATCACATGGACCAGGTCAGGGGCGAAGGCGTCGAGGGCTTCCGCCACCGAGGGCCGCGGCAGGGCCAGCTTCAGCTCCGGATAGAGGGGCAGGGGCATGGCCGGCACGCCAACCACCCGCGCGCCTAGGTAGGTCTCGGGGGCCCCTTCCGGACAGAAGATGATCACCTCATCGCCGGCGGCCACCAGGTGCTCGAGGGTCTTGGTGAGCCGCGTCACGATGCCGTCCACCTTCGGCAGAAAGGTTTCGGTGAAGAAGGCGATCCTCACGATGGCTGGTTGGGGCGCATGGGTGGGGGCTGAGGGGCGGACGGGCAGCCAGGGGATCCCAATCTCGTCAGCGGCAGAACCCGTTGCGAGGCGTTGGTGATGCTTGGCTGGGGACCCGGGCTCATGGGCCTGATCACTCTGCCCGGCCGGGGGACGGCGGGCCCTGGCTCAGGCTGGCGCCTGGATCGCGGCGGCCTGGGTGGTGGTCCAGGCGGAGATGCAGGGGATCTTGGAGCGGTCGCAGCGGTCGGCCCAGCGGCGGGCCACATCCACCACTTCGCTGAGCAGGCCGTCATCAAGGGTGGTGGGCTTGAGACCCATCTCGATGAAGCAGCGGTTGTCCACGATCAGGTCGTTTTCAATCGCCTCCTTGCGGGGATTGGGCAGGTAGTTGATCTGGGCTCCGGTGAGGTCGGCCACCTTGCGGGCCAGTTCCCCCACCTGGTGGCTTTCGGTCATCTGGTTAAAGATCTTCACCTTCTCGCCGCGCTCGGGCGGATTCTCCAGGGCCAGCTGCACACATCGCACCGAATCGCGGATGTGGATGAAGGCGCGGGTCTGGCCACCGGTGCCATGGACGGTGAGGGGATAGCCGATCGCCGCCTGCATCAAGAAGCGGTTCAGCACCGTGCCGTAATCGCCGTCGTAGTCGAAGCGATTGGTGAGGCGCGGATCCTGCTCAGTCAGGGCGGTGTTGGTGCCCCAAACGATGCCCTGGTGCAGGTCGGTGACGCGGATGGCGTCGTTTTTGTTGTAGTAGAAGAAAAGCAGTTGGTCGAGCGTCTTGGTCATGTGATAGACGCTGCCGGGATCCGTGGGGTGCAGGATCTTCTCGGTGAAGCGGCTGCCATCGGGCTGGGGCACTTCCACCGTGAGATAGCCCTCGGGAATCGTGGCGCCGCGATGGGAGCCGTAGCCGTAGACCCCCATGGTGCCCAGGTGGACGATGTGGGGATCGAGGCCGCTCTCCACAATGGCTGCCAGCAGGTTGTGGGTGCCGTTGACGTTGTTATCGACGGTGTAGCGCTTGGTGGCGCTCGATTTCATCGAATAGGGGGCAGCCCGCTGTTCGGCGAAATGGATGATTGCTTCGGGCCGCTCCGTTTGCAGCAAATACAGCAGGCGCGCGTAGTTCTTGGCGACGTCGAGGGAGACGAAGCGCATCGGCCGGCCGCCCACCTGCTCCCAGGCGGTGAGGCGATCCTGGATCGTGGCGATCGGCGTGAGCGACTCCACGCCCAGATCAACGTCGATCTTGCGGCGACTCAGGTTGTCGACGATCACGACATCGTGGCCGGCATCCGCCAGATTCACCGAGCAGGGCCAGCCACAGAAGCCGTCGCCGCCGAGAACGAGAACCTTCACCCCAGGACTCCTGTGAACGAGCAAACGCTCGGTGAGAGGCAAGCTACTACAGGTGTTCCGCCCCCCTTCGTCGGCAGGGGTACCCAGGCTTGCTGGATCGGTTTGGCCTCCCTAGCTGGATGGCTGGCTCGAGCTGGATTGCTGGCTCGCCTCGGGGCCTGGAACCTGGAGCCAAGGCGGGCGGCCAGTCTCAGCTGATGCCCACGGCCACGGCCACGAGCAGCAACACCAGGGCGGCCCCGCCTAGCAGCAGCACCAGGCTGGCCCGGCTGGGGCCCTGGCCGGACTCGATTAGCTCCATGCGCGGTTCCTTGGCGAAGGCATTGAGGCGCCCTCCGTCCTCCTGGGTGATGGCCATGGTCTGGCTGCGAACGTGGGCCGGACCCTAAGGGGGTGTCCGTGGGGTGATCGCCAATCCGGTACGGAACGTCACCCACCCAGCGGCGGTGCTGGGTTCCGTGGAGCCTTGATGGCGGCGAGATGGAGCCTTCCCCATCCCAAGCGGTGATCAATGGCCCACCAGGCCCTGCTGGGGTGAGCTGGCGCTGGCCTGGGCCCGCCGGGGCAACCGGCCAGCCAGGAAGGCGGTGCGGCCCGCTTCGCAGGCCTGGCCCATGGCGTGGGCCATGGCGGCGGGATCCCCGGCCAGGGCGATGGCGCTGTTGATCAGCAGGGCGTCGGCCCCCATTTCCATGGCCTGGGCCGCCTCGCTGGGCACGCCGATGCCCGCATCCACCACCACCGGCACCCGGCTGTTTTCAATGATCAGGGCGATGTTGGCGGCATTGCGGATCCCCTGGCCCGAGCCGATCGGCGAGCCCAGGGGCATCACCGTGGCACAGCCGGCGTCTTCGAGGTGTTTGGCCAGGATCGGATCGGCGTTGATGTAGGGCAACACGGTGAAGCCCTCCTGCACCAGGATTTCGGCCGCCCGCAGGGTGCCGATCGGGTCGGGCAGCAGGTGGCGGGAATCCGGGATCACCTCGAGTTTCACGAAGGTGTTGTCCTCCTGGCCGGCCAGCTTGGCCAGCTCCCGGCCGAGGCGGGCCACCCGCACCGCCTCCTCCGCCGTGGCACAGCCGGCGGTATTGGGCAGCATCCAGATGCGTTGCCAATCGATCGCTTCGAGCAGGCCTTCGTGGCCGGCGGCCTGGCTTTGCACCCGGCGTACGGCGACCGTGACGATCTCGCAGCCACTGGCCGCCAGGCTGGCCTGCATGGCCGCCAGGCTGGGGTACTTGCCGGTGCCTGTCATCAGGCGGCTGCGGAAGCGGCGACCGCCGATCACCAGGCCAGGGTCATGGGCGGGACTGGGGACGGCGCCGCTTGGAAGAGGGTTGGAGCTATGGGCCATTCCGCTCGTGGATTTCTCCAGGGATGGACAACGGACAACTCCAGGATTGGAGCCTGGTTGGAAGGTACTGCCTGGCGCTTGTCGCTGCCCTACTTGCCCTTAGCCTGGGAACAATTCCAGGTAGAGCTGTGATCCCCTTTCTGTTGGCTGCGACAACCCTGTCGGTGGGCAGCATCGTGCCGTTCAAGGCGCCTCCCCGCAGCGAGCAGGCGGCCGATAGGGCCGTGCTGGGCGAACTGGCGCCGATCGATACCTTTGATCCGGTTGCCCGGGCGGCCGTGATCAGCAGCCAGTTGCCGCGCCAGTGGAATGGCACCTACCAGGCCTTCAACGGTGGCTCGGTGTTGCCCGTGACCCTCAGGCTGGTCACCGTGCGGGCCTTGGGCCAGATGGTGGATCTCCACGGCGAGATGACCGTGGGTTCGGTGGCGGTGCCGGTGCAGGGGAATCTCAATGCCAAATCGGACCAGCTCGACCTGTTAGTGCTCGCCACCAACAAGGTCGCTGGCCTGGAGGCGGGCGGCGCATTTCAGGGACTGGAATCCCTAGCCCTCAATGGGTGGATTGCGCCCCGGCTGACCAACAGTGGCGGCCAGCTGGTCTTGACCCCGGTGCAGGTGGCCGGCCGGACCACCCGGGGTGCGGCCAAGCCTGTTCGGGGTCTTTGGTAAGCGCTAGGCAGGGATCCCGTTAGTCCGGGGGGTGGGGTTTTCCAAGCGCGACCTCCACCGGGTGCTTGGTTTGGCATACAGCCCAGACCAGGGGCCCAGTCCCGGCCGGCTCCAGCCAGCGCAACTCCGGATGGAAGCGCAGCTGGTTGGTCGGTGCGCTGGGGCCAGAACCGCTTGCTTGGTTGTTGCTTGCCTAGACCGAAGTGCGTTCCAGGCGCTTGAGCCGTTTGCGGGCTGTGCTGTTGGAGGCATCCAGCTCCAGCACCTGGCGGTAGGTGGTTAGGGCTTCTTCGGCCTTGCTTTGTTTTTCAAGGGCAAAGGCCAGGTTGTTCAGGGCCACCGGGTAGTCCTGTTTGAACTTCAGGGCGGAGCGGTAGTGGCGGATGGCCGCGGCGTAGTTGTTCTGGGCGGCCAGGGCAAAGCCGAGGGCGTTTTGGATCAGGGCCTGGGCTTCGGCTGGTTCGCCATCGGCGGTTTTAAGGGCCAACTTGAGGCTGGCGGCGGCTTCGCCATAGAGCCGTTTGCGCAGTTGCACCGAGCCCAGCTCGTAGAGGTCGGCGCAGGAGCGGTCGCTGGATTTGGCGACTCCCTCCAGCCGGCTCAGGGTGGATTCATCGCGGCGCACACGAAAAATCTGCCTGGCGACCACCACAGCGGCGCCACCAAGCAGAACGATCAGACCGATGAGGTAGGCCTGGGGAAGCAGATGATCCATGGGCCTACCAGGGGAAAGTCAGCTGTTGGCGGCGCCAACCACTGCGGTGAAACTGGCCGGATCCACCACAGCCAGCTGGGCCAGCATCTTGCGGTTGATCTGCACGTCGGCCTTCTTGAGGCCACCGATCAGACGGCTGTAGCTGAGGCCGTTGATGCGAGCGGCGGCGTTGATGCGGGCAATCCAGAGGCGGCGGAAGTCGCGCTTGCGGCGGCGACGGTCCCGATAGGCATTGCAGAGGGCCTTCATCACCCGCTGGTTGGCGGTGCGGAACAGGGAGCCGCTGCTGCCTTGGAAGCCCCGGGCGAGGCGCAGGATTTTGTTGCGGCGTTTGCGGGCGACATTGCCCCTCTTAACGCGTGCCATGGATAGATCTCAGGGAAAGGAAAAAACGGGAACCGGCGCAGCGATCAGCTGTAGGGGAGCATGGCGCGCACGTTGTCGGCGTCGCGCTCGTCGACAAGGGCCATGGTGCCGAGGTGGCGCTTGCGCTTGGGGCTCTTGTGATCGAGCAGGTGATTGAGGAAAGCACGCCGCCGCATGAACTTCCCACTGCCGGTGGCCTTGAACCGCTTGGCGGCAGCTTTGCGGGTCTTGAGCTTCGGCATGTCTC
>Ga0310335_100121_pt1 | contig 21593 bp, 19 predicted proteins | sample LakMicMISRFREDD7_FD_195549 | JGI IMG/M metagenome (GOLD analysis project Ga0310335, IMG submission 195549) | Enriched freshwater cyanobacterial communities from Lake Michigan, Michigan, United States - MI23.SRF.RED.D7 (v2) (version 2) | ecosystem: Environmental > Aquatic > Freshwater > Lake... | reverse complement strand
CCATCACCAGCATTGGGTTGATCCGATGACGCCGGCTTTCGCGCAACACGATCGGGCGCAGATCCTCGAGACGGGAGAGTGTGACGGCCCGCAGGGGTTCGAGTTGATCCAGTCCGGCGGTGAACAACTGGGCCAGCCGGGGCTGAGGTCCGTGGACACCAAAGCGGCGATGCAGTGTCCTCAATTCAGCAGGGCTGAACTCAAGCGGGTCAGCCGTCTGGCCGCCTTCGGTACTGCTGATGCTGCCGACCAGACCTGGGTCGGTGAGCAGGGTCGTCTGTTGAAAGTTCTGAAGGCCCTGATGGACCACCAGGAACCCGAGGGTGGTCAACAGGTAGGCACGGCGTTGCCATGAGCAGCTCCGCCACAGACCCAGAAGCGCGGTCGGTCGCAACATCTGCAGTGGCGCAATGCCGTGGACGCTCCCATGGTTGCACAACTTCAATAAACGCAACAGCGGTTCAGATGCGCCAGCACCCCGACGCGCCGGTGTCGAACCATCGATTGAGGGGGACTGTGTCGTTGCGGGCTGCCAACGGGGGCAATCACCGATAGGTTCTGGGGACTCTGCCGTTGCAAGCTCCCATGTCCCTGGCCGCTGATCCCTTCAGTTCGAGTCCTGCTCAACAGTGGGACCGGTTCTGCGAACTGCTCTGGTTCAACGGGGATCTGGGTTTCTGGCTCGACGTCAGCCGCATGGCCCTCGGCCCTGCCCAGCTCGAGCAGCTGCGCCCCCGATTTGCAGCGGCCTTCGACGCCATGGCTGCGCTTGAGGGTGGGTCCCTGGCCAATGCTGACGAGCAGCGCATGGTCGGCCATTACTGGCTGCGCGCCCCCGAGCTGGCCCCTGATCCGGACACGGGCGCCCACATCAGCAGTGAGATCGCCCGCATCGAAGCCTTTGGCAAGCAGGTGCTGGCGGGAAGCATCCAGGCTCCAACGGGGCGCCCGTTCACCGATGTGTTGTGGATCGGCATCGGCGGCTCTGGCCTTGGCCCGCTGCTGATGATCCGCGCCCTGCATGAGGAGGGCCGCGGACTTCCGTTCCATTTCTTTGACAACGTCGACCCCGATGGCATGAGCCGCACCCTGGCGGCCATCGGTGAACGCCTGCGCACCACCCTGGTGATCGTCGTCAGCAAGTCAGGCGGCACACCTGAACCCCGCATTGGCATGGAGCAGGCCCGTGCCCGCCTGGAGGCCAGTGGCGGCAACTGGCCCGCTCAGGCGGTGGCGGTGACCATGGCCGGCAGCCATCTCGATCAGTTGGCAGCTGATCAGGGATGGCTCGAGCGCTTTGACCTGCCCGACTGGGTCGGTGGTCGCACCAGCGTCATGGGGGCCGTGGGGCTGCTGCCCGCCGCATTGATCGGGGCTGATCAACGCGCCTTTCTCAGCGGTGCCGCGGCGATGGATCGCCTGACCCGCAACCCGACGTTGGAGGGCAACCCGGCTGCCCTGCTCGCCGCCAGCTGGTATGCCGCCGGCGGTGGCAAGGGCCAGCGGGACATGGTGGTCCTGCCCTACCGGGACCGGCTTGAGGTCTTCAGCCGCTATCTGCAGCAGCTGGTGATGGAAAGCCTGGGCAAGAAACTGGACCGGGAGGGTCAGGTGGTGCACCAGGGCATTGCCGTCTACGGCAACAAGGGCTCCACCGATCAACATGCCTACGTTCAGCAGCTGCGGGATGGGGTCGACAACTTCTTCGTGACCTTTGTCGAGGCCCTTGAGGATCCCAGCGACATCCATGCCGTCGATGGTGAGCATCCAGCCGATTTTCTCGACGGGTTCCTGCAGGGGACCCGCACAGCCCTGCTCGAGGGCGGTCGCCAGAGTCTGACGATCACGATGCAGGTCTTCGACGAGCGGAGCCTCGGTGCCTTGATCGCCCTGTTTGAGCGGGCGGTCGGTCTCTACGGGGAGCTCGTCAACATCAATGCCTACCACCAGCCTGGGGTGGAAGCCGGCAAGAAAGCGGCAGCCACGATCCTGGCCCTGCAGGAGCGGGTCGAACAGTGTCTGGCCGACGGCCAGTCCCGCAGCCTTGAGGGACTACGACAGGATCTTGGTGCTGAAGCACCCGAATCCCCCGAGGCTCTGTTCTGGATCCTCAGGCACCTCTGCCACAACGCGCGTGGGTATGAGGCTTCGGGTGACTGGGGGCAACCAGCGACGCTGGTGTTCAGCCGCCGCTGACCCCGTTCCGGGCTTGGGTGTGGCGGAAAACCGAACCAGCACGTAGCGCTTGGCACACCCAACCGCTTTCACAACCCGTTACACTTCCTTCAAGTTTCGTCACTAACGAACTCGACCATGGCTGATTCCAACACCCGCTTCGGTTTTGTCGCCTTCGCCGAGACCTGGAACGGTCGCCTGGCCATGATGGGCTTCGTCATCGGTCTGGCCACCGAACTGCTGACCGGTCAAGGCATCCTCGGCCAGATCGGCCTCGGCTGATTGCTGCCTTGGTAAAGGGTCCTGAGACCTCTTTTGAACACCGACCCCCGGCGCAGCTGGGGGTTTTTTGTTGTGAGACCCTGGCCTTGCAAGCGATCAATCCGCAGCGTCCTGGGCTGAGCTTGCGACACTGGCCGGGTTGGCTCGCCGATGCGGATGCCTGGTTGGCCGAGCTGCGCCACCAGGTTCCCTGGAAGCAGGAGGCGATCACCCTGTTTGGACGCACCCATGATCTGCCCCGTCTGACCTGCTGGATGGCAGATCCGGGGTGTCACTACCGGTACAGCGGCATCGAGCAGCAGCCAGTGCCCTGGTTGGCCTGCTTGGCACCCTTGCGGCAACGGCTTGAGAGCCTCTGCGGCCATGAGCTCAATGCCCTGTTGCTCAACCACTACCGCGATGGCAACGACGCCATGGGATGTCACGCCGACGATGAACCCGAGTTGGTGCCGGACGCCTCGATCGTCTCGATCAGCCTGGGGGCCAGTCGCACCCTGCGCTTCAAACCCAAACCGAGGTCACCGTTGGCGGCGGGTTCTGACGCCCTGAACCTGGAGCTTGGCCACGGCGATCTGCTGGTGATGGATGCTCCGACCCAGCAGCATTGGTTGCACGAACTGCCCCGCCGGCGACGGGTTCAGTCGCTGCGCATCAACCTCACGTTCAGGAGGTTGATGCGCAGCGGCTGATCAGGGCACCAGGTTGACGAGTTTGCCGGGTACCACGATCACGCGACTGGGGGCCCTGCCTTCAAGCCATTTGGCAGCGATGTCGCTGCCCAAGGCCAGCTGCTCGAGCGCCTGACGATCGGCGTCGGCCGGTACTTCAAGGCTGCCACGCACCTTTCCCTTGATCTGGATCACCAGCTGAACGGTGTCGCGCACCAGGGCCGAACGATCCACCTGGGGCCAGGACTGCCGATGCACAGCATCGGCACCCCCCAGCTGTTGCCACAGCTCGGCCGCCAAATGGGGAGCAAAAGGTGCCAGAAGCACCAGCAGGTTCGTCAGCGCTTCGACTGCGACAGCATCACCACAGTGCTCGAGATGGCTGGAGATCGCATTGCTGAGCTTCATCAGCTCGGCGATGGCGGTGTTGAACTGATAAGGATCCTCGAGGTCTTCGCTGATCGCTTCGATCGCCGTGTGGACAGCACGGCGCAGTTCGATCTCATCGGGGTTGGGCGGTTGACTGCCTTGCTGAGCCGCGACAGAGGCCTCGGAACCATTCAGACTGAGCCCCCGGTCGCGAGCGCCGTTGATCTGGCGCCAGATCCGTTGCAGAAAGCGGAACTGGCCCTCGACATCGGCGTCGTCCCACTCCAGATCCTTCTCGGGGGGGGCCTTGAACAGGATGAACATGCGCGCGGTGTCGGCGCCGTAGCGCTCGATCACCTGGGCCGGGTCGACGCCGTTGTACTTGGACTTGGACATCTTCTCGAAGAAAGTGTCAAGCCGATCGCCCGTGATCGGGTCCCGCGGGTCGCTGGGCTCGGCCACATCGCCGGGGGGGATGTACTTGCCGGTGGCTGGATTCTTGTAAGTGATGCCCTGCACCATGCCCTGGGTCAGCAGCCTTTTAAAGGGCTCGTCAAAACTCAGCAGGCCGCGGTCACGCAGCACCTTGGTGAAGAAACGCGAATACAGGAGGTGAAGAATCGCGTGCTCGATACCACCGACGTACTGATCGACCGGAAGCCAATGGTCGGCGGCCTCACGGGTGAACGGCAGTTCACTGTTGTGGGGATCGGCATAGCGCAGGAAATACCAGCTCGAACACATGAAGGTGTCCATGGTGTCGGTTTCACGCCGAGCGGGCTTGCCGCAACAGGGACAGTCGACCGCGACCCAGCCCTCAAGCTGGGACAGGGGTGAACCACACTTGCCGCTGAAGGCGACATTGCGGGGCAGTTCGACCGGCAACTGATCGCTGGGCACGGGCACCACACCGCAGTCCTCGCAGTGGATCACCGGGATCGGACAACCCCAGTAACGCTGCCTGGAGATCAACCAGTCGCGCAGGCGGTATTGCACCCGGCCCCGTCCCCAGCCATCGGCTTCAGCGGCCGCAATAATTGCCGCCTTGGCTTCGCTGTTGTTGAGACCATCAAAACGGCCTGAATGAATCAGGACGCCACTGCCTGTGAAGGCAGAGCCCTCAAAGGCGTGTTCATCGCTGCCCTCTGGCACGATCACCTGGGTAACAGCCAGCTCGTATTGACGGGCAAAGACAAAATCGCGCTGATCGTGGGCCGGTACGCCCATGACCGCACCGGTGCCGTACTCGGCCAGCACGTAGTCGGCGATCCAGATCGGAATCAAGTCGCCATTGGCAGGGTTGCGAACCCGGGCACCGATCGGCACCCCGCGTTTGGGTTTGTCGTCGGCCGTCCGTTCCTGTTCACTCTGAAGGCTGACCAGGTCGACAAAGGACTCTACCGCTAGCTGCTGCTCAGCGGTGGTGAGCAGCAGCACCAGTGGATGTTCGGGTGCAAGGACCACATAGCTGGCGCCAAAAATGGTGTCGGGCCTGGTGGTGAACACGGTGATGTGCTCACCGGTGGCGGTTCCGCCCCCATCGACCACCTCAAAGCTGAGTTCGGCGCCGGTGCTGCGGCCGATCCAGTTGGCCTGCATCGTGCGCACCCGTTCCGGCCAGCCCGTGAGCGTGTCCAGGTCGTCGACCAGCTGATCGGCGTAGGCAGTGATCCTGAGGAACCACTGCCTCAGTTTGCGTTTTTCGACCAGGGCGCCAGAACGCCAGCTGCGGCCATCGGCGTCAACCTGCTCGTTGGCGAGCACCGTCTGATCGATCGGATCCCAGTTGACCGTGGCGTCCTTCTGATAGGCCAGGCCCGCCTCCAGAAACTGCAGGAACAGCCATTGCGTCCAGCGGTAGTAATCGCTGTGGCAGGTGGTGACCTCCCGGTCCCAGTCGATCGACAGGCCCAGCCGTTTGAGCTGCTCGCGCATGCTGGCGATGTTCTGGTCGGTCCAGGGACCGGGCTCGACCCCCCGCTCGATCGCAGCGTTCTCGGCCGGCAGGCCGAAGGCATCCCAGCCCATCGGTTGCAGCACCGCATGGCCCCGCATGCGGGCGGCACGGGCAATCACATCGGTGATCACATAGTTGCGCACATGACCCATGTGCAGGTTTCCCGAGGGGTAGGGAAACATCGACAGGGCAAAGAACGGTGGGCCCTGATCGTTGTGTGGTGCATCCTCCTGTTCCTGCCAGTGACGCTGCCAGCGCTCTTCGAGCTCCTGAGGCTGATAACGCTGGGCTGACAACGGCTGATCGCTCGACACGGTTGGGGCAGCCTGAGCCACCGACGGCAGGTGCCCAGATCGTGCCACAGGGTCCTCAGAGCAGTGATCGGATCAGGACCACAGCCTCACGGTTGATCAGGGTCAGCGGCTGATCCTCGCCAGGACACAGGGCCAGGTAGCGCAGGTCCTGCCAGCGCAGGATGCCCTCCAGGGAGTCCCCTGTGCTGAGTAGAAGCCGCACCGGCGTGGTGTGGCGGATCAGATCCTGAATGTGGCGGATCCCCGGCTGGGTGGTGTCCAGCGTCGGGGCTCGGCGATCAAAGGAGCTGTTCATAGGATCAAGGAATCAGCTCAACACCCTGGCCTCGTGTTCCATTTCAGCAAATATCACGGTCTGGGCAATGACTTTCTGATGGTTGACGCCCGCGCGGAGGGAACCGCGACGACCATGGACCAGTTAATTGCCGAACGGGTGCAGCGCCTGTGCGATCGGCGTTTCGGTGTTGGGGCCGATGGGGTGATCCTGGCTCTGCCACCGCAGGTCGGTGGCGATGTGCGCATGCGCATCTTCAACGCCGATGGCAGCGAGCCGGAGATGTGCGGCAACGGCATCCGCTGCCTGGCCCGTTTTCTGGCCGACAGCGATGGCGACGGACCGGGTCAACGCTGGCAGGTCGAGACCCTTGCCGGTCGGATCGTGCCTGAGTTGCAGGCCGACGGCACGATCAGGGTCGACATGGGTGCGCCGTTCCTGCGTCCTGAAGCGATTCCCACGACGCTCGAGGTCGGCCCGGCCGGGTTGCCCCAGGGCAGCCTCGAGGTGAATGGCAACACCCTGCAGGTGGCCGCCGCCGGCATGGGCAATCCCCATGTGGTGATTCCTGTTGATGATGTTGAAGCCGTCGATCTCGAGGGCCTGGGTGCAGCACTCGAGATGCACCCGGCGTTCCCGGCCCGCACCAACGTGCATTTCGTTCAGGTGCTGAATCCCAGCCACCTGCGCATGCGGGTGTGGGAGCGGGGTGCCGGTCCCACCCTGGCCTGCGGAACGGGGGCCTGCGCCACCCTGGTGGCCTGCCGGCTGCTGGGGCTGTGCTCGAGTGAGGCGCGGGTCGACCTGCCCGGTGGCCCCCTCGGCATTGCCTGGGACGGCGAACCCGGCAGTTCGGTCTGGATGAGCGGCCCCGCGGTGGCGGTCTTTGACGGCCTGGTGACACCGGAGCTCTGGGGTGAAGAGCCCGTTTCTGCTGACGCCCCAGCCGCCACCAATGCTGATGCAGCTGCAGCTGTCGTTCCAGTGCAGGCGATGGCGGTGGATTGCGCCACGGTCTGCGTCAACGGCTGCATCCGGCCCGATGCCTGTCCCAGCGCCGAGGCCCGCGCCCGGGCCATGGCCCTGCTGGAGCGCAGCTCCCTGGACGACCTGTTGAACCTGGCCAGTGACTCGCTCGAGAGTCGAACCCGCGCCAGGTTTGTGGGTGGTGGCTGAGGCGCCGCTGTACCTGGATGCCTGTGCCACGACCCCGCTGGCGCAGGTTGCCCATGAGGCGATGGAGGCAGCCCGCCAATTGGCCTGGGCCAATCCCTCCAGCCTGCACGGATTTGGTCTGGCAGCAGCCGAATCCCTCGAGCGGTCCCGCCACAGCCTGGCCTCCAGCCTGGGCACCGACGCCGAAGCGATCCGCTTCTGCTCCGGTGCCACAGAGTCGGTGCATCTGGCCCTGCTGGGAGCCGCCGCAACCCTGCCCGTGGGGCGATTGCTGATTTCGGCGGTCGAGCATCCGGCGGTGAACGCTGCGGCTGCCCAGCTTCAGCGCCAGGGCTGGCAGGTTGAGCCCATCCCCGTCAGCCCGACGGGACTGTTGGATCTCGGCGTTCTGGAGAGCCTGCTGCATCCACCGACACGGCTGGTCTCGGTGATCGCCGCCCAGAGTGAGGTGGGATCGATCCAACCGCTGACGACGATCGCCCAGCTGTGCCGCCAGGCCGGCGTTCTGCTCCATACCGATGCGGTGCAGCTGGCCCCCCACCGACCGATCGCCATGGACGAGCTGGGCCTGGATCTGGTCAGTCTCAGCGCCCACAAACTGGGTGGTCCCAGGGGCGTTGGTGCGTTGCTGGTGCGGCCTGGGCTCAGGCTTGAGCCCCTGCTGGGCGGCGGTGGACAGGAGCGCGGCCAGCGGGCCGGTACCGAACCGGTGGTGCTGGCCGCCGGCTTCGCGGCGGCCCTGGCGGCAGCGCGGCGCCATCAGCTCGATGGCACCAGCCAACGCCTTGAGGCGTCGCGCGATCACCTGTTGCGTGATCTGCTGGCGTTGCCGGGCGTGCGGCTCAGCGGCCCCGATCCAACCCGTCAACCGCGCCTGCCCCATCACATCAGCCTGTTGCTGAGCGATGGACAGGGGCGACCCCTGGATGGGCGCAAACTGGTGCGCGCCCTCTGGCACGAGGGGGTCGCTGTCAGCAGCGGTTCGGCCTGCAGCGGCGGCAGCGGTCGGGCCGAACCCAGTCCGGTGCTCCTGGCCATGGGATGGGATCGGTCCCAGGCTGCTTCTGGCCTGAGGCTCAGCCTGGGCAGCTGGCTTGAGGCCTCCCAGCTGGAACGGGTGCCCCAGGCTCTCGAGCGGGCCATGGCCAGTTGCGGGGCTGCCGCTCCCTAAGGTCGGCCCGTGTCGCCGCCATGACCATGCTGCCTGCCGACCTGCACGCCGCCGAGGAGCAGACCCTGCAGGCCGTCGTTGCGGCCCTGGCCGCCGATGCCGCCGGCCGCTGGACCGTCGAATGGCGTTTTGAAGGACTGCGGCTGCTACCCCCGGTGCTGCGCCTGTTCGAGCGCTTGTCCCAGCAACAGGACGTCACGCTGGTCTTCGCCGATGCCGGCGGCGCAGCCCTGGCCCGGCGTGACGCCCCGGGGAGGCAAGCGCAGGTTCTCGATCTGCGTCAGCTGCAGCAGCGCCAGAGCGAGGAACCCAGCCAGGGCATGCTGCTGGCGGTCAATCCAACGGCGGCCGATTACGAGACATTTGAGAGCGTCTGCCAGGGCCACCGCGGCGCAGTGGTGATGGTCAACGGGCGGCTCGAGGACGCGGCCGTGGGCATCGGCAGCGTCGCCCGTGAGCGCCGCAAGGGGTTCGTGGCCACCTGGCAGAGCGCCTATGCGCTGCAGCCGCTGGCCGGTGGTGCCCTGCGCAGGGCCTGTCCCGGCCCCTGGGAGCTGTATCGCCAGGATGCCGATGGATACAGGCTGCTGGCCAGTTCCGAGCTCAAGCCCGACAACGAGGCGATTGCCGCTGCCCTCAGCGGCGACGGTGGCACCGGCCTGGGAGGCACCCTGCGCGCCGTTGATGCCTTGCTCGAAGGCCTGCGCAACTGAACCGGCCCCTGGTCGGCAGCCGTCGGGCTCCGTACACTGCCGCTCATTGCATAGGCGGTCATGGCGTCTGCTCCCCAAGCTGGTCGCACGCGTTCCTGGAGCTGGGTCGACCTGGGAGCCGGCGCCGCCGTCGCTCTGGCAGCCATTGGTGTGGTCTGGAGTCCCAAGCTCAGCAATGCGGTTGCCCAGGCCACCGGCGGCCTGCAGCCCGTCCAGGTTCTGGTTGATGTGCGCGGCGTTCCCGTGGCCGATCCCGCTGGGATCGTCGCCTCGGCACGCAGCAGCGGCAAGTTGGCGATCGTCATTCGCAACCAGCCCCATGGAACCGTCTCCCTAGAGCAGCTCATCCCCCTGACCCGTCGACTGACTGCGGTGCAGCCCAACGGCACCGTGGTCACCGCAGCCGATCCCAATCAGCAGGTGCTTCCGACCCTGGATGCCCGCTTCGTCCTCAAGGGCCAGGGTCGCAAGACCGGTGGTGGTGTGGTCTTCGGCAACCAGACGATCAAGATTGGCGCTCCGGTTGAGCTCGAGGGCGAGACCTTCAGGGTGCTGGGCACCGTGACCGGTCTTCAACTCGGAGCCTCCTGAGCGTTATGGCTCGACCACAGGGCTGGTTGTTGCTCCTGGTCGGTGTAGCAAGCCCGGCGGCGTGGGCCCAGACCCCTGCCGTTCGCCCTGCAGTGCCATCGCCGGAGGCACTGGCCCAGGTGCCATTAGCCTCGCTGCCTGCGGCTCCCCCACCGATCGGCCTGCCCCAGCTCCAGGATCAGGTCAGTTGCCCTGCTCTGCAGCACCGTCTCCGTGCCCTTCTGGGCGGGGAAACTGCTGTCTGGAGCGTGACGGTTGCCGATCCCAGCGGGCGCCTGCTGGCCGACATCAACGGTTGGATCCCCAGGATTCCGGCGTCCAACCAGAAGCTGATCAGCACGGCCTATGCCCTGGATCGGCTTGGGCCTGATTACCGCCTGCGCTCCCAGCTGTGGCGGCTGACCGATGGCAGCCTGCGGCTGACCGGCGAGGGTGATCCCGACCTGGCCCTGCCCCAGTTGCAGCGGTTCGCCAAGTTGGCGCTGGGTGCGGGGGGTGGTACTGGCCCTGCCGCAACCCTGGTGCGGCTCGAGGTTGCCGAAGAGCCTCCCCAGGCCTGGTGGCCGTCGGGATGGGCCGCCGATGATCGTTATTACGCCTACGGAGCCCCGATCACCCGTCTGGCGATCACCAGCAACGCGATTCATGAGGCGGTGCTGAACCCACCGACCCGGCTCAGAACCCTGCTGCAACGTTCCATCGGCCAGCAGGGCGGCAGGCTGCAACTGTCGATGGTGTCGGCCCGCCAGCCCTTGCCCGGTGATGCGGTGTTGCTGCACGAGGAGCCCTCGGGCCCGATGCACAACCTGCTCAGCCTGGCCAACACCGAGAGCCACAATTTCACCGCCGAGGTGCTGCTGCGGCAGGCGGCCGGCAGCTGGGATCTGGCCGAGGTCCGCCGCCGCGCCACCCAATGGCTGCACGAGCAGGGACTGCCGATGCAAGGTGTCCGCATCGCCGATGGCAGCGGTCTCGACCGCTCCAACCGCCTGACCAGCCGTCTGCTGGCCGGCCTGCTGTTGCGCATGGACCAGCATCCCTACGGGCGGGAATACCTGGCATCGATGGCGGTGGCCGGCGAACGGGGCACCCTGCGCAATCTCTTCAAGGGAAGCTCTCTGCAGGGACGCTTTTTCGGCAAGACGGGCACGATCAGCGGCGTGCGATCGATCAGCGGTGTGTTGCAGACCGCAAGCGGCCCCCGTTACGTCAGCACAATCAGCAATGGGGCAGGCAGCCCGAACAGCACCATCGGCGCGGTGTTGGGTGATTCCCTGAACACCGCGCTCTGTCCCTGAGCCAGCGTCAGCTGGCCAGCTGCCGCAGTTTGCTGGCCACCCGCGCCCGGCGCGAGCCGCCACCTTCGTTCAGAGCTGATGGGCCTGCACCTGATGGGGCTTCAGGGTTCTGAAGCCTGACCAGCTCACGCCGTCCCCCCAGCACCACCTGGCTGAGGTCCCGCAGACGGGTTTCGAGCTCGCCGAGCACCTGCTCGGCGTAGCGGTTGGCACCGTCAACAACGCTGCCGGCTTCCTGGCGGCTGCGGGCGACCAGGGCATCGCACTGTTGCTGGGTCTGCTGGCGGAACTGCAGAGCATCGTTCTGAAGACGCTCGGCCTCGGCCTGACTCGCCTGCTGGACCCGGAGACCTTCTTGCCGGATCTGCTCCAGTTCGGCCATCGCCTGCTGACGGTTGCGGTCGTGCTGTTCGACCAGGAGCCGCTGACGCTCGGCAGCCTCCTGCTCGAGCTGCTGACGTCGTGCTGCGAACTGCTGTTCGAGCTGGGCCAGGCGCATCTGCTGCTCTTGCTCAGCTTGAGCTGCCTGAGAACGGGCCTGCAGCAGCACTTGATCACACTGCTGTCGGGCCTGTTCACGCATCTCGTGCACCTGGCGCTCAGCCTCCTGGCGGATGCCGGCTGTGTTGATCAGCTGCTCACGCTCGCGCTGGGCTACCTGCAGGATCTCATCGGCCTGATGGCGAGCCTTGCCGATGAACTCCTCCTTTTGAGCCAGCAGATCCCTGGCCAGGGCGAGCTGCGGCGGAATCGCGTCCCGCAGGGCATCGATGACCTCCATGGCATCGGTCTCGTTGACCAGACGGCCGCCGCTAAAGGGGATGCGGCTGCCATCCAACACGACTTCCTCGAGCTGATCGAGTTGATCCAGCACGGTGATCTGCGGATCGGCCATCTCAGGTTCCTGGGGATGTCCGATTTAAGAGCCTGGCCAGGTCGGATGCCACTCCCGTGGGGACCATGTGACGAACATCACCACCGAAGCGCGCCACCTCCTTGACCACCGAACTGCTCAAAAAACTGTGCTGGGTGGCGGTGGCCAGGAACACCGTCTCGATGGCCGGGTCCAGGCTCTTGTTGGTGTGCGCGATCTGCAGCTCGAATTCGAAATCGCTGAGGGCCCGCAGACCCCGCAGAATCACCTGGGCCTGGCAGTGACGGGCGTACTGAACCGTCAATCCATCAAAGCTGCCCACCTCCACATTGGGTAGGTGAACGGTGGCCGCGCCGATCTGGTCCAGGCGGGTCGCGAGGCTGAAGGCCGGCGTTTTGCTGGGGTTCTGCAAGACGGCCACCACCACCTGATCAAACAGGGCGCTGGCCCGCTCGATCAGATCCAGGTGCCCCAGAGTCAGGGGATCGAAGCTGCCGGGGTAGAGCGCGCGCATGGGCTGAGCCTATGGCTGCGGGGTTGCAGTTCCTAGAGTCGGGCCAGTGCCAGACCTGTCATGACCCTGAACGCCGACGCCAAGAAAACCCTGCTGCGCAAGATCCCCCACGGCGTCTTCATCTGCGGTGTGGCCGAGGGCGATGAAGTCAACGGCTTCACCGCCAGCTGGGTGACCCAGGGGTCGTTCGAGCCGCCGTTGGTGGTGATGGCCGTGCGCAGTGACAGCACCAGCAACGGCATCATCCAGCGAACCGGTCGCTTCTCGCTGAACGTGCTCAAGGCGGATCAGAAAGAGCTGGCGGCCGTGTTCTTCAAGCCCCAGAAGGCGATCGGCGGTCGCTTTGACGCGGCTCCCTACAGCCTGGGTGAGCTGGGTCTGCCGATTCTCGATGGCGCCATCGGTGCCGTCGAATGTGAGCTGGTGGGCCAGGTGGCCGCCGGCGACCACACCGTCTTTGTGGGTGAGGTGAAGACCGCGACCCTGCATGCCGATGGCCCCGCGCTTGAGCTCTCCAGCACCGGCTGGCAGTACGGCGGTTGAGCCAAACCCCGCTGCTGCTCGAGCCCACCCGGCTCAAGGCAAGGCTGGCCGAGATCCCCAGCGAGCCGGGTTGTTACCTGATGCGCGATGGGGAGGACAGGGTCCTCTACATCGGCAAGGCCAAGGTGCTGCGCAACCGTGTGCGCAGCTACTTCCAGAGCGGCAGCGGTCACGGCCATAGCCCGCGCATCCGCTTGATGGTGCGGCAGGTCTGCGAGATCGAGTTCATCGTCACCGACTCCGAAGCCGAAGCGCTGGCCCTGGAGTCGAACCTGATCAAACAGAACCAGCCGCACTTCAATGTGCTGCTCAAGGACGACAAAAAATACCCCTACCTCTGCATCACCTGGAGCGAGACCTATCCGCGGATCTTCATCACGCGCCGGCGCCGGTTCCGATCGCCCCTGGATCGCTTTTATGGCCCGTACGTGGATGTGGGCCTGCTGCGCCGCACCCTGGGCCTGGTGAAGCGGGTGTTTCCGCTGCGGCAAAGGCCCCAGCCTCTGTACAAGGACCGCACCTGCCTCAACTACGACATTGGGCGCTGCCCGGGGGTCTGCCAGCAGAAGATCACCTCCGAGGCGTATCACCAGACGCTGCGACAGGTGGCGATGGTGTTCCAGGGACGCAACGACGAGCTGATCGATCTGCTCAACGGGCAGATGGAGCGCTATGCCGAACGCCTGGACTTTGAAAGCGCGGCCCGCGTGCGCGACCAGATCCAGGGGCTGGACACCCTGACTGCCGACCAGAAGATGAGCATTGGCGACAGTTCGGTCAGCCGCGATGTGCTCGCGATGGCCAGCAATGGCCGGGTGGCGGCGGTCCAGCTGTTTCAGATGCGGGCCGGCAAGCTGGTGGGCCGTCTCGGTTACATGGCCGATGCGGTGGCCCCAGCCGACACTGCGGATTCCAGCACCGATCTGGGGCGCATCCTGCAGACCGTGATCGAAGAGCACTACAGCCAGGTCGAGGGAGTTGAGATCCCCCCCGAGCTGGTGCTGCAGCACCCGTTGCCCCAACAGGCCCTGATCGCTGACTGGCTGGGCGAGCAGCGGGGCCGCAAGGTGCGCCTGCTGGTGCCCCAGCGGCAGCAAAAGGCCGATCTGATCGAGCTGGTGGTACGCAATGCCAGCTATGAGCTCGAACGGGCCCAGCGCAGCAGCGAACAGAACCTGCTGGCCACCGAAGACCTGGCCCAGCTGCTGGACCTGCCGGTGCCGCCGCGACGGATCGAGGGATACGACATCAGCCACATCCAGGGCAGCGATGCCGTGGCCTCACAGGTGGTGTTCATCGACGGTCTGCCGGCCAAGCAGCACTACCGCAAATACAAGATCCAGAGCAGCACGATCCGCTCGGGTCATTCCGACGATTTCATGGCCATGGCCGAAATCATGCGGCGCCGTTTTCGCCGCTGGTCCCAGGCCAAGGCCGACGGTGCCGATCTGGCCGCACTGCGCCGTGGTTCTGACAGTGCCCTGCACACCGGCGGCATGGGCGACTGGCCCGATGTGGTGATGATCGACGGTGGCAAGGGCCAGCTCTCAGCTGTGATGGAGGCCCTGCGGGAGCTTGACCTGCACGAGGAGCTGGTGGTCTGCTCCCTCGCCAAACAGCGCGAAGAGGTGTTCCTGCCGGGGGCCAGGGAACCCCTCGACAGTGAACCCGAGCAGCTGGGGGTGCAGCTGCTGCGGCGCCTGCGCGATGAGGCCCACCGCTTTGCGGTGAGCTTCCACCGCCAGCAGCGGGGCGAGCGCATGAAGCGCTCACGCCTGTCCGACATTCCCGGGCTGGGACCCCGCCGGGTCAAAGAGCTGCTGGCCCACTTTCGCTCGATCGACGCGATCCAGCTGGCCACCGTTGAGCAGATCGGTGCGGCGCCCGGCATGGGCCCGGCCCTGGCACGTGCGGTGTGGGACTACTTCCATCCGCAGGACCAGCAGCCCGGCTCAGCGATCGAGCATGAGGATGGGTTTTTGGCCGATCTGGCTTCGTGATGCGCCACCTGTTGCAGAAGCTTCGAATCCTGCTGGTGGCGGCCGGTCTGGCGGGCCTGATGCTGGGCGGCGCCCTGGCTCCGGCGGCGGCCTCTCCGGGCATCTGTGTCGGTCCTGTCTGCGGTGACGGGTTTGAGCGCAGCGGCACTTACCCCTGGCTGTTGCGGCTGCGGGTGGTTGACCAACAGGGACGGCATGAACGGTTGGCCATCGACTGCCGCAGTGGTGTTCTGACTCCGCTCGCCGGCCCCGTTGAGCGGGGTTATGCCCAGGCCGTGGCCCAACGGGCCTGTCGCTTCACCCTTGAGGCAGCGGCATGAGCCCTGGGGTCTGGGTGCTGGGTGACCAGTTGTCCCTGCAGCAGGCTGCGCTGGTGGCACTGGAAACGCGACTGGGTGCCTCCCAGGCCCGCAGCCGCTGCCGGGTGCTGTTGATCGAGGGCACCGGAGTGCTGCGATGGCGCGCCTACCACCGCCAGAAGCTGGTGTTGGTCTGGAGTGCCATGCGCCATTTCGCCGCCGAACTCGAGGCGGCGGGCTGGCAGGTCGATTACCACCAGGCCGGCAGTTTTTCTGAAGCGCTGCTGTCTTGGCTGGCCGAGCACAGCATCAGCGAGCTCCATCTGATGGAGCCGGCTGAGCGCCCGTTTCGCGAGGCCATCGACCAGCTGGGGACCAGGGCCGGCACCCCGCCCCTGGTCTGGCACCCCTCCAACGCCTTTCTGTGGAGCCGTGAAGCCTTTGCTGCCTGGGCCAGGCCCTACAAACAGCTGCGGATGGAGCTGTTTTACCGCGAGGGTCGGCGGCGGCTTGAGGTACTCATGGACCCAGACGGCCAACCGATGGGCGGCCAGTGGAACTACGACCACGACAACCGCAAGGCTCCCCCCAAAGGGCTGAACGGTCCGTCGCCCCTGTGGTTCGAGGCCGATGCAATTACCCGGGATGTGATCGACAAGGTCAAGGGCCTGCCAGACCTGCCGGGCGATCTTGAGCCGTTCGGCTGGGCCGTCACCCGACAGCAGGCCCTGGCCGTGCTCGAGCACTTCATCGACACCCGTCTCGATGGCTTCGGCCCGTATCAGGACGCCATGGTTAGCGGTCAGCCCACCCTCTGGCACGCCCTGCTCTCGCCCTACCTGAACCTGGGACTGCTCCATCCCCTGGAGGTGATCCGCCGCCTCGAGCAGGCCGGTCTGGAACGCAACACCCCGCTGGCCAGCCTCGAGGGCGTGATCCGGCAGATCCTCGGTTGGCGCGAGTACACCCATGGGCTCTATTGGTGGTTCGGCGCTGACTACAGCGAGCGCAACCATTTCGGCGCCACCACGCCGTTGCCCCCCTGGCTTGAACAGCTGAACAACAGCGGCATGGCCTGCATGGACACGGTGCTGAGCGAGATCAGGGCCTCGGGCTATGCCCACCACATCCAGAGGCTGATGGTGCTGGCCAATTACGGACTGCTGAGCGGGCTGGACCCCCAGGCGTTGACGGCCTGGTTTCACCGCATGTTTATCGACGGGTACGACTGGGTGATGCAGACCAATGTGATCGGCATGGGGTTGTTCGCCGACGGGGGGCTGCTGGCCAGCAAGCCCTATGCCGCCAGCGGCGCCTACATCAACCGCATGAGCGGGTACTGCAAGGGGTGTCGCTACAACGTCAAAGCCCGCAGCGGCGAGGGAGCCTGTCCGTTCAACGGCCTTTACTGGGATTTCCTGGCGCGTCACCAGGAGCAGCTGCGACGCAATCCACGCATGGCGCTGGTGATGAAGCAGCTTGAGAAAATGGACCCCGGCGAGCTCGGGGCCATTCGCGCCCAGGCGCAGGCCCATCGGGACGCCAACGGGACCTGGCTGGGGGATCCCCCTTAGCCTGCGTGGGCCGATTCCACCCCATGACCCTGGCCATGATGCCGGCCCTGACCTGGCCTCCCGAGGCTTACCTGTGGTTCAAGACGCTGCACATCGTCGGCGTGGTGGTCTGGTTCGCCGGGCTCTTTTACCTGGTGCGGCTGTTCATCTACCACCGTGAGGCCGAGGATCTCGAACCGTCGTTACGGCAGGCATTCCAGCAGCAGTACGCCCTGATGGAGCGTCGACTGGCCAACATCATCACCACCCCCGGCATGGTGGTCGCGGTGGTCTGTGCCGCCGGCCTCCTGAGCGTGAATCCGGCCTGGCTCCAGCAAGGCTGGATGCACGCCAAGCTCGGCTTTGTGGCCGCTTTGCTGGTGTACCACTGGTTCTGCTATCGCCTCATGGGCCAACTGCAGCAGGGTCAGTGCCGATGGAGTGGACGCCAGCTGCGGGCCCTCAATGAACTGCCGACGCTGCTGCTGGTGATCGTCGTGATGCTGGTGGTGTTCAAAAATCAGTTTCCGACAGGGGCGGCCACCTGGTTCATCGTCGGATTGGTGGTGTTCATGGCCGCCTCGATTCAGTTCTATGCCCGTTGGCGTCGGCTGCGAGCCGAGCGAGAGGCGACTGCAACGGCCGGAATCGGGTCATGAGCAGGCGCTCCGCCCACCCGCTGGAACCGGTGCTGCGGGCGGTCACCCCCGGCTGCTGCCCGAGGCGACTCAACTTTCATTGCCACACAGTGTTCAGTGATGGCAGCCTCAAGCCCGAGGATCTGGCCGAACAGGCCGTGACCATCGGTCTCGAACACCTGGCGGTGACGGATCACCACAGCACGGCTGCCTATGCCCCGGCCGCCGCCTGGTTGACCCGGGCCGCAGCCCAGGGACACACCGTTCCGCAACTGTGGCGTGGCGTTGAAATCAGCGCCCTGCTGGACGGTTGTCTGGTCCACGTCCTGGCCCTGGGGTTTGCTGAGCACCATCCCAGCCTGGAGCCGTACCTGCAGGGCAACAGCCAGGTCGGAACTGCACTAAGGGCCGAAGCCGTGCTCGCGGCGATTCATGAGGCCGAGGGCCTGGCCGTGCTGGCCCATCCCGCCCGCTACCGGTTGCCGTTCAACCGCTTGATCGCATCAGCGGCAGCACTGGGCTTTGACGGGGCCGAAGCCTGGTACGACTACACGATGGGGCCTCGCTGGCAGCCAACGGATCTGGTCTGTGGGTCCATCGCCAGGGATCTGGCCAATCGTGGCCTTTTGATGAGTTGTGGGACCGATACCCATGGCCTTGATCTCTGCGGCCGCTAGGGTTTAGCGAGCTTTTCCCGCCTCGCCGATGGGTCTGTTCGATCGTCTGCTCGGTTCCAAGGCAGCCGCCAATGCTGCTGAGGCCAACGCTTCCAAAAAGCCGGACAACACGTTTTTCCTGGAGCCTGAGGCCTCCAGCAGCCTGGGGGACGTGTCGTTCATGAAGCGCTCCAACACGATCCGCCGCACTTTCCCCGGGACGGCCGACAACCCAGGCACCAAGGAGATGGTCGCTGAAGTGGCCTCGATGGAGGCCCGCCTCGAAAAGGTCAGCGAAGGGTTGCCGGGTGGCGACACGGTCGAGCAGGAGATCAACCTGACCGGTGGTGTGCCCAAGCCCGTCAAGAAGACCTTCGCTCAGCAGCTGAGCCAGGCCGAACTGGAGCAGCGCATGAAGGGCTCCGCCGTTGGGGTCAATGTCATCGGCGGTCCAGCAGCCATCAAAAAGGACAAGGAAGAGCAGGCAGCCACCCAGAACCAGCCCCAGATCACCCAGCAGGGGGCCAAACCCGGCGCCATCGATCCGTTCAAGGCGATGGCCAAGGATCTGCGCTCCTGATCATGAGCCCCGACCCCCTGGGGCGCCTGGTGCGGCTTCGGTCAGCGCTTCGCTCTCCCGCACCAGTTGCCTGAGGCGTTCGAGCTGATCGGGGCTCGCTCCTTGCCACAGCCCCCTGTTGTGGGCCTCGAGTAGCCGTTCGCCCATGTCACGCAGGGCCCAGGGGTTGCTCTGCTCGAGCCGGCGGCGCACCGCAGGATCCTCGAGCCAGGCCTGCTGGATGGCGCCATAGCCCCAGTCGGGCGCCCGTCCCGTGCTGGCGTCATAGGCAAACAGGTAGTCCAGGCTGGCGGCCATTTCGAAGCCGCCCTTGTAGCCGTGTTCTCCCATCGCCTCGATCCAGCGTGGGTTGAGCAGGCGTGAGCGCAACACCTTGTCGAGCTCCCGTTCCAGCCGGTGCAACCGCGGTCGCTGCTGGCGCGAGTGATCGGAGAACCAGACTGCTGGTGCCTGGCCCTGCAACTGCTCGGCGGCGGCGCTGAGGCCGCCCTGAAACTGGTAGTAGTCATCGGAATCGAGCAGGTCGTGCTCGCGGTTGTCCTGGTTGTGCAGGACCACCTGCACGGCCTGGAGGCGCCGCTCCAATCCAGTGCGGTCCGGGCAGGCCTCGATCGACCCGGCGGCGGCGGCAGGTCCGGCGGAGCTGCTGTCATAACGCCAGCTGCTCCACTGCAGAAACGCCTCACCCAGCTGATCGCGGCCTTCCCACTGACCGCTGTCGATCAGGGCCTGCAAACCCGCTCCGTAGGCCCCGGGAGCACTGCCGTACACCCGCCCCGCATGGCCATCGCGGCGGGCAGCCTCGGCTAGAGGGTTGTCGGCGGCGGCTTCATCCTGGGCGGCCACCAGCGCACAGGCGCGGTTGACCAGCGCCACCAGTTGGGGAAAGGCATCGCGAAACAGGCCCGAGATGCGCAGGGTCACATCGACCCGGGGCCGTTGCAGCAAGCTCAGGGGTATCAACTCCAGATCCACCAGCCGGCGCGTTGGTCCATCCCAGACCGGTCGGACCCCCAGCAGGGCCAGAGCCTGGGCGATGTCCTCGCCGCCATTGCGCATGGTGGCCGTCCCCCAGACGCTCAGGGCCAGGGTCCTGAGAGGTTCCCCCTGCTCCTGCAGATGCAGTTCAAGCAGCAGTTCGGCGCTGCGACGCCCCAGATCCCAGGCAGTTTCAGTGGGCAGTCCGCGCAGGTCGACGCTGTAGAAATTGCGTCCTGTGGGCAACAGATCGGGCCGCCCCCGGGTCGGTGCCCCTGCTGGTCCGGCCTGGATTCGTCCCCCGTCCAGTCCCACCATCAGGGCCCGGCGCTCGGCGTCGCCGCAGGCCCGTAACCGCGGGATCAACGTTTGCCACAAATGGTGCAGACAGGCTTCACTGGCGGGCCCCGGTGCCGTCAGGGGCGACCGCTGGGATCGCTGCTGCGGTTGCTGCTGCGGTTGCTGCTTCAGTTGCTCTGCGGCCCCCCAGGCCTGCCTGATCAGCTCCAGGGCCTGGGCCTCAAGCCAGGCCACCCCATCGCCCACTCTGCGCAAGGTTGACGGCCTGTTCTCTCTGGTGCCCTGTTGATCTTGGAGCTGCAGCAACCGCTCCCGGTCAGCAGGGGCCAGGGGTTGCTCCTCTGGGTCGGCCCAGGGATCAAACCCAAACCCATGGTCGAGGGCCAGGGCCTGGGTCAGTCCATGGAGCCCCGCCTGGGGAGCCCGCGCCAGGCAGAGCAGCAGCTCACAGGAGCGTTGCTCGTCCGGCAGGGTGCCATAGGTGTGGAGCCCGAGACGGATTTGGGCCTCCTTCAATTCGCACAGGTACCCATCGGCCGCATCGAGGGCGGCATCCAGGTCCTCGGGCGATCGGACCAGGTTGAGAGATCCGAGCTGGTCGGCCAACTTCTGGCGTAGCGGCATGGACCGCTCACTGCCCAGCGCGCAGGCCTCCCAGTATTCGTCGAGCAGGGACTCGAGCTCAAGCAGGGACCCGTAAAGCCCGGCTCGGCCCAACGGTGGCGTCAGATGGTCGAGGATCACGGCCTGGGCCCGGCGCTTGGCCTGGGACCCCTCGCCCGGATCGTTGACGATGAACGGGTACAGATGGGGCATGGGGCCCAAGGCCAGCTCGGGGAAGCACTGGTCAGAAAGACCCAGCGCCTTGCCCGGCAACCATTCGAGGTTGCCGTGCTTGCCCACGTGCACAACCGCCTGCGCACCGAAGACCTGGCGCAACCACAGGTACTGGGCCAGGTAGGCGTGGGTCGGCGCCAGATCGGGGCTGTGAAAGGTGGTTGCCGGGTCCCGGTCGTAGCCACGGGCGGGTTGGATCAGCACCGCCACATGACCCAACAGCAGACCCTTGATCGAAAAACAGGCCAGGCCAGATGGACCTCGCTCGAGCGAGGGATCGGTCTCTGGAAGGCCCCACTGCTGTTCCAGGCGGCTGCGGGCTGCCCCTGGCAGGGTGGCGTACCACTGGCAATACGTGTCCAGGGGAAGCCGGTCCATGGGGACCAGGTGGTCGCTTTCAGGGTCGTTGCTGCGTCCGGCCAGCAGCGCCGCGATTAGGGCGTCACCGTCGGCTGGGGGTGCGGGCAGGGCGTAGCCCGCGTCCTGAAGCCACTGCAGCATCAGGGCGGTGCTGGCTGGGGTGTCCAGACCGACGCCATTGGCCAGGCGGCTGTTGCGGGTCGGGTAGTTGGCCAGCACCAGGGCGATGCGCCGCTGCGGTGCCGGCGTCCGGGCCAGGCTGATCCAGTTGCGGCAGAGCTGGACGACCCAGTCCAGCCGCGACGGATCGGGCTGGTAGTGGTGCAGCGCTGAACCGATACCGGGGCTATGGCCAGTGCCAGTGGCAGTGCTAGTGGCATGGCCAGTGCCGGCGGGATCATGGATCTCGACGCTCTCCTTGAAGGCGCCGACCCGGGTGGTTAGCCGGCCGTCGAGCTCCGGCAGGGCCACCT
>Ga0310335_100120_pt1 | contig 21646 bp, 25 predicted proteins | sample LakMicMISRFREDD7_FD_195549 | JGI IMG/M metagenome (GOLD analysis project Ga0310335, IMG submission 195549) | Enriched freshwater cyanobacterial communities from Lake Michigan, Michigan, United States - MI23.SRF.RED.D7 (v2) (version 2) | ecosystem: Environmental > Aquatic > Freshwater > Lake... | reverse complement strand
CTCCCGCTCCTCGGCACTCAGATCCGTGAGGATCGACTGAAGCGCTGCTACAGGGCTGCGGCGGGCCTGGCCCTGGCTCACCTCCAGCACCACGTTGCGCTGAACTTGCTCCACATCAAAAACCGGCCCGATCGGCCGGCAGCCCTGGGCCACCACCGGATCGAGTTGCCAGGCTCCACCAATGAGGCAGCCGACAGCACCGCGAACCACCTGATCTCCAAACAGCAGGGAGCCATGGCCGGCACTGTGGGGGCCGGCGACGCCGCCAATTTTCGCCGCCCCTGGACAGGCGTAATCCAGGCCACTGATCAGATCGTTGATTCGGGAGCAGCTGGGATCCACCAGCAGCAGCATCGAGGGGCTGGGAGCTGCTGGCGCATCGAGCAGGTCGCGCCAGGGATCAGCCGGGCCGTCGAGGTCGGGAAGGGAGTCGGTATCAATCGCAAAAGGGTGGAGCTCGGCGCCGGGTAGGCGCAGCAGGGTGACACTCAGGGCTGGTTTGTTCTCCAGCTCATGGGGGGTGCCGCCAGCATCGGTGCCCACCACCCCACCGCCCAGGCAGCCAAGCCAATGGCTGGCTGAGAGTTTCTCCTGAAGTAGGGGCAGCAGCCGGGGCAGGTCGCTGGCGTAGCTGGCTGCGACGAAGACCAAGGCCAGATCTGCTGGACCGGCCCCCCGCAGCTGGCTGGCGATCTCTTCAACCGACGCCTGCAGCGAGGTTTCGCTGGCCAGGGCGGTGCGGCACCAGGCCTGGGCTGGACGGGCTCCGAAGGTGCGGGAGAGCCAGCTGGGCAGGGAGAAGGCGGCCATGACCTGGACCCTATCGCTTGCCGGGGACGCGGATAATGGCGCCTTACCGAACCACACGCGTGCTCGCCGCCCTACCAGAACCTCTGTACCGCTCCTTGGTGTGGCTCGATGTCCGCCTGGCGATGCTGTTCAGCGTCGGCTTGCCCCTAGTGCTCCTGATCTGGGCGTCGGTACGCAAGGAGGGATCCTTGGTGCGCCTGCTGGGGATTTATTGGAAGGTGGCCAGCCTGTTGCTGCTTGCAACCCTGCTGCTCACCGACCGGAGGCCCCTCGGCTTTGTGGTTTTGCTGCTGGCCCAGCTACTGGTGGTGCTGAGCGTCTGGTTCTGGGTGGATCTCAACGAGGAGCTGGCCGACCTGCCGCCCTGGCGTCCCTTGCCCCTGAGCCTGCGCATCTGGCGCTGGAGTCTCACGGTGTGGGCAGTGCTTGGCGCCCTGCTTACTGCCACGGCCCTGGGCTGTTTGGGCCCCGGAGGCTTGGCCCAGCCCCGTTGCGCCGCTTGGATTCAGCCGCCCCTTGGCCTGCACCGGCATGTTGAGGGGCTGTTTGCCTTCATTTTTGGCGGCGAATGGACCCCTGCCGTGGCCGCCTTCATCGGTTACGTGGGTTTGGTTGCCTATGTGGTGGGACTGTTGCAATGGCTGCTGGTGCGCTTGCCGAAGCAGGGGCGAATCGCTGGCGATTTCTGAGGATCAGCCCTATTGCTTCCTCTGCCGCCCCGCCTTCTCTCTGGCCATGACCCTCTCCGCTGCATCTGCGATGGCCCTGCTGGCCAGGCTGGAAGAATTGAGCCGGGAGCGGCCCGATCGGGTGCTGCGGCTCAGGGGCCAGCTTCAGTTGGCGGCAGGTCCGCTTGAGCCCTACGAGCTGCTGATTTTTCGGGGTTTTTCGAGCAGCACCACCCACCCCACCGATTTCGATCCCGACCAGCCACTGCTGCCCGAGGGGGCGGTGATCGAAACAGCTGAATTACTGCAGGCCCCCCTGAATCCGGCTTCGGAACAGCTGTTGGCTGGGCCAGTTTCCCCTGAGGTTTTCCTTGAATCCGGCGGTTGGGATTGAGCCCCCAGATCAGCCCATACCAACCAGGCGGCGCCAATCACTGCAGCAGGATTCCAGCTGGGCGGCGTGGCACTGCAGCTGGGTCTGGCTGGCTAGTTCGAAATCGACGAAATCAAAGCCTGGGGCCACTGTGCAGCCCACCAGGCTCCATGTGGTGTTTCCAGCTACGGGTTCAGCTGCGAACCAGCTGCCAGCAGGCACTACAACCTGGGGCCGTTCTCCGGCGCTTAGATCAAGCCCAAGCCTGCTGACGCAAGCCTGGCCATCCGGGTGGAGTTGATAGATCAGGAGCCCGTCGCCGCCATGGTGGTGCCAGGCCTCATCGGAGCAGATCCGATGCCAGCTGGACCACTCGCCTGCGGCCAGTAAATACAAGATCGCCGTGCTGGCGGCCCTGGCTCCCCGCGGCGTTTCCACCACCTCACTTGACCGGTAGGTCTCGCGGTAGTGGCCACCCTCCGGATGGGGCTGGAGTTCCAGCCGCTCAATCAGTGCCTTGGCGTTCAGGACAGCACCGCCACGCAGCGACCGCAGAGGCTGGGATGGGCGCTGTGCTGGCCGATGTCGCTCTCGTAATGCCAGCAGCGCTCGCATTTTTGGCCTTCGGCCTTGGCAATGCGCACCGTGATGCCGTTTTCGCTGGCTTCGGCCAGCAGCTCGGCAGGCGCTACGCCGCCTTCCTTCAGGCCCGACACCAGCAGCCAGTCGGCCAGGTTGTCGACGCTGGGGTGGCTTGAGCTGGCCAGCCAGCGCAGGGCCTCCGCCGTGTTGGTGCTGCCTGCTTCCAGCTCCAGCTGCACCTGGGCTTCCAGCGAAGCACCGAGCTGGCCGCTGGAGCGGCAGCTCTCCAGTTGGCGATTCACCAAAGATCGCAATTCCAGGATTCGCTCCATCGGCGCCTCCAGTTGCGCTTGGCGCCAGCCATCGGGGGCCGTGGGCCAGCCCCGTTCGAACACCGAGGTTTCGGCTACCGGGTAGGGCAGGTTTTGCCAGATGTCCTCGGCCATATGGCAGAGCACCGGTGCGATCAGCCCCGCGAGACGCTCCAGCACCAGTCTCAGCACCGTTTGGCAGCTGCGGCGGCGGAACTCATCGGCTCCGCTCACATAGAGGCGGTCCTTGGCGATGTCGAGGTAGACGTTGGAGAGGTCCACCACGCAGAAGTTCTGCAGGGCCTGGAAGAAGCGGTAAAACTCATAGCGCTCGAAGTCTCCCGTCACGCTGTCGATCAGGGCGGCGGTGCGCTGCAGCATCCACTGATCCAGCAGGGGCAGCTGGTCGTAGGGCACGGCATCGCGGTCTGGTGCAAAGTCGTGCAGGTTGCCCAGCAGGTAGCGGGCCGTGTTGCGGACCTTGCGGTACACATCCGCCAGCTGCTTGACGATCCCAGGCCCCAGCGGCACGTCGGCCGAGTAGTCCACCGAGCTCACCCACAGCCGCAGCACATCGGCGCCGTAGGCCGGCTCTTGCTTTTCGTTCTTGCCGCCCTCTACCAACACCGCCGGATCGACGACGTTGCCCAGCGATTTGCTCATCTTGCGGCCCTTCTCATCGAGGGTGAAGCCGTGGGTGAGCACCCGCTTGTAGGGGGCGTGGCCATTCACGGCCACCGAGGTGAGCAAGCTGCTCTGGAACCAGCCGCGGTGCTGATCGCTGCCTTCTAGGTAGAGATCGGCGGGGTAGTGAAGGCCGCGCTCTTGGAGCACGCCAGCCCAGGAGGAGCCTGAGTCAAACCACACGTCCATGGTGTCGCTGCCCTTGCGCCAGTGGCTGGCTTCGGCGGCGTAGGCCTCAGGCAGCAGGCCTGCCTCATCGCGCTGCCACCACACATCCGCACCGTGCTCGGCGATCAGGGCTTGGATGTGGCCCAGGGTGGCTTCGTTGAGTAGCACCTCACCCGTTTCGCGATGATAAAAGACGGGGATCGGCACGCCCCAGGTGCGCTGGCGGCTGATGCACCAGTCGCCCCGATCGCTCACCATCGCTTCAATTCGGTTGCGGCCGCTGGCCGGCAGCCAATCCACCTCGTCGATGGCCCCGAGAGCGGCGGCGCGGAAGCCCTCCACTGAGGCAAACCATTGCTCGGTGGCGCGGAAGATCGTCGGTTTTTTGGTGCGCCAGTCGTAGGGGTAGCGGTGTTCGTAGCGCTCTTGCTTGAGCAGCAGGCCGGTGGCTTCTAGGGCACTGAGGATCGCTGGGTTGGCGTCCTTGAGCACGTTGGTGCCAGCAAAGGGCCCGGCTTCGGCGGTGAGGTTGCCGGCCTCATCCACGGGGCAGAGCACAGGCAAGCCGTATTTCTTGCCGGTGTTGAAGTCGTCTACGCCGTGGCCCGGGGCGGTGTGAACCAGGCCCGTGCCGGCCTCGGTGGTGATGTAGTCGCCGCCGATTACCACCGGGCTGGTGCGCTCCAGCAGCGGATGGCGGTAAGTAATTCCCTCTAGCTCGCTGCCCTTAAGGCTTAAAAGAGGAGTGAGCTCGAGCCCCAGGCTGATTTGCAGGCTCTCAATCAGCTCAGCGGCTACCACCAGGTGGCTGGCGGCTGGGGTGGGGGCGTCGCCCCTGGCCGCCACTGCGCAGATGGCGTAGTCGAGCCGCCCATTCACCGACACCGCCAGGTTGGCCGGCAGCGTCCAGGGGGTGGTGGTCCAGATAGCCACTGCCAGGCCGCCAGCCCCTGTGGCCGCCTTGGCCGTCAGGCCAGCTGTTTCTAATTGGGTGGCCAGGGCCTCGGGTAGCGCCACCACCGGGAAGGCCGCGAAAACGCTGGGGGAGGTGTGGCCGTCGGGATATTCGAGTTCGGCTTCGGCCAGGGCGGTGCGGGAGCTGGGGCTCCAGTGCACCGGCTTGAGGCCTCGATAAATGTGGCCAGCAAGCACCATGGCGCCAAAAACGCCGATCTGGGCGGCCTCGTAGTCCTTCTGCAGGGTGAGATAGGGCGTTTCCCAGTCAGCCCAGATGCCCCAGCGGCGGAAGCCGCTCTTCTGGCCCTCCACCTGCTCGAGGGCGTAGGCGTGGGCCTTCTGGCGCAGCGTTACCGGGGTGAGCTCGGCCCGGTCGCTGCTGCTGAGCCCCTGCAGCACCTTGAGTTCGATTGGTAGGCCGTGGCAATCCCAGCCAGGCACAAACCGCGCCCGCTTGCCCTGCAGCAGGGCGGTTTTGTTGATGATGTCCTTAAGGATTTTGTTGAGGGCATGGCCCACGTGCAGGGCCCCATTGGCGTAGGGAGGGCCGTCGTGCAGGGTGAAAACCTCGCCGGGGTTCTGCTGGCTCAGGCGCTCATAGAGCCGCTGCTGGGCCCAGAACGCCTGGATTTCCGGCTCGCGCACCTTGGCATTGGCCCTCATCGCAAAGGGCGTCTGCAGCAGGTTGAGCGTGTCCTTGTAGGAGAGGGGGTAGGAGACGGGCGCAGGGCTGGCGGTCACGTCGCCTGGGGGCAGCAGTGCTGATTATCCCGCCTGGCTGCTGGAGGGCTCGGGCAGCGGTTGCGGTTCCGGGATTTCGGCCGTCACCAGGCTGTCGATCACCAGGCTGTCGATCTCGCTGGTGGAGCTCGGCTCTTCCGGGCGCACCCAGCGTTTGCCACTGGCTTTGGGCTGGCGTTGCTGAGTCAGCCATTGGCTCATGCCTGAAGTGGCAGTGGTCAGGAGGGCGAGCAGATGGGCCAGGCTGGCGCCGGCTTGTTGCAGGCTCGTCTGCCAGCGTTCCGTCGACCAAAGCCGCTGCTGCTCCTCAGCGGTGAGCTGCCGCCAGCGGCCCTGGGAAACCTCGCCTGCGAGCCTGCCGATCAGTAGGCCACCGCAAAGCACGCCCAGCATCGGTGCGCCCGTGAGCCGGTCGGCACTGGTTACAAGCACCAGGCCCAGCAGCAGCACTACGGCGCCCCAGGCCGAATCCCGTGGCCGGCTCAGTTCGGTGGCCAGCAGCGGCAGCAGCAGGATGGCGAGTCCCAGCAGCAGCGCCAGGAGTCCGCCCAGGGTGGCGAGCATGGCCAGAAGGCGTGGAGTCCCCCATTGTGGGCGACTCCACGCATCTGTCTCTACAGTCCCGTTCTGCCCACCTGGCGGAATTGGTAGACGCGCTGGTTTTAGGTACCAGTGGCTTAGGTCGTGGGGGTTCAAGTCCCCCGGTGGGCATCATCACTTTCTTAAGTTGCCTTGATGCAACGTTCTGGGATCTGGTTCGGCTGAGATGACACAGGTTCTGGGCGCCTCTCCAACCGCCGTGCTCTCCGAGGGGGCAATGGCATCTCCCTCGCGGCTTGTGCCGCGCGAATTTCTTGACCCGCCTGCTGCCTGGAACCCCACGGTTGGGCTGTTTTTGGCTGGCTACGGCTTGGCTGCCCTCACGATTTGGGGCTGGTTCGTGGCTGGCTGGCCCCTGCCCGTGCTGCTTGCTACCGGATTTCTGGCCCTGCACTTAGAGGGCACGGTCATTCACGACGCCTGCCACAACGCGGCCCATCCGCACCGCTTCTGGAATGCGGTGATGGGCCATGGCGCTGCCCTGCTGCTTGGCTTCAGCTTTCCCGTTTTTACCAGGGTGCACCTGCAGCACCATGCCCATGTCAATGATCCCAAGAACGATCCTGATCACATCGTCAGCACTTTTGGACCCCTGTGGTTGATTGCGCCACGATTTTTCTATCACGAGCTGTTTTTCTTCCGCCGCCGTTTGTGGCGTCGTTATGAACTGTTTGAGTGGGGCCTAGCCCGGGTTGTTTTTGTGGCGATAGTTGTGGCCGCTGCAAAATTTGGCTTTCTCGACTTTATTTTCAACTGCTGGTTTGCCCCTGCCCTAATGGTCGGAGTGACGTTGGGCCTGTTCTTTGACTACTTGCCCCACCGCCCCTTCCAGTCGCGCAACCGCTGGCACAACTCCCGCGTATATCCGGGACGACTGATGAATTGGTTGATCATGGGTCAGAATTATCACCTTATTCATCACCTGTGGCCGTCTATACCCTGGTTTGAATACCGCCCTGCTTATCACGCCACTAAGCCCATCCTTGACGCCAAAGGTTCGCCCCAGCGACTTGGCTTATTTGAAACCAAGAATGATGGTCTTAACTTCCTCTACGATATCTTTCTTGGCGTTCGAAGTCATCGCAAAAAGCGCAGCAAACTTAGGCCTATTGCTGCATTAATGCCCACCCGCCATGCCCGCAGGCGAGTGCTTGAGTTGCTTCATCGCACTGCAATTTCGCCGGTGCGTTAACTGGATAGCTGACTCGGCTCAGGTGGCTACGATTTTGGGCACGCGGATGAAGTCCCCCTCCCTTTGGGGAGCTTCATTTAGTAGCTCTTCGCGCACGTCCGTAGGGGTTACCAGATCTTCACGGCAGACGTTTACTACTTCCACCGCTCGAGTGGTGGCTGGTACTCCTTCCGTGTCTACTGTTTCAAGGTGGGCTACGTAGTCGAGGATGCGCTCGAGCTGGCCGGTGTAAGTGGCGATCTTGGCCTCCGGCAGGTCTAGGCGGGCCAGCTTGGCCACCTTGCGCACGTCGTCTGCGGTGATCTTGCTCATCGGGATTTACCAGATATGCCGACGCTAGCGCTCAGGTCAGAAAGGCTTCCAGGTCTGAGGCAAGGGCGGTGGCGGCCAGCTCCAAGAAGCGCTCGCCATGGCTGGCCTGGGCCAGGTAGGGGTTTGAGCCCATGCGGCCATCCGGATGGCGGCGGCGGAAATCTTCGGGGCCGTGGATGGGGCCGGCCGGGGCTGGATCAGGCAGGGGCCTCTGCTTGGTCTGGAGGCTGGGCTCCAGGTGCAATGTGAGGGCTATTTCGCTGGGGGTGGCGTGGTGACCTTCTTCCGCGCCATAAAGGCTGCGCGCCTCCTGCATTACCGGGCCAGCCATGAACCAATTGGCCAGCTTGCAGCGCAGCCGCGGCGCCACCGCCAGGCCCCGGTCGGCGGCGGTGGCATAGGCCTGGGCGAAAGCGGCCTTGCTGGTGGCGATGTTGCCGCCATGGCCGTTGATTACGTAGATGCGCTCGAAGCCGTGGCGTGCAAGTGACAGCACCACGTCGTGCAGAACGGCTAGCAGGGTGGAGGGTTGCAGGCTCACGGTGCCAGCAAAGCCCAAGTGGTGCTCGGCCATGCCGAACGCCTGGGCCGGAGTCACCAGCACGCCGGTGCGGCGGCCCACTTCCAGGGCCACGGCCTCGGCCGTGAGCGCATCGGTGCCGATGGCGCCGGTGGGGCCGTGCTGCTCGGTGGAGCCCAGGGGCACGATCACGCCCTTGCAATTTTCCAGATAGGTCTCCACCTCAGGCCAGCTACGCAGTTGCAGGCGAATGGCGTCATTGGAGCTGGCGGATTGGATCATGGTGAACAGCAGGTAGAGCCTGGAGACTGGCTAATGTTTGAAGGCCAGCAGTGCCTCGGCCCATGCTGCACCGCAAGCTTTATCAGTTTTGTGCCGAACAGCGCCCGGTGTGGGTGTTTTTGCGTGACCAGCAGCGCTGGATTGAGGAGGCCACGGTGGTGGAGGTCGAGGGGGATCTCGTCACCCTGCGCTACGACGCTGAAGACGACGACGAAACCCACAGCTGGGAGGAGAGCGTGCGACTCGATTCGATCGGGGCCGTCAGCACCAGGCTGGCCTACGTCTGCCGCAGCGGCAGCCCCGATGACGTGATCACCTCCGAAGACTGCCCTGAGGCTGAGAGGCTGCCTAGTCAGGGTCAGTGAGCGGTGCCGTTGCCGTCGTAGTCGTCGCTGTCGTAGTAGCCGCCTTTGGTGCCAAAAAACAGGGTGGCCAGTACAAAAAGGCCGCTGCCAAAGATCAGCACGGTGGCGAGGGAGAAACCGGTGGTGTGCATGGCGGACCAGGGTTTTGACACTTAAGGACTTCAGTTTGCTGGCGGCTGCTCCCAGTGGCGAGCAACACCTCGAACTTGTGGTGAATCCATTGCCGAAGGCTTTCTTCGCCCGCCCCGCCGAGCAGGTCGCCCCCGAGCTCATTGGCTGCCTGCTGGTGAAACGCCAAGCGGATGGCGAGTTGCTGTGGGGCGTGATTGTGGAAACGGAGGCGTATTGCCAGAGCGAGCCCGCCTGCCACGGGCATCGCCGCCGCTCCCCCAGCAACGAAACCCTGTTTGGCGAGCCTGGACGGTTTTATGTCTATGTGAGCTATGGCATTCACCACTGCGTCAACGTGGTGACAGGCCGCGCCGAGTGGGCCAATGGGGTGTTGCTGCGCGCCGTGGCCATTCCTGGCGAGCCCGACCGGCTGGCGGCAGGTCCGGCCCTGTTGGCACGCTGCTTTGGCATCGATCGTTTCCACGATGCCCAGCTGGTGCACCCCGATCGGGGCCTGTGGATCGCCCGGCGGCCATTCGAGCTGGCCGGTTTGGACGCTGCCGACTTGATGCAGGCCAGCCGCATCGGCATCAGCCAGGGGCAGGACATTCCCTGGCGCTGGTATTGGCGGGCCAGCCGCAGCGTCAGCAAGCGGGCCAAGGGTGATCGCCAGCCCCCCCTACGATGAGTTGATATTCCTGTTGGGGCCATGACCATTGCTCCTCCAGCACCACGGGCCGATGCTCTGGCGCCTCTGCAGCTGCCTTCTGATCTTTGCCTCAGCCCGGAGCAATTCGCTGCCGTCTGTGCCGCCAATCCAGATGCGGTGCTCGAGCTCGACGCTGCTGGGAACCTGATCCACATGACTCCAACCGGCGGGGAAACCGGCGCCCGCAACAGTCGCCTGTTGATGCGCTTTCTGGCCTGGGCCGATCAGCTCGGCGGCTGGCAGGTCTTCGACAGTTCCACCGGCTTTCGACTGCCTGACGGCGCCGTGCTTAGCCCCGATGCCTCCCTAGTGCGTCTGGAGCGCTGGCAGGTCCTCACCCCTCAGCAGCGCCGAAGCTTTCCACCCCTTTGTCCAGATGTGGTGGTGGAACTCGCCAGCCCCAGTGATCAAGGCCCCCGCGCTGTTGCCGCCCTCCGCCAGAAGATGGCGGCTTACCAGGCCAACGGGGCCCAGCTGGGCTGGTTGCTGATCCCTGAGGAGCGGTCTGTAGAGGTCTGGCCGGTGGCAGGTGAGCCGTACCGCATTGAGGCTGCCACCCAGCTGGATGGCGGCCAGCTTCTGCCGGGGTTGCGGATCGAACTGCAGGACATCTGGCAGGTGTGATCACCCGGGGGCGGTTGCAGATCTATCGCTGCAGCAACGTGGCCGGATCGAAGTCGCTTGACACCGGTGGCATGGTTGTTTTCAGCAGGCCAAAGCTGCGGTCTGTCGGGCTGGCTGCAGGTTGCGCTGGTCTCATCTTCAGGTGATCGCCCATCATTCAAAAGTAACAAGGTTGTCCTTCAGGCGACGCTGGCGTCAGCCTCTACCCTGACCCTGTGAGTCGCCACACCCCTTGAGCAGCTGGAGCCACCGCCACGTGCTGGATCTGGCGGCCTTTTCGCTGGATGATTTCACCACCGTGCTCACGCTGGCCCAGCGTTTCCGGGCCCTGCCGGTGGCTGGAGCCCGCAAGTTGCCCGCCCTGCAGGGGCGGTTGATGACCAGCCTTTTCTTTGAACCAAGCACCCGCACTCGCAGCAGTTTTGAGCTGGCTGCTAAGCGGCTCTCTGCCGATGTGCAGAGTTTTTCTCCCTCCTCCAGCTCCCTCAGCAAGGGCGAGAGCCTGCTCGATACGGCCCGCACCTACGTGGCCATGGGCGCCAATGTGCTGGTGGTGCGTCATCGCTGCGCCGGGGTGCCCCAGAGCCTGGCGGCCGAGCTCGACCGTGCCGGTGAGCGGGTCGCGGTGCTGAATGCCGGCGATGGCCTGCACAGCCATCCCAGCCAGGGATTGCTGGATTTGTTCACCTTGGCGCGCCACTTCGCCCCTGAAGCCCCCACGCCCGCGGCCCTGAGGGGCAAGCGCATTGTGATCGTCGGTGATGTGCTCCACTCCCGCGTGGCCCGCTCCAACCTCTGGGCCCTCACCGCCTGCGGCGCCGAGGTGGTGCTCTGCGGCCCGCCCACCTTGCTGCCCGCCGCCTTCGCCGACTTTGTGGCGGCACCACCGCCAGGCCAGGCGGCCGATCCGGTGGCGGCGCGGGGCCCGGTGCGGATTGAGCGCAGCCTGGAGCAGGCCCTGGCGGGGGCCGATGCGGTGATGACTCTGAGACTTCAGAAGGAGCGCATGCATCAGCACCTGCTCACCAGCCTCGACACCTATCACCGGCAATTCGGCATCACCCGAGCGCGCCTAGCCCCCTGCGGCCCGTCCGTGCCACTGCTGCATCCGGGCCCGGTGAATCGGGGCGTGGAGCTGGCGGGAGATGTGCTCGACGATCCCGCCGTTTCACTGGTGGAGGAGCAGGTGCGCAATGGCATCCCTGTGCGCATGGCCCTGCTCTATCTGCTGGCCGCGGCAGAACCGCTGGCTTGAAAAGCTTTGCAGCAGTTGCATCAGAGCAACTTGAAGCCGTCAAGCAGCAAGCCGTAGAGCAAGCCGATTCGTGCCATATCGAGCAATTGCAGCACGAGTGCATCGCCACCACGACGTATCAGCGGGCCCCTGGCGCGAATGGCTAGCTCGATGGCGGCCACGCAGATCAGTGCCCCCACCGGGTCGAGCTTGGCAAGGGTGCCGGTGATCGAGCCGACGGCTCCGCCAATGCTGAAGCTGATCAGCAAAACGATCAACAACAGCGCTAGTCGCCGCCAGGGATTGGCTGCCCAACTCTCTAGGGCCGCCCGAGCCTGGGCAACCCGTTCCTGAAAGCCGGTCTGTTGATAACGACTTCCGGGAGGTGAGGCCATCAAGGCTGAAGGGTTATCAGCGAGGGCCAAAAGGGGAGGCAGGGATGCTGAAGGCGGTGATCCCCATCACCCGGCCCGAGCCCTGCCTTTGCCTGTCTACACCATCTCTGGCGTGTGCGCAGCCTTTTGGCGCTACATATAGGGGATTCCAATAAAAAAGCCCGAGGCCAATGGCCCGGGCTGGGTGATGGGGACTGAGCAACCAAAGCGCCTGGCTGGCCAATGATCAACTGCCCGCAGACGTTTGCCAGAGCGTCCCAAGGGGCTTGACGTCCTCCAGGGGCTTCCCGATCTGGGTCTCAGCCGTCGCTGTCCTTCTTGCGTGAGGATTTGCCCTCGAGGAGCTCCAGTAGAGCTTCCATCTGGGCCATAACCCCACGTACCTCGCCGGCTTCTGGAAGTAAGCCGTCGTCCATGACACCCTGGTGCATTTCTCGGAGCTCCTGGCGGATGTACCGCAGGTGGCTAACCACCTGTTCGCGTTTCGACTGCGACATCTATGGATGTTCTACTGATGCACCCTTTTACCGCATCGCCGGTTCACTTCTGGCCAAACCTTGCCTTGGCCTGCTCGTAGAAGGGGGCATCGATGGCGCTAAGACCGGCCTCCTGGGCCATGGATTCGATGCGGCGTCGCACCGCTGGACGTACAAAAAAGGGCACTTCCTTAAGTTTGGCTTCGGCGTCTGGATGCCAATCCATAGGGCTGACCAGCAGCACTTCTTTGAGTATTAATGGAGAATAGGGGACTCGAACCCCTGACCTCTGCGGTGCGATCGCAGCGCTCTACCAGCTGAGCTAAATCCCCGGGTTAGGTCCCTCTTTTGTCCCTAGACGGCCATTATCCCCGACTCCACCACCCCAGCAACTTCCATGAACGCGTCGATCACCCCCGAACGGCTCGCCGCTTTCGATGAAGCTTCGATCGCCGAGCTCGCCCGTCGACTGGAGGAAGACGACTACCCCAGTGCCTTTGACGGCTTAGCCGATTGGCACCTGATGCGTGCCCTGGCGATCCACCAACCGGAGTTGGCTCGGCCCTACGTGCATCTGGTGGACCAGGAACCCTTTGATGAGGACTGATTCGGCTGCTGCTGCTGACCCCTTGGTGCACCCGCTGGCGGGTCGCCGCGTATTGGTGGGTATCAGCGGCAGCATCGCTGCGGTCAAGCTGCCTCTGGTGGTGAGCTCCCTGGTCCAGTGCGGCGCCGAGGTGCGTTGCCTGGTTACGCCGTCGGCGGCCCAACTGGTAAGTCCGGTTGCCCTTGCCAGCCTCAGCCGCAATCCCTGCAACCTCGATGCGGATCAGTGGAGTCATCGCGCTGCCAGGCCGCTGCATGTGGAGCTGGCGGAGTGGTCTGAGTTGGTCTTGGTGGCGCCCTTGAGTGCCACCAGCCTGGGTCGTTGGGTGCATGGGTTGGCTGACAGCCTGTTGGCCAGCACCCTGTTGGCAACCGAGGCGCCGGTGCTGGCTGCTGCGGCCATGAACACTTCAATGTGGATCTCCCCGGGAGTGCGCCGCAACTGGGAGCTGCTACAGGGCTTTGAGCGGGTGTTGCCCCTGGGACCTACCGCGGGTTTGTTGGCCTGCGACCGGCAGGGGGACGGCCGCATGGCTGAGCCGCAACAGCTCCTACTGGCCTTGCAGTGTCTGCAGCTGTGGGGTTGGCAGCGGGACTGGGCTGGCTTGCGGCTTTTGGTCACTGCCGGCCCTACCCGCGAACCACTGGATCCGGCCCGCTTTCTCACCAACCCCAGCTCCGGGCTGATGGGCGTGCTGCTAGCCCAGGCAGCCCGGCTGCGTGGGGCGGAGGTGACTTTGGTGCATGGTCCGTTGACCGTGGATTCCCAGTTGCTGGAGGGCTTGGCTTGTGTGCCTGTCCAGACGGCGGCCGATATGGAGCGGGCCTTGGTGCGTCTTCAGCCTTGTGCCGATGCCATTGCCATGGCGGCGGCTGTGGCCGACCACCGCCGCCAGCAACCGCTCCCGCACAAATTGACCAAAGAGGAGCTTTCCGTTGAGCTCGCCTCCGGCTGGCAGCCGGTGCCCGATCTTTTGGCTGGCCTGGTGAGCCGCCGGCACCCCGGTCAGCGGATTTTGGGTTTCGCGGCCCAATCGGGCGATGTATTGGCTCAGGCCCGTGCCAAGTGGGCCCGTAAAGGCTGCGACCTGCTGTTCGCGAACCCGATAGATCAAGCCGATGCGGGCTTTGGCGTGAACAGCAACCACGGTTGGCTGCTGGGAGGGCAGGGCGGTGAGCAACGCATCGAGCCAGGCTCAAAGCTGGCGATTGCCCAGCAGTTGCTTACCGCCCTGAGGCCCTAAGCCACCAGAGTATCTTCGGCGGGCAGGGTCTCGTCTGCAGCAGCTTCGTGCTGGAGCAGATCCATGAAGGTGCGCAGTTGCAACCTCGGGATGTAGGGCCAGCCCCCACTGCGCTCGACGCTTTGCAGCAGGCTGAACAGCTGGCTGCGGTCGGCTGGAAGGCTGCCCCGGAATGGACCGTCTTGGACCGAGCGATGCAGCTGCTCGAGCTGGCGCAGCAGGGTCAGCAGGTCTTCAGGCTGGCCTTCGAGTTCAGTTGCCAGCTCGTTTAGTTGCTGCAGCTGGTTGGTAAGACGGCCTTGCTGGGATGGGGTGAGGCTCATGACTGGTCTTGCTTTGCGCTCGCGTCTGGCTCTCGCATACAGGTTGTTGAGAGCCGCGACATCGTACGGGGAATAGCAGATTTGCACCGGTAGGATCGGCGACAGCCCAGTTCCCATCCACCGTCTCTGCGGCGTTTCCCCATGAGTTTTCGTCCTCTGCTGGCTCTTGTGCTGGCGCTGTGCCTGACCCTGGTGACCGCGTGCAGCGGTGGCGCCAAGGCCGTGGATCGCGCCAATCTCACCTACGAAGACATCCACAACACCGGCTTGGCGAACGACTGTCCGACCCTGCCGGAATCGGCCCGCGGCTCGATCTCCCTCGATTCCTCCGTTAAATACCAGCTCCGAGAAATTTGCATGCACCCCGCCGAGGTGTATGTGAAGGGTGAGCCAGCTAACAAGCGCCAGGAGGCACAGTTTGTTGCTGGCAAAATTCTTACCCGTTTCACCTCCAGCCTTGATCAGGTTTACGGCGATCTGGCCGTTACTGCCGATGGCCTTAGCTTCAAGGAGCTCGGCGGCATCGACTTCCAGCCGATCACCGTGCTGCTGCCCGGTGGTGAGGAAGTGCCCTTCACCTTCTCCAGCAAGGAGTTGTTGGCCACGGCTGATGGTTCAGCTCTGACCACCAGCACCGACTTTGAAGGCCCTTACCGGGCTCCCAGCTACCGCACCAGCAACTTCCTCGACCCCAAAGGTCGTGGTCTAACAACCGGCTACAGCAGCGCTGTCGGCCTGGTTCCTGCTGGAGATGAGTTCACTGGCGAAACCGTGAAGCGCTATGTGGATGGCTCCGGCACTATGAACTTCTCAATTACCAAAGTCGATCCCAGTACTGGCGAGTTTGCAGGCGTGTTTACTGCAATCCAGCCTTCCGACTCCGACATGGGCACCAAGGCGGTTGTCGATGTCAAGATCGTCGGCCAGCTCTATGGCCGCCTAGAGCAGATTTGACCCCTGGGCGCTAGCTCGCAGTTCTTGACTGACTCTTTAAGGCCCCATCGGGGCCTTTTTTATTGGGTCCTGGGTCTTTTTATTGGCACTTGAGCCTCGACTCCCCCGGTCTGGGAGAATCCACCCCTTCCTGAGTTGGCCTCCATGACCGCCGCTGAATCCGCTGGCTTGATCGCTCCTCACGGTGGGTCCTTGGTGAATTTGGCAGTGCCTGCGGCTGAGCGCGAGTCGCTGCTCGCTGGGGTGAGCCGCAGGATCGAGTGCAGCGATCGCAATGCCTGCGACGTTGAGTTGCTGGTGGTGGGAGGCTTCTCTCCCCTGCGTGGCTTCATGCATCAGCAGGACTATGAAGCCGTGGTGGCGGGCCACCGCACCACCAGTGGCCTGTTGTTTGGCCTGCCGATCGTCTTCGACACCGACGACGCTTCGATTGCTATCGGCGACCAGCTGCTGCTCACCTATCGCGGTCAGGAGCTGGCAGTGATGACGGTGGAGAGTCGTTGGGAGCCTGACAAGGCGCGTGAGGCTCAGGGCTGCTATGGCACCACCTCAATTGAGCATCCGGCGGTGAAGATGATCGCCACCGAGCGGGGTCGCATCTACCTCGGCGGCAGTATTCAGGGCCTGGAGCTGCCCAGCCGGGTGTTCCCTTGCAAAACGCCCGCTGAAGTGCGCGCCACCCTCCCCGCTGGCCAGAGCGTGGTGGCTTTCCAGTGCCGCAACCCCATTCACCGCGCCCACTACGAGCTGTTTACCCGGGCATTGGGCGCGGCCAACGTCAGTGAGCAGGGTGTGGTGCTGGTGCACCCCACCTGCGGCCCCACCCAGGACGACGACATTGCCGGCGAGGTGCGCTTCCAGACCTACGAGCGGCTGGCGGCCGAGGTTAATAACGCCCGAATTCGCTGGGCCTACTTGCCTTATTCGATGCACATGGCCGGCCCGCGGGAGGCTCTGCAGCACATGATCATCCGCAAGAACTACGGCTGCACCCACTTCATCATTGGCCGCGACATGGCCGGCTGCAAAAGCTCCCTCAGCGGCGAAGACTTCTACGGCCCCTACCAAGCCCAAGATTTTGCCCGCGACAACGCTGCAGAGCTCGGGATGGAGACCGTGCCCTCGCTCAACCTCGTTTACACGGAGGAGGAGGGCTATGTGACCGCTGAACATGCCGAGGCCAGGGGGCTGCATATCCGCAAGCTCAGCGGCACCCAATTCCGTCAGATGCTGCGTGGTGGCGAAGAAATCCCAGAGTGGTTCGCCTTCCGTAGTGTGGTTGAAGTGCTGCGGGCCGCAGCCGGTTAACATTCCGTAACTGACTTCTCAGCTGAGGCAAGGTTCTTGAAGAAGCGCTGGCGCAACGCGGGGCTCTATGTCCTTTTGGTGATCGTGATGATCGCCGTGGGTACGGCTTTCCTCGACAGGCCCGACCCGGCTAATGCGCCGCGCACCCTCCGCTACAGCGACTTCGTAGAGGCCGTTCAGGACAACGAAGTTTCCCGGGTGCTGATTTCCCCAGACCGGGGCACGGCCCAGGTGGTCGAAAACGACGGACGCCGTGCGGTCGTCAACCTTGCTCCTGACAAGGACCTGCTCAAGCTGCTCACCGACCACAACGTCGATATCGCGGTCCAGCCCAGCCGCGAGCCCGCTGCATGGCAGCAGGCCGTTGGCAGTCTGATTTTCCCGCTACTTCTCCTTGGTGGCCTGTTTTTCCTGTTGCGTCGCGCCCAGGGTGGTGGTGGCAATCAGGCAATGAATTTCGGTAAGAGCAAGGCGCGGCTTCAAATGGAGCCCCAAACCCAGGTGACTTTTGGCGATGTGGCCGGTATTGAGGGAGCAAAGCTCGAGCTCACTGAAGTCGTTGACTTTCTCAAGAACCCAGATCGCTTCACCGCGGTTGGCGCCAAAATTCCTAAAGGGGTGCTTCTGGTAGGACCTCCAGGAACAGGAAAAACCCTGCTTGCCAAGGCTGTGGCAGGTGAGGCCGGTGTGCCCTTCTTTTCGATTTCCGGTTCGGAATTTGTCGAGATGTTTGTTGGCGTTGGCGCCAGCCGGGTGCGTGATCTTTTTGAGCAGGCCAAAAAGAGTGCCCCTTGCATCGTTTTCATCGACGAAATCGACGCCGTAGGCCGCCAGCGTGGTGCCGGACTCGGCGGAGGTAACGATGAGCGCGAGCAGACCCTCAATCAGCTACTTACTGAGATGGACGGTTTTGAGGGCAATACCGGCATCATCATTGTGGCTGCAACCAACCGCCCAGATGTGCTGGATGCCGCTTTGATGCGCCCGGGTCGTTTTGACCGCCAGGTGGTTGTAGATCGTCCCGACTATGCCGGCCGCCTGCAGATTCTCGGCGTCCACGCCCGAGGCAAAACCTTGGCGAAGGATGTCGACCTCGACAAGATTGCTCGCCGCACCCCTGGCTACACCGGCGCTGACCTGGCAAACCTCCTAAACGAGGCCGCGATTCTCGCTGCCCGCCGTCAGCTCACTGAAGTGGCGATGGACGAGGTCAATGACGCCATCGAGCGCGTCATGGCTGGCCCTGAGAAGAAGGATCGGGTGATGAGCGAGAAGCGCAAGCGGCTTGTTGCCTATCACGAAGCTGGCCACGCCCTGGTCGGTGCTCTGATGCCCGATTACGACCCGGTGCAGAAGATTTCGATCATTCCTCGGGGCAATGCAGGCGGACTCACCTTCTTCACCCCTTCTGAGGAGCGGATGGAATCAGGTCTCTATTCCCGCGCCTATCTGCAGAACCAGATGGCAGTTGCCCTAGGTGGTCGGGTTGCCGAAGAGATCGTCTACGGAGAAGACGAAGTAACCACCGGCGCCTCAAACGACCTCCAGCAGGTAGCTCGCGTTGCCCGTCAGATGGTTACCAGATTCGGCATGAGCGATCGCCTAGGGCCAGTGGCCTTGGGTCGCAGCCAGGGGGGCATGTTCCTGGGTCGTGATATCGCTGCAGAGCGTGATTTCTCTGAAGACACCGCTGCCGCAATCGACGAGGAAGTCAGCGACCTAGTGGCGGTGGCCTACAAGCGCGCCACTTGCGTTCTCGTCGACAATCGTTCGGTGCTTGATGAGCTCGCCGAGATGTTGGTAGAGAAGGAAACAGTCGATGCTGATGACCTGCAGGAGCTGCTGATCCGCAGCGACGTGAAGGTGGCGGAATACGTCTGAACCGCCAACGCTGCTAGCCGCTTTGCACCACCAGCCCCTGCTGGTGGTGCTTCGTGCTTATGACCTGCTTGAGCTGCTGCCCTGTTTAGAGCGTTTGCAGGAGCTGGGTGTTCAGCATGTAGAGCTTGCTTGGAGCAGCCACCCCCGTTGGGTTGCCCAGGCGATTGAGCTTCGTCAGCGCTTTGCGCATATGAGATTGGGTGCGGCTTCGGTAGTTGACTTAGCTGGCCTTAAAGCTGCTGCTGCTGCTGGCCTGGGCTATGCGGTTTCACCGGTGCTGGATCGTGACTTGATTGAGGCTGCAATGGCTCTGCGTTTGCAGTTCGTGCCAGGTGTGATGTCTCCATCAGAGGTGCATCTAGCGCGTTTGTGGGGATGCTCCATCGTCAAGCTCTTCCCCGCAGCTGCGCTGGGCCGCTCCTATTGGCAACGACTAGCAGCTCCTCTGGCTGGCGCTGATGGCTTGCCCTTTTGTATTGCGGCAGGTGGACTTGGCCCTGCTGATGTGGAGCCCTGGCTGGCTGCCGGAGTTGATGCGGTCGCCTTGGGCGGATCCCTTGTTAACCCCGCCGATTGGGAGGCGTTGGCCAGGCTTGTCGAGCGTCTGAGGACCTAGTTACCACAGGCCGCACTGGCCCTTTTGGCGTAGCAAGTGATCGGCGAGCACTAAGGCCACCATCGCCTCCACCATCGGCACGGCCCGAGGCAGTACACAAGGGTCGTGCCTGCCTTTGGCCTCCAGGGTGGTGGCTTCCCCGCGGTCATTGATCGTCTGCTGGGCCTTGCGGATCGTGGCGGTGGGCTTGAAGGCCACCCGAATCACGATTTGCTCGCCGTTGCTGATGCCCCCCTGGATACCACCGGAATTGTTGGTGGCTGTGTGCAGGGAGCCATCGCTTGTGGGTAGGAAGGCATCGTTGTGCTCGCTGCCCTTGAGCAGGGTGCCTGCGAAGCCCGAGCCGATTTCAAACCCCTTGGTGGCCGGCAGCGACATCACCGCCTTGGCCAGGTCCGCTTCGAGTTTGTCAAATACGGGCATGCCAAGGCCCATTGGCGCCTGGCGCACCAGGCAGGTGATCACGCCGCCGCAGGAATCGCCCTCCCGGCCGATTGCCTCGATGCGCTCGATCATCTGGGCTGCCATGGCTTGGTCGGGGCAGCGCACGATGTTTGCTTCCACAGCCGCCAGAGTCACCTGTTCTGGGTCGATCGAAGCCTCAAGGTTGTGGATGCGCTCCACCCAGGCGATCACTTCGGTGCCGTGGGCCTTGGCCAGGAGCTGTTTGGCGATAGCCCCGGCAGCTACTCGGCCGATGGTTTCGCGGGCAGAAGCCCGGCCGCCGCCGCTGCGGGCTTGTATGCCGTACTTCGCTTGGTAGGTGGCATCGGCGTGGGAGGGACGGAAGGCCACTTCCATTTCCCTGTAGTCCTGCGGTCGCTGATCCTTGTTGCGCACCACCATCGCGATCGGTGTGCCGAGGGTCACGCCATCGAGCAGGCCACTGAGAATTTCGACCTGGTCATCCTCCTTGCGGGGGGTGGTGATCTTGCTCTGGCCTGGCTTGCGGCGGTCGAGTTCGGCCTGGATCGCTTCTAGATCCAGCTCCAATCTGGGCGGACAGCCGTCGATGATTACGCCAACCCCGCCGCCATGGGATTCGCCGAAGGTGCTGATCCGAAAGAGATCTCCGAAGCTGCTGCCCATGGCCCACCTGCGTTGGGGCGAGCCTACAAACTGGGCTTCACCTTTGGCATAGCGCAATCTTGAAGAGGCAGGAGCGTGCCGCCCTAATCATGGAGCGGCTGCAGCAGCACTACCCCGAAACCCCTGTACCTCTCGACCACAGCGATTCCTTCACGCTGCTGGTGGCGGTCCTGCTGAGCGCCCAATGCACAGATAAGAAGGTCAACGAGGTCACCCCGGCCCTGTTTGCAGCTGGCCAGGACCCTGCTGCGATGGCAGCCCTGAGCGAGGAGACGATCCTGGCCCATATCCGCCAGCTTGGCCTGGCTCGCACCAAGGCTCGCAATGTCAAACGCCTTGCCGAGCTCTTGCTTGAGCGCCATGGCGGCATGGTGCCCCGCAGTTTTGAACAGCTTGAGGCCCTGCCTGGGGTTGGTCACAAAACCGCAAGTGTGGTGATGGCCCAGGCCTTCGGTGTGCCCGCCTTCCCCGTAGACACCCATATCCACCGATTGGCGCAGCGTTGGGGGCTCAGCAGTGGCAAGAGTGTTGTGCAAACGGAGCATGATCTCAAGATTTTGTTTCCTAAAGAAGCCTGGAATCGCTTGCATCTGCAGATCATTTTTTATGGGCGCGAATTCTGCACGGCCCGGGGTTGTGACGGCACCATCTGCCCGCTGTGCCGGGAGCTTTATCCTCGCCGGCGTACTGCTGTGATCTGGCGTAAGCCCTGACTTTTTGCTTTTACCTAGGGGCTACATACGTAGTCCCCTCTCGCTCTGTGCTCCCTTCTATTTAGCTGTCCAAGCTTGTTGCGCAGGTTCTTGTAGAACTTGCCCGACCAGTCAGGCAACAAAAAAGCCCCCTTATGCAAGGGAGCTTTTGGGATTCCGTATTACCCAGCCGTAGCTGGGCTGTTGACTATCAACCGATTGCAGGTGCGGTCAGTGCCACGGGGGTGGCAGTAGCAGCAGCAAGGTCAAGCGGGAAGTTGTGAGCGTTGCGCTCGTGCATCACTTCCATACCCAGACCAGCGCGGTTCAGAACGTCTGCCCAGGTGTTCACCACACGGCCTTGGCCGTCGAGGATCGACTGGTTGAAGTTGAAACCGTTGAGGTTGAAGGCCATCGTGCTCACGCCAAGGGCGGTGAACCAGATGCCAACCACGGGCCAGGCAGCCAGGAAGAAGTGGAGGCTGCGGCTGTTGTTGAAGGAGGCGTATTGGAAGATCAGGCGACCGAAGTAGCCGTGAGCAGCCACGATGTTGTAGGTCTCCTCTTCTTGGCCAAACTTGTAGCCGTAGTTCTGGCTCTCGCTCTCGGTGGTTTCACGAACCAGCGAGGAGGTAACCAGTGAACCGTGCATGGCGGAGAACAGGCTGCCACCGAAGACACCAGCCACTCCCAGCATGTGGAAGGGGTGCATCAGGATGTTGTGCTCAGCCTGGAACACCAACATGTAGTTGAAGGTGCCGGAGATACCCAGGGGCATGGCGTCCGAGAAGGAGCCTTGACCGAAGGGATACACCAGGA
>Ga0310335_100117_pt1 | contig 21690 bp, 12 predicted proteins | sample LakMicMISRFREDD7_FD_195549 | JGI IMG/M metagenome (GOLD analysis project Ga0310335, IMG submission 195549) | Enriched freshwater cyanobacterial communities from Lake Michigan, Michigan, United States - MI23.SRF.RED.D7 (v2) (version 2) | ecosystem: Environmental > Aquatic > Freshwater > Lake... | reverse complement strand
CGACATCTGCCAGGAGGTCTGCCCCTGGAACCGGCAGGCCAGCAGCAGCCAAGAACCCGATCTGCAACCCAGGTCCTGGCTGCTGAACCTGCAGCCTGACGAGGCTCTGGGCTGGAGCGATCAGACCTGGGATGAACAGCTGCGGGCCTCGGCCCTGCGACGCATCAAGCCCGAGCAATGGCGCCGCAACATCCGCTCCCTAGGCTGAGCTGACCTGTCTGGTAGCCATGGGCCTGTGCGCTCGGCGCTCACGCGTTACCGCCGCGCTGTTGAAGGCCGTGAAACCGGTGCTGGGTGGTTCAGCGATCGCAGCACTGACCCTGAGCATCCCCGCCGCCGCCCTGGCCCTGGTGCCCTATGTGTACGTGCCGCGGCCCCAGGAGCTCGAAGGTGCCGGCCTGGGCATCGCCCAGGCAGCCGGCCGGCTGCTGCGCCTGGGCCAGGCCGCCGATGCCGCCCGGCTGGCGGCCCTGACCGTGCAACTGCTGCCGGACGACCCCCGGGGCTGGTTGCTGCTGGCGGAGGCCCAGTTGCGCAGCAACCAGCTCAAGTCGGCGGGGGTCTCCCTGGCACGGGCCAAACAGCTGGATCCGCGCAATGCGGGCATCTGGTTCGCCGAGGGGTCCCTGGCCCTGCGCAACGGCAACCCGCAACAGGCTGTCGGCCTGCTGCAGGAGGGACTGCGGCTCGACAACCGCAATGCCGGCGCCTTCTTTGACCTGGGCAACGCCCACCTGCTGCTGGGCAACCCCCGGGCCGCTTTGGCCGACTTTGAACGGGCGGCCGGCCTGCGGCCAAGCTTCTGGGAGGCGATCAACAACCAGGCGCTGGTGCTCTACGAACAGGGAGACCGTCAGCCGGCGATCAACCGTTGGCGCGCTGTGCTCAAGCTCAAACCCGATGCCGCCGAACCGACGCTGGCCCTGGCTGCCGGCCTGTTCGGCCTGGGACCACAGCACCGCCAGGAGTCTGTGCAGCTGGCGGGTCGGGCCCTTGATGGTGAACCCAATTACGTGCTCGAGAGCTACCAGAAGGAACAGCTGTGGGGCCCGCAGCTGCGGGCCGTGACCCAGAAGCTGCTGAACCTGCCGGAGCTCAGGACGGTGGTGGAGCGGGCCCATGCCAACGCCGCTCCCGAAGGGAACCCCGAAGAAGATCTGTAGGCTGAGCGCCACTTTCAGCCCTCACACCGCAGCACCGGATGGCCGAGGAGCGACCCGAAGACCCGCGCATCCAACCGATCGCGCTGCATCAGGAGATGCAGCGTTCGTACCTCGAGTACGCGATGAGCGTGATCGTCGGGCGCGCCCTGCCCGACGTGCGGGACGGGCTCAAACCGGTGCAGCGGCGCATCCTGTACGCCATGCACGAGCTGGGGCTGACCCCGGATCGGCCGTACCGCAAGTGCGCCCGTGTGGTGGGCGACGTGCTGGGCAAGTACCACCCCCACGGTGACCAGGCGGTCTATGACGCCCTGGTGCGGCTGGTGCAGACCTTTGCCAGCCGCAACCCGTTGCTGGATGGCCACGGCAACTTCGGTTCGGTCGACGACGACCCACCGGCGGCGATGCGTTACACCGAAACGCGCCTGGCACCGATCGCCAACGAGGCGCTGCTGGACGAGATCGGCAACGACACCGTTGATTTCGCACCCAACTTTGACGGCTCCCAGCAGGAGCCGACCGTGCTGCCGGCCCAGCTGCCGTTTCTGATCCTCAACGGCTGCACCGGCATCGCCGTGGGCATGGCCACCAACATTCCCCCCCACAACCTGGGGGAGGTGGTCGATGCGCTGATCGCCCTGGTGCGCAAGCCCGATCTGAGCGACGACAAGCTGCTCGAGCTGGTGCCCGGTCCGGACTTTCCGACCGGTGGCGAGGTGCTGGTCGGCAGCGGCGTGCGCGAGACCTACCTCAATGGCCGCGGCAGCATCCCGATGCGGGGTGTGGCCCACATCGAAGAGGTCCAGCCCGGCAAAGGACGCCATCGCCGCAGCGCGGTGGTGATCACCGAGCTTCCGTACCAGCTGAGCAAGGCCGGTTGGATCGAGAAGCTGGCTGAACAGGTCAACGATGGCAAGATCGGCGGCATCGCCGACATCCGCGACGAGAGCGACCGCGACGGCATGCGGGTGGTGGTCGAACTGCGCCGCGATGCCAACGCCGAGACGGTGCTCACCGATCTGCAGCGCCGCACCGCCCTGCAAAGCAACTTTGGCGCCATCCTGCTGGCGCTGGTCAACGGCCAGCCGGTGCAGCTGACCCTGCGCCAGCTGCTGCAGGAATTTCTCGAATACCGGGAGCTGACCCTGATCCGCCGCACCCGGCACGCCCTCAGGAAATGCGAGGACCGGCTCGAGGTGGTCGAAGGCCTGATCAAGGCCCTCGATGCCCTGCAACGGGTGATCGCCATGATTCAGGAGGCGAGGGATGCCGCCAGTGCCAGAGCCAGCCTGCAGGTGCATCTGGACCTGAGTGAGCGCCAGGCCGATGCGGTGCTCGCCATGCCCCTGCGCCGGCTGACAGGACTGGAGCAGGAAGGCCTGCGCCAGGAAGCGGACGACCTGCGCCTCGAGCGCACCCGGCTGCAGCACCTGCTCGATGACCGCGACACGCTGCTGGACGCCTTGATCAGCGAGCTCAAAGGGCTCAAGAAGCGGTATGCGACCCCCCGCCGCACCCGGCTGGTGGAGGGTGGCGACGAACTGGTGGCCCAGCGGGCCGCCGCCGTCAGACCCAACGCCGAACTGCAACGGCAACAGGCCTTCGCCGCCCTGAGCAGCGACAGCCGGTTGCTGATCCAGGCCGATGGTGCCGTGCGCATCGTCAACGCCCAGACCCTGGGCCGGCTGCATCTGGACGAGGCGGCCGCGGCCGCCGACCAACCGGCACCGGCGCGGTTGATCCTGCCGATCAGCGGCCAGCCTGCCCTGCTGGCGTTCACCGCCAGTGGACGCGTAGCCCTGTTGCGCTGGGAATTCGCCGGCCAGCAGCCCGGCCTGCTGGAGCGCTTCCTGCCCGATGGGATCAGCGGTGATCCGGTGGTGCAGGTGCTGCCGCTGCCCCGCGAAACCGGAGTGAGCCTGGGGCTGCTGAGCAGCGATGGACGTTTCAAGCGCCTGCCGCTGGACGACGTTCAGGACCTCTCGGGCCGGGCGACCTCGGTGCTCAAACTGAAGGACGGCGTCAGCCTGCAACGGGTGGTGGTCTGCCGCGAAGGGGGTGAGGTGGTGATCGCCAGTTCCACCGCCCGGCTGCTGCGGCTCGCCGTCAATGACAGCAACCTGCCCTTGATGGGCCGCACCGCCCAGGGGCCGATGCTGATGCGCCTGCTGCCCGGTGAAGCGATCGTCGGTGCCGCCGATGTGGGCCCGGGGGGCACCGTGCTGATGGCCAGCCGGCTAGGGCAGATCAAACGGCTCAACGTCAGCCAGCTGCGCACCTGCCTGCGGGGTGACCTGGGCCAGATCGGTCTGCAGTTCCTGCAGCGCAGCGACGCGCTGATCGATCTGCAGGCCGAGTCTGGACCGATCCTGGGCGTACGGCTCACGCCAGGAGACGGCAGCCTGCGGCTGACTGCCGCAGACCTGCAACCAGAGGGGCCGGCAGCGGCTGGACTTCAACTGCAGCTGCCCAATGGGCAATCGGTGCGCGATCTGGTGCCCCTGATCAGCGCTCTGTGACGGTCGCCGCCAGGCCTGATGGCTCAAGCATCAGCTTGCTGGAGCGCACTGAGTCGTCCATCTCGATCGGATAGGCACCGTCAAAACAGGCTGTGCAGAACTGGGAAGAGGGGGCCTGGGCTGCCTCGACCATGCCCTGCTTGCTCAGATAGGCCAGGGAATCCACGCCCAGATGGGCGCTGATCTCGGCCAGGGTGAGCCGGGCGGCGATCAGCTGGTCCTGGGTGTCGGTATCGATCCCGTAGAAGCAGGGATGGGTGACGGCCGGTGAGCTGATGCGCATGTGCACCTCGGTGGCGCCGGCATCGCGCAGGGCCGCCACCAGCTTGCGGCTGGTGGTGCCGCGCACGATCGAGTCATCGATCACCACCACCCGCTTGCCGGCGAGCACATCCGGCAGGGGATTGAGCTTGACGCGGATCCCGGCCTCGCGCATGGCCTGGGTCGGCTGAATGAACGTGCGGCCGACGTAGCGGTTCTTGATCAGACCGTCGGCAAAGGGAATGCCGGTGGACTGCGAATAACCGATGGCGGCAGGAATGCCTGAATCCGGGACGCCGATGACCAGATCGGCTTCGACCGGCATCTCGCGGGCCAGGGCCTCGCCGATGCGCACCCGATAGCTGTACAGCGATTCACCGAAGAAACGGCTGTCGGGGCGGGCGAAATAGATCATCTCGAACACGCACAGCTTGGGGGGCTGCTGGCACCAGCGGCTCCGTTCAGGAACGGCGGCGCCCGGTCTGAAATGGATCAGTTCCCCCGGTTCCACATCGCCGTCAAAACCGGCGCCGATGATGTCGAGCCCGCAGGTTTCACTGCTGACGACCCACTGGCCCTGGAACGACTCGCCCAGATGACCGAACACCAGGGGGCGGATGCCATGGCCATCCCTGAGGGCGAACAGACCTTCAGGGGTGCCGATCACCAGGCTGAAGGCGCCTCGGCAACGGGCAGCAGCGGCGCGGATTGCGCTATCCCAGTCGAGGCCGCGGTTGACCTCCTGCTGGATGGCAAAGGCAATCAGCTCAGAGTCAGTGGTCGAGGTGAAATGGTCGGCGTGCTCCAGCAGGGACTGGCGCAGCTCGGCCGCATTGACCAGATTGCCGTTGTGGGCCAGTGCCAGGGGACCCAACCGGGTCATCAGCAGCACTGGCTGGGCATTGCAGACCCGGCTGCTGCCAGTGGTCGAATACCGGTTGTGGCCGATCGCCAGATCACCGATCAGGCGCTCGAGCACGGACTGGTCGAACACCTGGGAGACCAGGCCCATGTCCTTGTGCATGCGGACCCTGGCCTCGCCGTCGAACACGGCGATCCCGGCCGATTCCTGACCTCGGTGCTGCAGGGCGTACAGGCCGAAGTAGGTCAAGTTGGCCACGGGCTGTCCAGCCGCCAGCACCGCAAAGACACCGCAGGCCTCCTCGGGCTTGTCGGGGCGCTCGTCGGGGCTCATGGACGGGAGGAGAGCGTCGTCCACAGAGCCATCACCCCGGCAGTCAAGTTCATTCTGCATCAGGCCGTCGGAGGGATCCCACTGGCCATGCGCCGGGGAATCGCCTGCTCGAAAACAGAAACCAGCCGGCTGACCGGCACCTGCAGCAGCTCCTGATCGCCGGCACGGATCGCCAGGGTGGGATCAGTGCTGACCACCCCAAGACGCTGGGCCGGCAGCGCCGCCGCCGCGGCGTCGAGAACCTGTTGCCAGGCGCCGGCCTGGGCAGCTGAAACGCTGACCAGGATGCGGGCGCCTCCTTCGGCGAACAACAACCGATCGAGGCGGTGGGCGTCTGCCGGTGAGGGCAGGTCAAGGCTGGCCCCCAGACCAGAAGCGATGCAGCATTCGGCTGCGGCCACGCCCAGACCGCCATCGCTGAGATCGTGGGCGGACGCCAGCAACCCGCCTGCAATCGCCGACCGCACCGCCGCCTGCACGGCCGTCTCCAGATCCAAATCGGTCAGGGGCGGCCGGCCGGTGACCTGGCCATGGAGCCGTTCGAGGTAACTGGTCGCCGCCAGGCTGACGCGCGGATCCCGGGCCTCGGCCAGGGGAACCCCCAGCAACCAGATCGCATCACCGGGTTCGCGCCAGGCCAGACCGCACAGGCGGCCCAGGTCATGCACCAGGCCGACCATGCCCACCACCGGGGTGGGATGGATCGGCTGCATCGCCCCGTCGGGCAGACGGGTCTCGTTGTAGAGCGAGACGTTGCCACCGGTGACCGGGGTGCCGAGGGCCGTGCAGGCGACCGACAGGCCGCGGCAGGCCATCGCCAGCTGCCAGTACCCCGTCGGGGTCTCCGGCGACGGGAAATTGAGGTTGTCGGTGATCGCCAGGGGCTCGGCACCGACGCAGCTCAGGTTGCGGGCCGCCTCGGCCACAGCCGCCATGCCGCCCCGCTCGGGATCGAGGGCCACCCAGCGGTTGGGACAGTCCACCACCGCCGCCACACCGCGCTTGGCAGCGCTGAGGGACCCCTCACCCTGCTGGGGACGCAACCGCACCACGGCAGCATCGGCGCCACCGGGGGGCACCACCGTGTTGGCCTGCACCTGATGGTCGTACTGGCGATAGACCCAGCGCTTGGAAGCGATGGTGGGGTCGTCCAACAGCGCCAGCAACACCTCGCTCCAGCTGAGGCCATTGATGCCGGCGGCACCGGCTGCCGGCAGCTCGGACTCGCTCCAGCGCCAGTGGGCCTGGATCGCAGCCGGAGGCTCAGCCAACAGCTCGTGGTGGTTGATCGGCGTGTCATCGGCCAGGGCACTGGCCGGCACTTCGGCGGCCACCTGGCCGTGCTGCAGCACCCGCACGACGTTCTCCTGGAGCACCCGGCCGACCACAGCCGCCTGCAGCCCCCAGCGGCTGAAACGGGCCATGAGCGCGTCTTCGCGGCCCGGTCTGACCACGAACAGCATCCGTTCCTGGGATTCGCTCAGCAGAAACTCGTAGGCCGTCATGCCCTGCTCGCGGGCCGGCACCCGATCCAGGTCGAGCTCGATGCCCAGCCCCCCCTTGGCCGCCATCTCTGAGCAGCTGCAGGTGAGGCCGGCGGCGCCCATGTCCTGGGCGGCGACCACATCACCGGTTTGGAAGGCTTCGAGACAGGCCTCGATCAGGCCCTTCTCGAGAAAGGGATCACCCACCTGCACCGCGGGACGGTCATCGAGCGACGCCTCGGTGAGTTCGGCGCTGGCGAAGCTGGCGCCGCCCATGCCATCGCGACCGGTGGTGCTGCCCACGTAGACCACCGGATAGCCGACGCCCTCGGCACCGGAGCAGACGATCTGATCGGTCTCCATCAGCCCCAGGGCCATGGCGTTGACCAGGGGATTGCCGCTGTAGCTGGGATCGAAGGCCACCTCACCGCCCACGGTGGGGACGCCGACGCAGTTGCCGTAATGGGCGATGCCGGCGACCACCCCCTCCATCAGGCCGACGTTGCGGGGATCGTCGAGGGGACCGAACCGCAGCGCATTGAGCAGGGCGATCGGCCGGGCGCCCATGGTGAAGATGTCCCGCAGGATGCCGCCGACGCCCGTGGCCGCCCCCTGAAACGGCTCGACCGCCGAGGGGTGGTTGTGGCTTTCGATCTTGAAGGCCAGCCGCTGCCCCTCGCCCAGATCGACCACACCGGCGTTCTCACCGGGGCCGACCAGGATGCGGGGCCCGCTGGTGGGGAAGCCCGCCAGCAGCGGCCGGCTGTTGCGGTAGCAGCAGTGCTCGGACCACATGACGCCGAACATGCCCAGTTCGGCCCGGTTGGGGGCCCGGCCCAGGCGCCGGCAGATCTCGTCGTAATCAGCGCGGCTGAGGTTCTCCTTCTTCAGAGCCGCGTCCAGGGGATAGTCGGGCTGGGGCGCAGACGAAGGCACGGCGGCGAGGCGTCAGCCCTCCAGTATCAGATCCAGGGGTCATCGTCGGCCACCGGTGCCGATCGCCGCGGGGGTCGCTGATCCCAGGGTTCGGGCTCGGGCTCCTGCCAGGGGGGTTCCTCAAGCCAGCCCTCGACCCGCTGCTCAAAGCGGTCACCCAGGTCCTGGACCTGATCCCGCCAGCGGCGCGAGCGACGCAGCAGCTCCTGGCGCACACTGGCCCGCGCCAGGGGCAGATCATCGAGCTCTTCGAGCCGGGCGAACACCCGCCCCGGCTGCTGATCGTCGATGCGGTCCGGACTGAGGCGCCAGCGGCTGCTTCCCGGCAGGCGTGGGTCGCTGCGGCTCACCAGGTAATGGCGGATGGTCCCAGTGCCCAACTCGACCGCCGCATCCACCACGGTGCCCAGCTGTTGATCCCGGTTGCCGAGCACCGCAGCCTGAAACAGGGTCGGCAGCCGTTCGACGGTCTCAAGATCGGTTTCGGCCGGTTCACCCTTGACCATCGCCTCGAGCTCGGCCAGGCCCCGCAGCTGGTTCAGCCGCCAGACCAGCCGGCGGGAGCCGAAAGCCGAAGGCCGGCTCACCCAGCCCAGCAGCCGATGCACCGGCGGATGCATCCAGGCGAGCACACCGGCTCCATGGTCAAGTCCCTGATCGCAGCGCACATGGCGACGCAACAGGTCACTCAGCAACAGCTGCTCGGGCAGGGGCACAGACGCTCACTGACGAATCTGAACCGGCATCACCAGGTAGGTGAAGCGCCCATCATCGACCGGCGTCAGCACGGCCGGGGTGGTGGGGCCATTGCAGCGCAACACCACCTGGTCGCCGCCGATCGCCTTGAGGCCGTCGAGCAGGTAGCGCACATTGAACGCGATCTGGATCGCCTCACCGCTGATGGAGGCGGGCAGGGATTCGGAACCGCTGCCCACATCCTGCACATCGGCGCTGATCTGCAACTGGCCTTCGGCCGGATCGGCGCTCAGCTTGACCACGTTGTTGTGCTGATCGGCCAGCACCGCCACCCGCTCGAGAGCCGCGATCAGGGCCCGCCGCTCCAGCTGGATCGCCCGCCCGAAGCTCTCGGGGATCAGCTGCCGATAGTTGGGATAGGCCCCATCGAGGCTGCGGCTGGTCAGCACCTGGTCAGCCCACAGAAACACCACCTGTCCGCGGTCGCAGAACAGGCTCAGGGGTTCGGTGGAGGGTCGCCCCGACAGCAGGCGTTCCAGCTCGCGCAACGAGCGGGCGGGCACGGTGACGGCAAACGGCTCACCGCCGTCAGCCTGGCCCGACTGGGCGTGGGGCAGGCGCAGCACCGCCAGGCGATGGCCGTCGGTGGCAGCGCATTCGAGCCCCTCGGGATCGAGCTGCAGGTGAACCCCGGTCAACAGCTGCTTGGCCTCATCGCCGCTGCTGGCGAACAGGGTGCCCCGCAGGCCCTGGATCAGGGCTTCGGATTCGAGCCGAATCGGCACACCGGTCTGCACCAGGGGCAGGTCGGGAAAGTCATCGGCGGGCATGCCCCGCACCTGATAGCTGCCCGACAGGCTGGTGAGCTCGAGCTGCTCCTGGCCTTCGGGGCAGCTCAGGGTGATCGGAGTGTCCGCCGCCAACCGGGTGACGATCTCGCCGAACAGGCGCGCCGGCAGGGTGATGGCGCCGCTGACCTCGACCGAGGCCGGCAGGCTGGTCTGAATGCCGAGATTGAGATCAAAGCCGGTCAGGCTGAGGCGACCGGTGCCCGCATCGGCCGTCAGCAGCACGTTGGCCAGCACCGGATGGGTAGGCCGGGCTGCAACCGCGCGACTGACCAGTTGAAGGCTGGCGCTGAGTTCGGACTGGGAGCAAACCAGCTTCATTGCGGTTGCGTGGGGCCTGGGCCCGTTGGGGCTCCCCACGCTTCCACAGCCTGGTCCGATGCGCAACGGGTGGTTTTCCCTGCCTTCTGGGTTTGGATTGAAAGTCTTTTAAAACAAATGAACCGTCGTAGAAGGGGCTGGGGAAACAGCGGAAAAGGCTCCTCTGCCCTTGCTCTCGAAGGGATCTGACTCCAGGAGGCCTGAGGAATCGAGGCAGCCATCTGGGCAAAAGCCCGACTTTTCCACCGTTTGCCGCCACTGGGGAATTCCGCCGGGTGCACAGGCCTGCTGTTCTCCGGTGCCGATCGACAGGGAAGTGGGCCTGATTCCCCAGGTTCCCAGCAGCCTGTTTGTGGATTGGTTCTGAGGTCTAAGCGGCCTCAGAACCCCATCACCCGGGCGACCGTGTCGGTTTCGGCCGCCAGACCGGTGTGAAAACGGGCGTCGTTGTGCTCGATCGCGGTGCCTGGATCCTTGAGGCCGTTGCCGGTCAGCACACAGACCACGGTGGCCCGATCCGGCACCTCATGGCTGCGCTTGAGCAGACCGGCCACCGAGGCGGCGCTGGCGGGTTCGCAGAACACCCCTTCTTCGCTGCCGAGCAGCTTGTAGGCCGCAATGATCTCGGCGTCGGTGACGGCCATGAAGTCACCGTTGCTTTCGCTGCGCACCCGCAGGGCGTTGTCGCGGTTGACCGGGTTGCCGATGCGGATCGCCGTGGCGATCGTGTCGGGTTGCTCGACGGTGTGGCCCAGCACCAGCGGCGCCGAGCCTGCGGCCTGAAAGCCCATCATCCGCGGCAGGTTGCGGCAGTGGCCAGCGGCCTTGTATTCGTTGAAGCCCATCCAGTAGGCGCTGATGTTGCCGGCGTTGCCGACCGGGATGCAGAGCCAGTCGGGGGACTCACCCAGGGCATCCACCACCTCGAAGGCTGCGGTCTTCTGCCCCTGCAGCCGGTAGGGATTGACCGAGTTGACCAGGGTGATCGGGTACTTGTTGGCCACCTCCTGCACGATCGCCAGGGCCCGGTCGAAGTTGCCCTGGATGGCGATCACCTCGGCGCCGTAGAGCAGGGCCTGGGCGAGCTTGCCCTGGGCCACATAACCATCGGGGATCAGCACAAAGGCCCGCATGCCACCGCGGCGGGCGTAGGCCGCCGCCGCGGCCGAGGTGTTGCCGGTGCTGGCGCAGATCACGGCCTCAGAGCCGGCTTCCTTGGCCTTGGAGATGGCCATGGTCATGCCCCGGTCCTTGAACGAGCCGGTGGGGTTCAGGCCGTCGTACTTCAGGAAAACCTTGACACCGCGGCCGATGCGTTCCGAGACCGCCTTGGCCGGAATCAGCGGGGTCGCCCCTTCATGCAGGGTGACCACCGGGGTGCTGGCGCTGACCGGCAACCAGCGGCGGTAGGCCTCGATCAGGCCAGGCCAGTCCTGATGGGTCGGCCTGCTGCCCAATCGCCGCAGGGATCGGAGCAGGGGCACGGCAAAGGGGGACGCTGGGCCGAATCTACGTGCCGCCGTTTAGTTGCTGCCCTTGAGGCCGTCCAGGGGCGACTCGGAGAAGAAGCGCACCAGTTCGCTGATCGAGCTGGCCTTGCTCATCAGACTCAGTAGCGCCGGAATGCTGACTTCCATCTCCTGGGTCGGATAGGCCTTGAAAAAGGAGATGGCCGAGAGCGAACCGTTGCCCTGCACCAGCCCCAGGATCACGGCCGAACGGAGGGCAGGCACGCTGTCGCCGCTGGCGTAGAGGGGAAACACGATCTGCCCGACCCGCTTGAGCAGTGCTTCGCCGATGCGGGTGTTCAGCAGCCGGCTCACCAGAGTCACCGGCAGGCTGATCGATTCCTTGAGCAGTTTGGCCACGGTGGCTGGATCCTGGCGGGCCAGCGCCAGCACATCGGCCAGCAGGCCGCGGGCCTGGCCGGTGTTGGCCAGATACTCCAGATCGGCAACCGGGATCGAGCGGCGGAACGCCCCGCTCACGAACACCAGGTTTTCAGCGGCCTGAACCGGTGGCTGTGGCACCAGCGGTCCGCAGCAAAGGACCATCAGGCTTGCTGCCAACAACCGATTTCTTGCAAACAGCCGGCGCCGATGGGTGCTTTTGCTGCGGCTGGCCACCGGATCCTGCACAAATGGTTCGAAATCGACTCTAGGCGGGCTGCACTGTTCGGTTGCGGTCAGACACCAGCACATCGCGCAGCAGCCGCACCAGGCCCCGTTCGGCCAGACCGCGGGCCAGATCCCGGCCCATGCCCCGCAGTCCGGGTTCCGCCAGCAGGCGCGGCACCCGGTTCAGCAGCATCTGCGGTTCAAAACCTGGCAACGCCACCAGGATGCGCATCAACTGGCGGATCGGTTCGAGGGTCAGCAACAGGTCGCCGCCGCCTTCCTGGTGCTCCTGGGACCACTGCCGCAGCCCCGGCGGCTGCAGGGCCTGCAACCGCTGCGGCAGGCGGCGGCTCAGGCTCAGGGTGGTCTGCCAGGCCAGATCATCGAGGTTCTCGACCGCGGCCTCGACGAGCTGACGCCGCAGCAGACCGCCGTTGTCCGAGAACAGAAAGCTGATCACCTGGTCCAGCAGCCCGTCCAGGTCCAGGGCGGTGCCCTGGGCGGCACTGGCCACCAGATTGTCGAGCCGCTGCCAACGAAACACCTCGCCGTCAAACAGCATCTCTTTGAGGCTCTGGCGCAGGGACGGATCGGGGTCTTCCATCAGCCGCCTGGCGAAGTACGGATAGGCGGCCCCCAGGATCTTGAAGTCGGGGTCGACGCTGAGGGCAATGCCCTCCAGGGTCACCAGCGAGCGAATGATCAGGGCGTAATAGGGCGGCACCCTGAACGGGAAGCGATACATCACCCCGCTCAGGTCATCGGTGACGGCCTTGAAGTCCATGCGGCTGACCCCCTGTTCCAGCGCCTGGCCGAACACCGTTTCAAACGCCGGCACGATCGGCTCAAGGTTCACGTCCTCCGCCAGGAATCCAAGGCTGACGAAGTCCTTGGACAGCTTGGAAAAATTGCGGTTGACCAGGTGCACCACCGCCTGGATCAGACCGGTGCGCGACTCGCGGCTCACCTCGCTCATCATGCCGAAATCGAGATAGGCCAGGCGCCCGTCAGCCAGGGCCAGCAGGTTGCCGGGATGGGGGTCGGCGTGAAAGAAGCCGTGCTCCAGCAGCTGCTGCAGGCTGCAGTCGACCCCCACCTGAACCATGTCGTCAGGGTCGAAGCCCAGCTGCCGCACCGCCTCCAGGTTGGTGAGCTTGACGCCGTCGATCCACTCCATCGTCAGCACCCGCCGGCTGGTGGCCTCGCGGTAGATGCGCGGCACGGCGATGCGGGGGTTCTGGGCGTGCAGGGCGGCAAAGCGTTCGGCGTTGCTGGCCTCGTTGCAGTAGTCCATCTCTTCGAACACCCGCCGGCCCAGTTCGTCGATCAGGGCCACCAGGTCGCTGCGGATCAGGCCGACATTGCGGTTCAGCCAGGCGGCGATGTTGCGCACGATGTACAGATCCAGGGTGATCTGTTCGCGCAGGCCGGGCCGCTGCACCTTGACCGCCACGTTCTCGCCGCTGTGCAGCACGCCCCTGTGGACCTGCCCAAGCGAAGCGGCCGAGATCGGTTCGGGGTCCAGCTGGGCGTAGATCGTGCTCACCGGCGCGCCCAGGTCCTCTTCGATGCAGGCCATCGCCAGGGCCGACTCAAAGCCCGGCAGTTGGTCCTGCAGTTGGGCCAGCTCTTCGAGCAGCAGCGGCGGCACGATGTCGGGGCGGGTCGACAGGGCCTGACCCGCCTTGATGAAAGCCGGTCCCAGCGAGGCCACTAGATCGGCCGCTTCCTTGGCGCGGGCCCGGGCGACTTCAGGGTCCTTGAGGCGCTGGATCAACCAGTCGAAACCGACCCCCAGCAGGTACAGGCCGATCGGCACCAGGGTCTGCCAGAACCGCCGGAACAGCCGCTGGGGGTGGCCGGCGTAGATGCGTGTGATCGCCTCGGGGTCGTACTCGAGCAGACCGGCCGCTTCGATGAAGTCACTGATCTCGCTGGAGATCTGGGTGGAGCTGGAGCTGGCCATGGTCTGCGGGTCCGCTCAGGCGAGGCGCCGGTCCCCCTTCTAAACGAAAGCGGCAGCCGCTACGGTCGGGCCGACCACCGATGCGCCTGCGGAGATTGCCGTGCTCACCGGTCTGCGGCTCGAGAACATCGCCCTGATCGAGGCCCTCGAGCTCAGCTTCAGCCAGGGCATGACCGTGCTCACCGGCGAGACCGGTGCGGGCAAATCGATCCTGCTCGATGCCCTTGACGCGTTGTTGGGGGGCTCGGGCCCGCGGCTGTTGCGCCAGGGCAGTGAACGGGGTCTGATCGAGGCCAGTTTCAGTCTGACCCCGCCCCTGCAGGCCTGGTTGGCTGCCCAGCAGCTCGAGGCCGATGGCGACGAGATCCTGCTGAGCCGCGAGTGGCGCCTCAGTGACGAGCGCCTCAGCAGCCGCCACCGGCTCAATGGCGTGGCGGTGAACCGTCAGCAGATTCAGGAGCTGCGGCCGTTGCTGTTGGATCTGACCGTGCAGGGCCAGACCCAGCAGCTGGCGCGCCCCGGCCAGCAGCGCCGCTGGCTCGACCGTTTTGGCGGGGCGCCGCTGGCAGCGGCTCTGGAGCCGGTGGCGATGGCCTACCGCGCCTGGAAGCAGGCTGCGGCCGCCCTGGAAACCGCCCGCGATCAGTGGCAGCAGCTGCAGCTGCAGCGCCAGCAGCAGGAGCAGCTGCTGGCCGACCTTGAGGCCGCCGATCTGCAGGACCCGCACGAGCGCCAGCGGCTGCAGGCCGAGCAGGACCGCCTCGCCCACGGGGTGCGGCTGCAGCAGGGGGTCATGACCCTGCTGGGGCGCCTTCAAGAGGGGGCCGAAGAGGCCCCGGCCGCCCTTGAGCACCTGGCGGCCTGCGAGCAGGAACTTGGCCAGATGGCGGCCCTGGATCCGGCAGGTGCCGGTCCCCTGGCCCAGGCCTGCAGCGATGCCCTGGTGGCCCTGCAGGATCTGGCCCGGGATCTTGATCGCTACGGGGCGGGCCTCGACAGCGATCCCGAGAGCCTGGCGGCCCTGCAGGAACGCATGGCCCAGCTCAAGACCCTGGAGCGCCGACACGGCCAGGACCTGGGCGCGTTGATCGCCCTGCGGGATCAGCTGCGGGAGCAGCTGGCTCCCGGAGGCGGCCAGGCCTCGCTTGAGGCGCTCGAGGCTGCCGAAGCCCAGGCCCGCGCCCGCCGCGACGGGGCCAACGCCCGTCTCAGCCAGGCCCGCCGCAGTGCTGCCACCCAGCTGGAGCAGCAGCTGATGGCGGCGCTGCGGCCCATGGGCCTGATCCACGTGCGCTTTGCCGTGGCCCTGGAACCCAGCGCCCCTGCCGAGGATGGCGCCGATGCGGTGCAGTTCCGGTTTTCGGCCAATCCGGGCCAGCCCCTGGCGCCGTTGGCCGAGGTGGCCTCGGGCGGCGAGATGTCGCGCTTTCTGCTGGCACTCAAAACCTGCCTGGCCGCGGCCGATCAGCACGTGACGCTGCTGTTCGATGAGATCGACAGCGGCGTCAGCGGCCGGGTCAGCGGCGCCATGGCCGAACTGCTGCAGCGGCTGGCGGCCCAGCGGCAGGTGTTCTGCGTGACCCACCAGCCCCTGGTGGCCGCCGCGGCCGATCACCACTACCGGGTCAGCAAGGTGGTCGAGGCCGGCACCACCACCACGCGGGTGTCCCACCTGCGGGACACCCAGGCCCGCCAGGCCGAACTGGCGGAGCTGGCCGGTGGCGACCAGGGCGACGCCAGCAGTTATGCCGCCAGCCTGCTGAGGCGGGCGGCATAAGCCCGCTACCTTGCGGGCGTTTGGCAGCCCTGGCGAATGTCGACCCCCATCCCCCAGCGCTGGACCACCGCATCCATGCCCGACCAGACGGGCAGCATTGCCCTGGTCACCGGTGCCAACAGCGGCCTGGGTCTTGAGAGCGCCCGTGCCCTGCTGGCCCAAGGCGCCACCGTGGTGCTGGCCTGCCGCACCCTGGCCAAGGCCGAGCAGGCCCGTGGTCTGCTGATCGCGCAGACCGCGGCTGGTTCAGCTCCGAACCCAGAAGCTCGCTGCACTGTCCTTGAGCTGGATCTGGCCGATCTGGACAGTGTGCGCCAGGCTGCCAATCAGCTGGCAGAGCGTCATAGCCGTCTCGATCTGCTGCTCAACAACGCCGGTGTGATGGCGCCGCCCCGCACCCTGACCCGTCAAGGTTTTGAGCTGCAGTTCGGCGTCAACCACCTGGGCCATTTCGCCCTGACCCAGCGGCTGTTGCCGCTGCTGCTGGCCAGCCCCGGCCCGCGGGTGGTGCAGGTCACCTCGGGGGCCCAGTATTTCGGCCAGCTGGATTTTGAAGACCTGCAGGGGGAGCGGCGCTACGACCGTTGGAAGGCCTACAGCCAGAGCAAGCTCGCCAACGTGGTGTTTGCCCAGGAGCTGCAGCGCCGTCACCCCCAGCTGCGTTCGGCGGCTGCCCATCCCGGCCTGGCCCGCACCAACCTGCAGCCCACCTCGGTGGCGGCCAATGGCTCGCAGATCGAGCGCCTGGCCTACCGGCTCATGGGACCGCTGTTCCAGAGCGCGGCCCAGGGGGCCCTGCCCCAGCTGTTCGCACTCACGGCGCCCGAGGCCGAGCCCGGCGGCCACTACGGCCCCAGTGAGCTGGGCGGCATGAAGGGTTGGCCCAAGGCCGTGCCGATGGCCAAGGCTGCGCTCGATCCCGCCCAGGGGGCGCGCCTGTGGCAGGTCAGTGAAGAGCTGACCCACGGGGCCTAGGGCACCCGAGCCCATCTCAACCCGGCTGGGTCCGGACGAGCGGCGACCCCCCGTAGACTCAGCCGTTCCCGATCCGGCTGGATGGCCCGCGCCAAGAGCAGCAGCAAAGCCAGTCAGGACAACGCAGGTCAGAACCGGCCCGGCGAAGCCGGACCCGCCCTCACCCTGCACGAAAAAGCGGCCCGGCTCGATGGCAGCCGTGTGCTGAGCGGGGGTTCGCTCGAGGATGTGATCCGGGTGCGGGGGGCCCGCCAGCACAACCTCAAGAACGTTGATCTGACGATTCCGCGCAATCGCCTGGTGGTGTTCACCGGCGTCAGCGGCAGCGGCAAGAGTTCGCTGGCGTTCGACACGATCTTTGCTGAGGGCCAGCGCCGCTACGTCGAGAGCCTGTCGGCCTATGCGCGCCAGTTTCTCGGTCAGGTCGACAAACCCGACGTCGATGCGATCGAGGGGCTGTCGCCGGCGATTTCGATCGATCAGAAATCCACCAGTCACAACCCCCGCTCGACCGTAGGCACGGTCACCGAGATCCAGGACTACCTGCGTCTGCTGTTTGGCCGCGCCGGCGAGCCCCACTGCCCCCAGTGCGAGCGCTCGATCCGCCCCCAGACGATCGACGAGATGGTCGATCAGATCCTCAGGCTGCCCGAGGGCACCCGTTATCAGCTGCTGGCGCCGGTGGTCCGGGGCAAGAAGGGCACCCATGTGAAGTTGCTCAGCGGCCTGGTGGCCGAGGGCTTTGCCCGGGTGCGCATCAACGGTGAAGTGCGTGAGCTCGCCGACAACATCGAGCTGGACAAGAACCACGCCCACAACATCGAGGTGGTGGTCGACCGACTGGTGGCCCGCGACGGCATCCAGGAACGGCTCACCGATTCGTTGCGCACCGCGCTCAAGCGCGGCGAGGGGCTGGCCCTGGTCGAGGTGGTGCCCAAGGCTGATGAGCCGGTGCCCGAGGGGCTCGAGCGCGAACGCCTCTACTCCGAGAACTTCGCCTGTCCGGTGCACGGGGCGGTGATGGAGGAGCTGTCGCCGCGGCTGTTCTCGTTCAACAGTCCCTACGGGGCCTGTGCCGACTGTCACGGCATCGGCCACCTGCGTCAGTTCACCACCACGCGGGTGATCCCCGACCCCAACCTGCCGGTGTACGCGGCGGTGGCTCCCTGGGCCGAAAAGGACAACTCCTATTACTTCTCCCTGCTCTATTCGGTCGGTGAGGCCTTCGGCTTCGAGCTCAAGACCCCCTGGAACCAGCTGAGCGATGAGCAGCGCGATGCGCTTCTTCACGGGTCGCAGGAGCCGATCGCGATCAAGGCCGACAGCCGTTACCGCAAGAGCAGCGGCTATGTGCGGCCGTTTGAGGGGATCCTGCCGATCCTTGAGCGGCAGCTGCGGGACGCCAGCGGTGAGTCGGTGCGTCAGAAGCTGGAGAAGTTTCTGGAGCTGGTGCCCTGCTCCACCTGCCAGGGGCTGCGCCTCAAGCCCGAGGCCCTGGCCGTGCGGGTGGGGCCTTACCGCATCCATGAACTGACGGCGGTGAGCGTGGGCGAGACCCTGACCCGCATCGAGGCCCTGATGGGGGTGGGTGCCAGCGAGGGCCACGAGCCCCAGCTGACGGCGCGCCAGATCCAGATCGGCGATCTGGTGCTGCGCGAGATCCGCATGCGCCTGCGGTTCCTGCTCGACGTGGGGCTCGACTACCTGAGCCTGGACCGCCCCGCCATGACCCTGAGCGGCGGCGAAGCCCAGCGCATCCGCTTGGCCACCCAGATCGGTGCGGGCCTGACCGGTGTGCTGTACGTGCTCGATGAGCCGAGCATCGGCCTGCACCAGCGCGACAACGACCGCCTGTTGGCCACCCTGACCAAGCTGCGGGATCTGGGCAACACCTTGATCGTGGTCGAGCACGACGAAGACACGATCCGCGCCGCTGATTACATCGTCGACATCGGCCCGGGCGCCGGGGTCCATGGCGGCCACATCGTCGCCGAGGGTGACCTGGAGACCCTGCTCAGCGCCGAGGATTCACTGACCGGGGCCTACCTGAGCGGTCGACGCTCGATCCCCACCCCGGCCGAGCGGCGCAGCAGCGGCTCGCGCAGGTTGACGTTGCAGGGCTGCCAGCGCAACAACCTGCGCGATGTTTCGGTGGACATCCCCTTAGGCCGTCTGGTGTGCGTCACCGGGGTCAGCGGCAGCGGCAAGAGCACCCTGGTCAACGAGCTGTTGCATCCGGCGCTCGAGCATCAGCTGGGCCTCAAGGTGCCCTTCCCGACAGGCCTTGAGGAGCTGCGCGGCATCAAGGCGATCGACAAGGTGATCGTCATCGACCAGTCGCCGATCGGCCGCACGCCCCGTTCGAATCCGGCCACTTACACCGGTGCGTTCGACCCGATCCGCCAGGTGTTTGCCGCCACGGTCGAGGCCAAGGCCCGCGGCTACCAGGTCGGTCAGTTCAGCTTCAACGTCAAGGGCGGCCGTTGCGAAGCCTGCAGCGGCCAGGGCGTCAACGTCATCGAGATGAATTTCCTGCCTGACGTCTACGTCCAGTGCGATGTCTGCAAGGGGGCCCGCTACAACCGCGAGACATTGCAGGTCAAATACAAGGGCTTCACCATCGCCGACGTGCTCGAGATGACGGTCGAACAGGCCTGTGATGTGTTCTCGGCCATTCCCCAGGCGGCCGACCGCCTGCGCACGCTGGTGGACGTGGGCCTGGGCTACATCAAACTGGGGCAGCCGGCGCCCACCCTCTCGGGCGGTGAGGCCCAGCGGGTCAAACTCGCCACCGAGCTGTCCAAGCGGGCCACCGGCAAGACCCTGTATCTGATCGACGAGCCCACCACCGGCCTGAGCTTCTACGACGTGCACAAGCTCATGGATGTGATGCAGCGGCTGGTGGATAAGGGCAATTCCATCCTGGTGATCGAGCACAACCTCGACGTGATCCGCTGCTCCGACTGGATCATTGATCTGGGTCCAGAAGGCGGTGACAAGGGCGGTCAGATCGTGGTCAGCGGCACCCCCGAAGAGGTGGCAGAGCATCCCACCAGCCATACGGGGCGGTACCTCAAGCAGGTGCTGGCGCAACATCCGCCAGAGGTCTTGGCTGGTTGAGGGTGGTCTGAGGGTCGTCTTGGAGGGGTAGGGGAAGGACTGGGAGTGGCTTGGGTGGTGGCTTGGAGGTAGAGCTATTAGTGGGTGCACTGACGCGTTACTGTTCCCTTCTACTCCTATAAAATATCTGCTTCACATCAGCGTCCAATCAGATACGCTGAATTGCCTCCGATATAGGTGGCACTCCATCAATCAGTTCTTACCCTTTTTCTGCTGTCTACCTTGTGATTTAGTTGCCAATCATTCTGCCTCCTGACTTAACTCCACTCCTTAAAGCACTCCAGCGGAATGGGGTCGAGGTTCGTTTTGCTCCTCCACCTCGTGCAGGTGCTTATGGACTGTATGAGTCAGGTCCTCGTCGCTTATGGGTAGCACCTATTACGGATCCCCTGGGTATTCTTAGGCAGACTTTCATCCACGAAACTGTCCATGCTGTTCAGGCTTGCCCAAATGGTCAAGTTTCTCGGCTTGGGGTTAATACTGTTGTATCACCTGTCGTGGCGCAAAGCATTCAGGTGCTCCTCTATACAAGCTATAGCCATGGTGCTAGCCCTGTAGAGAAAGAAGCATTTGAGATTCAAGGTCGTGCTGACGCAGTTCCGTTGCTACTCAAACAATTCAAGAAACGCTGTCTCAAGGGCTGACTGGATCGTGGATCTGGGTCCAGAAGGCGGTGACAAGGGCGGTCAGATCGAGGTCAGCGGCACCCCAGAAGAGGTGGCGGACCATCCCACCAGCCACACGGGGCGGTATCTCAAGCAGGTGCTGGATCAGCATCCGCCTGAGGTGGTGGCAGGTTGAGTGGCGGTGTGAGGGTGGTCTTGGAGGGGGAGAACTGGGACTGGCTTGGGATGTGGCTACTGGGAGCTCGGTAGGTGAGTTGGAGGCTATTGGGAGGACTGAGATATGCGGGGGATGCATACGAAGTGAGAGGTCAGGAGACGAGATCCCAACCAATCATGAAAATGAAGATTATGGGAAAATCTTGAGAAGTTCTATAAATGTTTTAGGATTGGCAATAGCTGCTCAAGACTCTTGGCAGTCTTAAGGAGGGTCTGGATAACCTAGTAAATTGCCCAAGGCAGGGACTGAGACTCATGCCCCTGTCTTGACTGCGATTTCTCAACAGGAGGCTCTCCAGACCTTCCTTAAAGCCTGTGATCCGCAAAAACTCCCCAGATTGTTATGTCAGCAATTTTAATTGATGGTGGTAGCTCGATAAATGCTAACGAATTGGCTGCAAAATTTTTGTACAGTGATAGTGGAGTTTTTTATGTTGCATTTGATAGTAGTATCAATAGTACAATACGTAGTTGGTGGCTTGATGTTTTAGCCGCAACGGACGCTATTATTGAACCCGAATTCGCAATAGTTGATGCTACCGATCCGAAAAGACAGCTTACTGTTAAACAGGTAGAGAGTTTAGGGTCTAATGCGGGATTGTATTCATACGGATACCTGTATAGCGACATTAATGGCAAGCGTATATACGAGAGAGATGATCCCAGCAATTACTCTATATCAATAGCTGAGAGTGCATATACCCATGCTAGTCGTTTTGCTAATTCAAAGGAAGCTGGCTGGAAAAGTACTGCATTCCATGAATTAGGGCATGCGCTAGGGCTTGAGCATTCCCATGATTGGTCTGATGGTGATGGAGACAATGTGATCAATACTAACAATACAGTGATGTCATATGAACTAGTAATAAGTAATGATGGAAATCCTCAGTTTAAGGAGCTTGATCAGACAGCATTAGTTGAAATTCACGGCAAAGAAACTGGGCAAAAATCAACGCCCATCAGCGGTTCTACTCTTGTATCTGATCTGGGCACGCACAATCCAGATAAAACCTGGAAGCCACCCAGTCTCTCGATGGAATTCACTGCTGGTGCGTATATTAGTGAACCCTCATCTGGATTAACTAAAACTCAGCTATTGCTAAAAAGAGAAGACGGAAATATCGAAAGCGAAATCAAAGTAAATCTTGGCTGGGAATTTGCTGAAAATCTTAATTGGTATTATCCAGAAGGATATCAGGTTGGTTTTCACGATTTTTTGATGGATTCGCCGTGGCAAGTTTCATTTGCGGCTAATCAATCTACTTTAGCTGTTGATGTGTGGATCGTTGGAGATACAGTAAAAGAAGCTGATGAATGGATTGAGGTTACCGCCACCCCAGCCACGACTCCGTATTTTTTGAGTTGGCCCACAAATCCCATTCGCCTTACAATTACTGAGCAATCAATAGAAACACCAAAACCGAATTCCTCCTACACCCTCACTCCATCAGCAACCTCAATCAATGAAGG
>Ga0310335_100116_pt1 | contig 21697 bp, 23 predicted proteins | sample LakMicMISRFREDD7_FD_195549 | JGI IMG/M metagenome (GOLD analysis project Ga0310335, IMG submission 195549) | Enriched freshwater cyanobacterial communities from Lake Michigan, Michigan, United States - MI23.SRF.RED.D7 (v2) (version 2) | ecosystem: Environmental > Aquatic > Freshwater > Lake... | reverse complement strand
CACCAGCAGCATCGAGAGGTGCTGGCTCGGTAAACCCCGGCTAGGAGCAAGGCCCAGGGACAACGGTTGGCCATGGCACCCGTCCCGACCACAGTGCGCCGCTCGAGGCCGCCGGTAACGGCGGTCCTAGACAGATGATCACCCCCCCGGCGAAGCCTCGGCCCCGTCGGGATGAACAGAACCCGGCTTACGTCCTGCTTTCACCCCCTTGCCAGTGCCACCTGCCCTGGCCCTCTCGCATCACCCCACGCCCACCCCGATGACGCCCGATCGCCGGCGGCAGTTGCTGGCCTTTCTCACCAGCCTGGGCCTCGATCCGGCCCCCAGCAGCGCCGAGGCGCTCGCGCCCCTGGATGAGGCCCTTAGCCACACCTCCGCCGGCCTGGCCTTCAACCACGAACAGCTGGAATTCCTCGGCGATGCGGTGCTGCGGCTGGCTGCGGCCGAATTCCTCGAGCGCCACCACCCCCAGTTGAAGGTGGGCGAGCGCTCCGCCCTGCGGGCCCAGCTGGTGAGTGACCGCTGGCTGGCGGAACTGGGCGAGGCCTGCCAGATCGAGGCGGTGCTGCGCATCGGCCCGATCGCCGCCGGCGACAAAAGCGGCCGGGCCACCCTGCGGGCCGAAGCCTGCGAGGCCGTGATCGGAGCCCTTTATCGCATTTGGGGCGACCTGGAACCGGTGCACCGCTGGCTCACGCCCCACTGGCAGCGCACAACCGCCGAACTCCAGGCCGATCCCCATCTCCACAACTGGAAATCGGCCCTACAGGAGTGGAGCCAGGCCGCAGGCCTGGGCCTGCCGAACTACAGCAGCCGCGAATGCAACCAACACCACGGCGACCCCAGGCGCTTCCACTGCGCCGTGGCCCTAGGCGAACGGGAGCTAGGGGAAGGTTGGGGGGGCTCCCGCCGGCTGGCGGAACAACAGGCCGCCCGCATGGCCCTCGAAGCCGTGCAACCCAAGGGAGGCCCCCCAGCTAGCCCCTCCTGAGGCGGCGGAACCGGGGGACACGTGCTTCAGGCGGTGACCCTGTTGGCCAAGGGATTGGGGCGCGGCTGGCTGGCCCAGGCTGCCCAGGCCCGGGGGCGGAACGGGCTGGATCAGACCGGTTCGAGGGTGGTCAGCGGCACGGTGATCAACTTGTCCCAGTTGCCCCCCTCGAACAGCACCGCCGCCCGGGAACCACTGATGCGTTGCACAAAGCCCCGGTAGCCGTCGTAGATGGAGCGTTGGTCACGCACCACAACTGTGGAGCCGGGCAGGATCGGCAGGGTATCGGCCATGGAAGCGCCAGGTCGTGGGGCCATGATCGAGGCTAATGGCCCAACCTGGACCCATGGCGCAACAGGCCACCAATCGGACACCGGATCCGGCCAAGCCCCAGGCCCGTCCCCAGGCGAGCGGCTCAGCTGGGGACCCTGGCGACTTACTGGAGGTGGGCCGGCTGGTATCGGCCCAGGGCCTGCAGGGAGAACTGCGCCTCAATCCGCTCAGCGATTTCCCCGAACGCTTCACCGTTCCAGGCCAGCGCTGGCTGCAGGGCCGCACGGGGCCTGCCAAGGCGGTGACCCTGCTGAGCGGCCGCCAGCTCCCCGGCCGGGAGCTTTATGTGTTGCGGCTGGAGGGGGTCAACGATCGCTCCAGCGCCGAAGCCCTGGTGGGCCACGCCCTGCTGGTGCCCGCCAGCGACCGGCCGCCCCTGGCGGAAGGCGAATTCCACCTGCTCGATCTGGTGGGCCTGGAGGTGCGCCTGCTGGCCGATGGCGGCGTGATCGGCCGGGTCACGGACCTGCTCCATGCCGGCAACGACCTGCTGGAGGTGGAACTGGCGGCGGCCCCAAGCATGGCCCCGGGCCCAGCCCCTGGACCGGGCCCAACCACCGAAGCGGGCCAACCCGCCCCAGCGCCCAAGCCAGCCGGCCCGACCAAGCCGCGCCGGATCCTGATCCCCTTCGTGGAGCCGATCGTGCCCGAAGTGCACCTGGCCGCGGGCTGGCTTGGCATCACGCCCCCACCGGGGCTCCTGGAGATCTGAGCGATCAAGCCCGCCCGCGGCGGGCCCAGCGTCACCGGCGAGCAGGCCTGGGCCAATCCCTGAGCCAATCCCCCATCACGGGCCCTCGGCCGGGGGGTTCGGTTGAATGGGGGCACTTCAAGCACCCAGCCCGTGGCTGATCCGGCGACAGCCCAGACCTCCCTGGTGCCTGTAATCCTCTGTGGCGGCACCGGCACCCGGCTCTGGCCCCTGTCGCGGGCCAGTTATCCCAAGCAGTACTGGGCCCTGGCCGGTAGTGGGGAGGCCACCTTGCTGCAACAGACCCAGCAACGGCTGGAGGGGTTGGCCCATCTGGCGGCGCCCCTGCTGATCTGCAACGAGGACCACCGCTTCATCGTGGCCGAGCAGATGCGCCAGATCGGCACGCAGCCGGCGGCGATCCTGCTCGAACCGATCGGCCGCAACACGGCCCCCGCCGTGGCGGTAGCCGCCCTGCAGGCCACATCGGGCGGCGCCGACCCGCTGCTGCTGGTGCTCGCCGCCGACCATGTGATCCGCGATGCCGAGCGCTTCCGGGCCACGGTGGCCGCCGGCGTGCCCGCCGCCCTGGCCGGCCAGCTGGTGACCTTCGGGATCGTGCCGACGGCGCCGGAAACGGGCTACGGCTACATCGAGGCCGCCGAAGCGCTCACCCCCGGGGACGCCCCGGCCGCGCCGGTGCCGATCGCCCGCTTCGTCGAGAAGCCGGATCGTGCCACAGCCGAGCAGTTCCTCGCCTCCGGCCGCTTCACCTGGAACAGCGGCATGTTCCTGTTTCGCGCTAGCGCCATCCTGGCGGAGCTGGAACGGCTGGCCCCGGAGGTGGTGAGCGCCTGCCGATCCGCCCTGGAGCAGGACGCGGCCGACCTCGATTTCCTGCGCCTCGAGCCCGCCGCCTTCGCCGCCTGCCCGAATGTGGCCATCGACGTGGCCGTGATGGAGCGCACCAACCTGGGGGTGGTGATGCCCCTGGAGGCGGGCTGGAGCGATGTGGGCAGCTGGAGTGCCCTCTGGGAAACAGCGGACCAGGACAGCGACGGCAACGTGCTGCGCGGCCGGGTGATCAACGAGGGCTCCCGCAATTGCTACCTGCGCAGCGAACACCGGCTGGTGGTGGGGCTGGGGGTGGAAGACCTGGTGGTGGTCGAAACCGATGACGTGGTGCTGGTGGCCCACCGGGACCGGGCCCAGGACGTCAAAACCGTGGTGGGCCTGCTGGAGCAGCAGGGGGCGCCGGAGGGCAAGGCCCATCGCCGCATCTACCGGCCCTGGGGCTCCTACGACGGTGTCACCGAGGGCGAGCGCTGGCAGGTGAAAAAAATCAAGGTGAACCCGGGCGCCAGCCTGTCGCTGCAGATGCACCACCACCGGGCCGAACATTGGGTGGTCGTGCAGGGCACGGCCGTGGTGGAGAAGGACGGCATCGAGGAACTGGTGGGCGAAAACCAGAGCACCTACATCCCCCTGGGCTCCAAGCACCGCCTCTCCAACCCCGGCCGGATCCCGGTGGAACTGATCGAAGTGCAGAGCGGTCCCTACCTGGGCGAAGACGACATCGTGCGCTTCGAAGACCTCTACGGCCGCAGCCGCTGAACCGCCCGGCCCACCCAGACCAAACGGCCCGGGGGAGCCTGGGCCCAGGGCCCTGCCAAAGGACCTGCGCACGTGCCGGCCGGGCCAGATGGCCCTATTCCACCGTGACGCTCTTGGCCAGGTTGCGGGGTTGATCGACATCGAGGCCCCGGTGGGCAGCGATGTGATAACTGAGCAGCTGCATCGGGATCACGGTCAGCAGCGGGCTGAGCAGTTCATCGATCTCGGGCACCGGTAGCAGGGTGTCAAAGAGGTCGGTGTCGGGGCCCTGGGGGGCCACACCGATCAGCTGGGCATCGCGGGCCTTGGCCTCCTGGGCGTTGGAGAGCACCTTCTCGAACACCAGGCCCGGCATGGCGATCGACACCACCGGCACCCGGGCATCGAGCAGGGCGATCGGCCCATGCTTCATCTCGCCGGCCGGATAGCCCTCGGCATGGATGTAGCTGATCTCCTTGAGCTTGAGGGCGCCCTCTAAGGCAATCGGGTAGTTGATGCCGCGCCCCAGGAAGATCACGTCCTGGGTGTCGGTGAACAGGTGGGCCAGGTCGGCGCAGCGCTGGTCGTGGTCGAGCACCAGTTGCTGCAGCTGGGCCGGCAGCAGGCGCAGGGCGGCCACCAGGGAGCGCAGCTTGGCGGGGCCGTGGACGCCGCCGCCGCGCCGCTCGGCAAAGGCCAGGGCCAGGCCATAGAAGGCCAGCAGCTGGGCCAGGAAGGTCTTGGTGGCGGCCACCCCCACCTCGATGCCGGCGCCGATATCGAGAATGTGGGGCACAAGCCGGCCCAGGGAGCTTTCGGGGCGGTTGGTGATGCCCAGCAACTTGGGGGCGTAGGCGGGATCGGCCACCAGGAGACGCCGCTCCTGCTCCATCAGCAGGGCCGCCAGGGTGTCGGCGGTTTCGCCCGATTGGGTGACACCGATCGTGAGGGTGTGGGGGCCCAACGGCGGCGGCGCGTAGCGAAATTCGCTGGCATAGAACACCGAGGCGGGAATGCCGGCCAACTGCTCAAGCAGGTAGGCCCCCACCAGGGCCGCATGGCGGCTGGTGCCGCAAGCCAGGATTTGGATCCGCTCCACCCCCTCAAACACGGCCTCATCGAGGGGCAGGGCCACTAGGGACGAACCGGCCGGGTTGCCACCGCCGGTGTCGCTGCCCAGCTCCGGCAGGTGCCGGGCCACCCACAGGGCCGCCGTTTCCGACTGCTCGTGGATCTCCTTGTGCATGAAATGGCGGAAGCTGCGCTTGTCCGCCACGTGCTCGGTGCCCGTGAGCAGGGAGGGATTGCGCTGTTGGCGGACCCCCGCGCCGTTGTAGAGCTCGATCCCCAAGGGGGTGAGCAGGGCCACCTCGCCATCCTCCAGGGGCAGGATCGTACGGGTGAAGCCGGCCAGGGCCGGGGTATCGCTAGCGCAGAGGAATTCACCCTCGCCCAGGCCGATCAGCAGGGGCGCCTGGCGGCGGGCCACCACCAGGCCACCCGGCACCGCCGCCCAGACGACGGCCAGGGCATAGGCCCCCTGCAGCTGGGGCAACACCAGCTGCACCGCCTCCAGCAGCAGGCTGCCACTGGCGACGCGGCCCTGGTCCTGCAGGGAAGCCAGCTGGCGGGCGAGCAGGTGGGGGATCACCTCCGTATCGGTGTCGGAGCGGAAGACAACGCCCTCGGCCTGGAGCTGCTCGCGCAGGCTGCGGTAGTTCTCGATGATGCCGTTCTGAACCACGGCCACCTGGCCGCTGCCATCGAGGTGGGGGTGGGCATTGCGCTCCTCGGGCTTGCCGTGGGTGGCCCAACGGGTGTGGCCGATGCCGCAGTGGCCCGGGGCGCCCACGGCCTCGAAGCGGGCCGTGAGGTTGATGAGCTTGCCCTCGGCCCGCAGGCAGGTGAGCTGGCCTGGTTCGCCCTGGGCGCCACTCGCCGGGGCCTCAACCGTGGCCAGGCCTGCCGAGTCGTAGCCGCGGTATTCCAGTTGGCGCAGGCCCTCGAGCAGCAGGGGGGCAGCCTCCCGCGAACCGATCACCGCAACGATGCCGCACATACCGATCGTGAAGGCACAAAAAAGCCCGGCCTGGGCCGGGCTTGAGCTTATGTCGAGTGGGTGGACTGTTAGTAGGACAGGCCCATGGAGCGACTGGTTTCGTCGCCGAGGTAAACGCGGATCGACAGGAAGTCGGTGGGGCAAGCCGTTTCACAGCGCTTGCAACCGACGCAGTCTTCGGTGCGGGGCGAGGAAGCGATCTGGCCGGCTTTACAGCCATCCCAGGGAACCATCTCGAGCACATCGAGAGGGCAGGCGCGCACACACTGGGTGCAGCCAATGCAGGTGTCGTAGATCTTGACGGAATGGGACATGCCCGGGCCGGAAGCAAACGGCGTGGCGCCCAACGTACCCAAGGGATCCGGCCTGGTCCCGGGCGAGGCCGCCGGCCGTCACCCTTGTTCATACGAAGCCGAAGCCCAGCCGATCCCAGGGCCGATCCCAGAGCCGAGCGGGGGCCCATCCAAAGGCCAGGGGCCAGGGGCCCGATCCACGCACCTGGATCGGGGGCATCGAGACAGGGAGCCCTACCGGGTCGCCCCAATGACAGCCCGGGCGGCCCTGCCCCCATCCGGGCCAAAAGAGGCCCACCAGGCCGACCCGTAGGATGCGGCCCTCCCACACCGTGGCCATGTCCCAGGAAGCCATCCTCGAGAAAGTGCGCTCGATCGTTGCCGAGCAGCTCAGCGTTGATGCCGCCGAGGTCAAGCCCGAATCCAATTTCCAGAACGATCTCGGTGCCGACTCCCTCGACACCGTCGAACTGGTGATGGCCCTGGAAGAGGCCTTCGACATCGAAATCCCCGACGAGGCCGCCGAAGGCATCACCACCGTCGGTGACGCCGTCAAGTACATCCTGGACAAGCAGGCCTGAGGATCCGGATGGTGGAGGGTCTCCACCGCGTCGTGGTCACGGGCCTGGGCGCGGTTACACCGATCGGCAACGACGTTCCCACCTATTGGGAAGGTCTCAGCACCGGCAAAAACGGGGTGGCGCCGATCACCCTGTTCGATGCAGCGCGCCATGCCTGCCGTTTTGCGGCAGAAGTGAAGGGTTTTGACCCGAGCGGCTCGATCGAACCGAAGGAAGCTAAGCGCTGGGATCGCTTTTGCCAGTTCGCTGTGGTGGCGGCCAAGCAGGCCGTGGCCCATGCCGGTCTGACGATCGATGAGCGCAACGCCAACCGGATCGGTACGGCGATCGGCTCCGGCGTGGGCGGCCTGCTGATGATGGAAACCCAGGCCCATGTGCTGGCGGAACGGGGGCCCGACCGGGTCAGCCCTTTCTGCGTGCCGATGATGATCCCCAACATGGCCACGGGCCTCACGGCGATCGCCCTCGGAGCCAAGGGACCCAGTTCCGCCGTGGCCACGGCCTGCGCCGCCGGCTCGAATGCCATTGGCGACGCCTACCGCCTAATCCAGATGGGTTTGGCCGATGCCATGGTCTGCGGCGGCGCCGAATCGGCGATCACGCCCCTAGGGGTGGCCGGCTTTGCCAGCGCCAAGGCCCTCTCCTTCCGCAATGACGACCCGGCCACGGCCAGCCGTCCCTTTGATGCCGAGCGCAATGGCTTCGTGATCGGCGAAGGGGCCGGCGTGATCGTGCTGGAAAGCCTCGAGCACGCCCGGGCCCGCGGTGCCGAGATCCTGGCTGAGGTCGTGGGCTATGCCATGACCTGCGATGCCCACCACATCACCTCCCCTAGCCCGGGGGGAACCGGTGGCGCCGAGGCGATGCGCCTGGCCCTGGCCGATGCCCGCATCGAGGCCGCAGCCGTTGACTACGTCAATGCCCACGGCACCAGCACCCAGGCCAACGACAGCAACGAAACCGCGGCTATCAAGTCGGCCCTGGGCGAGCGGGCCTACCAGATCCCGGTGAGCTCGACCAAGTCGATGACCGGCCACCTCCTGGGGGGCAGCGGCGGCATCGAGGCGGTGGCGGCAGTGCTGGCCATCGGCCACAACCTGGTGCCACCTACCATCAATTACCAAAATCCCGATCCGGCATGTGATCTGGATGTCGTTCCCAACCAGGCCCGGGAACAGACACTGAACGTGGTGTTGTCCAATTCCTTCGGGTTTGGAGGCCACAACGTCTGCCTCGCCTTCCGTCGAATTAGCTGAGCCGGGTTCACCCCCCTGCCCGTGCCTTCGCCGGCCGATCGCCCTTCCCTACCCCGCCCGTCACCATGGTCGCCGCACCCGTCTCCATCGACACGCTCTGCGTTAACAGCATTCGCTTCCTGGCGATTGACGCGATCAACAAGTCGAATTCCGGCCACCCGGGCCTGCCGATGGGCGCTGCCCCCATGGCCTACGCCCTCTGGGATCGGGTGCTCAAGCACAACCCCAAGAACCCCAACTGGTTCAACCGGGATCGCTTTGTGCTGTCGGCTGGCCACGGCTGCATGCTGCTTTACGCCTTGCTGCACCTGAGCGGCTACGACTCGGTGACGATCGAGGACATCCAGCAGTTCCGCCAGTGGGGCTCCCGTACCCCCGGCCACCCCGAGACCTTTGAAACCCCGGGCGTGGAAGTCACCACCGGCCCGCTGGGTCAGGGCATTGCCAACGCCGTGGGCCTGGCGATCGCTGAGGCCCACCTGGCCGCCAAGTTCAACAAGCCCGAAGTCCAGCTTGTTGATCACTACACCTACGTGATCATGGGCGACGGCTGCCACCAGGAGGGCATCTCCAGTGAAGCCGCCTCCCTGGCCGGTCACCTCGGCCTGGGCAAACTGATCGCCCTCTACGACGACAACCACATCACCATCGACGGAAACACCAATGTTTCCTTCACCGAGGATGTGCTGAAGCGCTACGAGGCCTACGGCTGGCACGTGCAACACGTGGCCGATGGCAATACCGATGTCGATGGCATCGCCAAGGCGATTGAAGCCGCCAAGGCCGTCACCGATCGTCCTTCGATGATCAAGGTCACCACCACGATCGGCTACGGCTCCCCTAATAAATCCGGCACCGCCGGTGTGCACGGCGCGGCCCTGGGCGCTGAGGAAGCGGCCCTCACCCGCCAGGCCCTTGATTGGAGCTACGGCCCCTTCGAGGTGCCCCAGGAGTCCTACGACCAGTGGCGCCAGGCCGTGACCCGCGGCGCCGCCGCTGAGTCCGAGTGGAACGCAGCCCTAGCCACCTACCGGGCCCAGTACCCCGCTGAAGCCGCCCAGTTCGAGCGCCAGCTGCGCGGTGAACTGCCCCAGGGCTGGGACGCGAACCTGGCCAGCTTCACGCCCGACGACAAGGGTCTGGCCACCCGCATGCACAGCTACAACGCCCTCAACGCCTTCGGCCCCAACCTGCCCGAGCTGATCGGCGGTTCGGCCGACCTCACCCACTCCAACCTCACCGACATCAAGGGCGAGAAGAGTTTCCAAAAGGGAGCCGAAGCCAACCGCTACCTGCACTTCGGTGTGCGCGAGCACGCCATGGCGGCGATCCTCAACGGCCTGGCCTATCACGGCAGCGGCCTGATTCCCTACGGCGGCACCTTCGCCGTATTCGCCGGCTACATGGTGGGCGCCATGCGGCTCTCGGCCCTGAGCGAACTAGGCGTGATCTACGTGCTCACCCACGATTCGATTGGCCTGGGCGAAGACGGCCCCACCCACCAGCCGATTGAAACCCTGGCCAGCCTGCGGGCCCTGCCCAACCTGCTGGTGATCCGCCCCGGCGACGGCAACGAGACCAGCGGTGCCTACCAGGTGGCCATCAACAACCGCAAGCGCCCCACAGTTCTTTTCCTCAGCCGCCAGGCCATGGCCAATCAGGCCAATTCCACGGCCGCTGCCGTGGCCAAGGGCGGCTATGTGCTGGAAGACAGCACCGGCACCCCCGAGCTGATCCTGATCGGCTCGGGCACCGAACTGGAACTCTGCACCAAGGCCGCATCCGAACTGCGGGCCGCCGGTAAGAACGTGCGGGTTGTGTCGATGCCCTGTGTGGAGCTGTTTGAAGAGCAGGATGCTGCCTATCGCGAGAGCGTGCTGCCCGCCTCGGTGCGCAAGCGCCTTGTGGTGGAAGCCTCCAGCTCCTACGGCTGGCACAAGTACTCCGGCTTCGATGGCGACACCGTGTCGATCGACCGCTATGGCGCCTCTGCCCCTGGCCCCCTGCTGATGGAGAAGTTTGGCTTCACAGTAGAGAACGTGGTGGCCAAGGCCAACGCGCTGCTGGCTTGAAAGGCGCCAGCAAGATGTTATTGAGCAGGCCATTAATGGCTTACTAAAACAGCTACAAGACCCAACCTCAGCCCCGCCCATCGGCGGGGCTTTTTCATGAGCCCTGCTCATCCCATAACCCATATCACTGCCATGGCGCTGCCGACAAAGCTGACCATTTTCGTGGCCTTTCACTAGACAGAGAAGCGCCTGAGTTACCTGCGCAGCATCTGCAAGAACTTCACCAGTCCTGGAGACATCGCCGAAGTTTATATCTTCACCAACGACGCCCAGAAGCACTCCATAATTGAAGCAGCCATCAAGTGCCCCGGACTGGAGATCGAAATTCTCAGCCCAACCCTTTTAGGCCATCCCTACCGATTAGCCTGGGCCACCAAGCAAAGGCTAGAGAACTCTTTGACGCCGACCCCTGCATCAGCCACTTCACCTACCTGGAAGATGACATCCGCATCACCAAGGCCAACCTAATCTGGTGGCTGCAAGCACGCAAACAACTACAAAAACACGGTCTCTATCCTGGCCTACTACGCTATGAAGTGCACCCCAACACCAAGGAGCGCTACAGCAGCAATGTCATTGCCCCAGCCAGCCACGAAAACACCAGCAAACTGGTTTTCAAAGATGGGGGCTACGCCTTCCTCAACCTCAACGACCCCTACCAGGGCCTAGCCCTAATGGATCGGGAACTCATGGAGGAATACCTACAAATGCTCGCCGCGGAAATCAATAAGACCAACTGGGGAATCCGCAAAAGGCGAATCAAGGTCTCACCTTTTGGAATGGGCCGCCCGGCTTCCAATGCCGCCCCATGGTGGGCTACGAGGTGAACAACCAACGCATTGATCCCCGCTGCCTAGTTCATCATCTACCCAATTCCTATGGGAGCGACTCAAGGGCCGAGGCAGGGAAGGTGGCGCTAGCGGGCGTCGTGAGGCATAGGGACAGTTGAGCAAGACTCAAGAATAAAAAGATATCAGTAGGGAGACCACTGCCCCTCAAGACAGCTCACAACGAAAGCACGACTAACGGCAACAGCAAGGCCACGATCCAAAAGCAAAACCAATACGGAGGGTCGTCGACACAAAGCCCCTAATTTGCAGATACCTCATTAAAACTATACTTTGAAAAAGACGCTGGCCAACGGAAATTGGCGCTGCTCGCCTATTCACCCATACGGGTGGCGATGGAAGCCTCCAGCGCCTGCGGCATGAATAAGTGCCAGACTTTGCTAGCGAACCATGCCGAAAGACTGCACTTGCAGTTAAGCGGATATCCAGAAATGTCTGGAAGGGTGCAGAATTAAAGACAGAATGGAACTTGGCCGCGCTGGCTTTCTAAAAAAAACTGGGGACACCGGTACAACCTACAGAACGTGCAGTGAAAATCGATGGCAATGGGATTCCGCTGGAAATAGCGAACTCCGCTTAACCAAGCCAAATCCAGGCTAAGGTCAATACGTTCCAACATATCGCACTAGATTCAAAAGGCTGCCCTAAGGCTCGCCACCAGCGCCGACGCACAAAGAGGCGACACCACTAACGACAGCGCGGAACCCAAGGCGGGCAGGTACCTGCGAACAAGATATGACAGACTGCAAGGACAAGAGCCAATACACGAAGGGGAAATCAGGACGAAAATCACTTAACATCTAGATGAAACAGACGGTAAAGAGGCCCAACCGACAACCGTACGAACCCCAAACCGCTGCCTCTAGCCATGAACAACGACCATCCCAAAGCAAGGCTGGTGTTCGTCAGCAGCTGCTTCAATGAAGAGGGCAACGTTCGGGAGTTGCACCGACGTTGCCGTGAAGTCCATCAACGCATTCAACCAGAGATCCCCGGCGGGGAAGGACTGGACTTCGCGATGGTGATCGCCGACAACTGCAGCAACGACGACACCTTGGCGGTGCTGCTGCAGATCGCCGAAGGGGATCACGCTGTGCTTGTTCTAGCCAACGCAAGTAATTATGGGCCAGAGGTATCGACCGCCAATGCACTAAGCCACACCCAAGAGGGGGATGTGGTGGTGGTGATCACGTCCGACCTGCAAGATCCTCCGGAACTAGTGCTGACGATGGTACAGACCCTGCTGCTAGAACCCGGCTGCGATGCGGTTCTTGCCACGAAGAAGAGCTCAAGCGGATCACCGATGCTGCGATTGTGCAGAAACTTCTATTACCTGGCGCTTGGCTATACTTCTCGACTACGAATCGTACCACGAGGTTACCATGGCTTCGGGGTCTATAGACATGCAGTCATTGAGGAAGCCTTGAACTTTTGGCAGGGTTCGGGTATGAATCTGCGGATGTGCCTGGTCAATAGCTGCCATGCACCACGCATGCTTGGCTACAGTCAGCAGGCACGCTATTCAGGCCGGAGTTCCTATCAAGGCTGGGACTATCCGAGAGAGGCTCTTAAAGCTCTACTGGCGTCGGATTCCACGGCTAGCAGGCTGGCTTTTGGTCTTAGTGCAATGGGCGTGATCTCGGCAGGTACGATCGCATTCATTTTGTTAGTCAATTGGATGCAGGGCAATAGCCGCTACGAACCAGGCACACCAACAGTGATGGCACTTGTGCTCGGAAGCTTTGCAATGCAGATGTTAATAGTGGCGGTTTTATCGAAACAAGTCGAAGAACTGAGATTTGCTAAATTCCGCCCGAAGGTCCGGACAAGCCCCGTGGGAAAAGCTCAACCCAAACGGCTGCCGTCACAAGAGTGAAGCAACAAAAAATACCAATGATCGTAGTCAAAATGATCCGCCGCCATGGCTTTCACCGGTACGCCATAGCGTCAGCAATCAACACCCTGCTCGGCATCGCCATTATCACAGCTCTGTACACAGTCACCCATTCTCCAAGTCAGACCCTCATTATAAGTTCACTCCTAGGTTATCTCTACAGCCTTGCAACCTACCATCAAATTGCGTTTTTCCTCGCACAAAGACGACCACCTTTTCTTCGCTATGCCATCGTTTACGGGTCAGCACTTGGCCTCAATGCACTGATTACGTGGTTAATGATGACGCTAACAGGAAGTTTTTTAATATCTCAACTGGTGGCGATTCCGACTGTCGTAAGCCTGCAATGGGCCGCATCAAGATTCTGGGCTTTTCGGTCGCGAGCTTAACTCCAGCCATAATCGTCCACCATCTCCTTCATTGAGCCTGAGTTGAATCTGAAGTTCGCAGAGAGCAACTTTGTAGCAAGATCCAACCTGTGTTCGGGAGAACTCCAGCAAGGGCAAAAGCCTGCGGCCATGCCAAGGGCACTTAATAGATGTAGTCACATCGGAAAGGCAGGCAGAGAGCGGTGCACCCTCGTGGGGACAAATGAGAGGCCATACCGTGACAACTTCTTGATTCCATGCAATGCTCAACAGAAGCTCAGGGAGCTGGCACTTGCCAAGTTCACCCACAAGATCAATCGCAATATTAGCCCCAGCGGGACATAGATTGCTCGCATCGACATGATTTTCGGTAATATCTAGAGTGTCGCTGAATCCAATCAGCGGTTTTTTATCGTAGGCAAAGACAATGCCCATCTCACGTAAACGATGTCGCTGCTGCCGCATCGGCAAATCCTCACTCATGAGGATTTGATAATTACGCCTAGCTGACCACCTCGCAAGCCACGCCAAGAGCCGACTAATTGGATCTCGAAAGTAAAATTTATAGGCAGTCGTCGTAAGGCAACCACCTCCTGAACGAGGCTCATGCTTAGTGCGAATACTAATGACAAGAGACAGGATTGTGACTAGATACTCATGGCAATCATGCTCCTCATGGACTACATGCAATAGCGCGGGAAATACAAATGGTCCAATACGCTGGATCAACAAACTATTCGTGTGCTTTACATCGCAAACAAGTGAAATACCAAGAACCCTAGCATGGACATATTCGAGGTGCAGGACATCTGAGTAATTCCATTCGGAATCCTTGGGCATGTAATCACCTTGAGAATCCAGAGCAAGCCCAATGGACTTGTAGCCAGATTTCAACAAGAACGAATCGACAGCTTTTAACATGACCTATTGCATACCAAGGAGATAATAACGATTACCTAGAGGCAACCGCAAGGACACGGAATCTAGGCAAATTAAATTAACGCCAAATAGATACTTGACTACCATCGACAAGGAGAAATGATTAACTGTTCTCCCTGTGCTGATTAACCTTAGCCCATGTTTGGCAGCAAGCGCCTTAACGCCTTTGACCGTAAACAGTTGAGGATGTTGAACGCTGTACGGCGGCCAGTATCTACCCATCAAAACAGCAAGCAATGACTGAGGATTGTGAACAACAAAAAAGATTCTAGCCGAACGAGAGGCAATCACCTTTAAAGATGAAATAAGCTCAGATAGGCCAAAAACATGGTCGAAAACATGAATTCCCACAATCAAATCATAATCATTTGTGCCATCCATACGAACCTCGGAAAGCCCAGAAAAACACTTGTAAGGCAAACCCATTTGGCTGAGTAAGGTCACTAGTTCCGGTAAAACTTCTTGATTCGGCTCAATAGCGGCAATCCGTTCAATTCCACCGGGAAGGAGGGTATTTAACTGACCAAGGAAGATACCGCGATCAGAACCCAACTCGAGCACACGAATACCAAGCTCTGGCGACTGAAGAAACGAATCTTTGATAATAGACGCATATTGCCGCTGATTAAGAGCCTGATTGTCAACACTGATCAAGGCTTGCATATTGCCAGGCATCCTAGAGTACAGTTCCTGAAGACGAGACTGCGAAGGATAGAATCTAACGTTAAGCGTACCGCAACTCACACAACGAAAGTAAGGAAAAAACTTTCGTGTCTCCATCGATGTCCAAGCCCTTAGAAGTGCTTCTGGTTCGACGCAATCGTTAAGACTGCCGTGTATATGGGAATCGGCGGTGAGCCTAGCGTCACAAGAAACACAGAGAGAACGCTTTTCCATTCTAATCACGAAAAAAAGATTCTAGTCGCTGCATAACAGAAAGAAAGGCGACCCACTAAATACACATAAATCTTCAAGGCATAGCTGACATTATTTGATGTTAAATGGCAACTCAAGTATTCCATGGTCATACGCAAAACCTTTCCTCATTAGGAATCAGCACAAACGGCATACACCAGGCTCCACACGTTGTCGTTACACGCCTAGGGGCGGCTTAATTGCAAATACAGTCATAATATCTCGCAGATTCTTTTTAATCCGTATCCGTCCAAGCGGCAATTTGTCGAGCAGCAAATAAATACGATAGGCTAAGCTTTTCATGTTTCCCTGGGAGAGCCTAAAAAATATTATCTTGAGCTGAAGTATATGCCCAATGTGCATCAGCCGAACAGATTCAAAACCCGCTTTGGCCAACAAGAACGCCATTCCTTTTCTGGTAAAATAAAACAAATGAAATGGGGGTGTGACTGCATAAAAGTTGGGGCCAGCTATTTTGGCATACAAACACGAAAAATCATGCACTTTAACGGCCAAAAGCCCGCCAGGCTTGAGCAGCCGATAGGCTTTTTCAATGGCAGCAAATGGATCAGCGAAGTGATCAAGTACATCCTGGAAAGTAATCACGTCATAGCATATACCGGCCTCTTGCATATCTTCAAAATTCCCTTCATAGACTTCAAGGCATCGCTGCTTGGCGTAAGCCGCATCATGAGAGTTGATTTCCGTTCCATAGCATTCCCAGTCAGATAGCTCATCAAAAAAGAATCCCCTGGAACAACCAACATCAAGAATGCGCCCAGGATGAGGATGCCTATCACGGACAAACCCTGCAAGCCTTCTATAATAATAACGCAGGCAGTCCGCGTTGCTATCCGAATAGGCAACAACTTCTGGCTGTTCGTAAAATTTTGACAGATCCTGACTAGATATCTTATTCATCACATAGCGATTTGTGCAAGACAGGCACCGGGCCACTTGGAACCCATTGACAACCCATGCCGGCAGAACATTACCGCTTGAGCAAACAGGGCATAGCACGTGGGATGGGCTTTCGGAAATTGTCATCAGCGTCGTAGGGGTTTAAGCTTTACGTGAAATCGTCTTAATTCCAGCAAAAGCATACACTATACAGCGACTAGGGGGTAAGTATCCACTAGCAAAGCATCAATCTGGCATCATCTATTGGCCTCTAGATGCCTCTGCAGGCCGCGTGGGGTGAGGCGAATTTGTTGCTCCGTCGAAACGGACTCCAAACCGTAATAATGCAGCAGCGCCTGGGAGGGAGGCAATCTCACCGTGATAAGCATCACAAGGATCTTCACTATAACGCATCAGTTCCTGGGTTTATACTTCCTTTAAGGTCCGCCACCGATTGGGCCAGCTCTTGAAGGGTGTTGGTGGAAGCATCAAACCGTTGCAGCGATCCAGCCCCCTGCGGTAGAAGCAGCAGCTCAAAGCCAGTAAGGATAGGTGCTCCCATCGCTGCGCTCGAGCCGATGGCGGGCAAGGATGGTGATCGCGTGGCCACCAAGCACCTGCAATCGAAAATCAGCTAGCGCAAACTTCTGCGGCCTGGTCTTGCACTGCCCCAAGACCGAAAACACCCCCAAGGTCACGGCAATGAAGCTGGCGGCGTGCCCTTCGGCAGAGCTTCTTCCGCCTGTCTGAGGCTGGACGAGGGGTAGCCGTCCAAATCCAGAGGCTGGCAGTGGAGAGCTCAACTAGGGCCCCAGGAGCCTTCAGGCCTTGGAACGGCAGAAGCAAGCGATAGTTGCCATCTCCCATCCATCTGCTCGGCCAGCGGGCGGGGCTTCAGGGTCAACAGACCCTGCCCCCAGCCGCAAGCTCCCTAGGGCCGGAAGCAGCCGTGCAAACCCATGCCCAACGCGCACCATGCTCTAAGGCAGCGTGCATGGGTAGGGTCTGCCGCTCTGCCCGGTGAGGTCGCCGCTGGCCCCCACCCCTGCTACGCCTTCACCGCCTGCTGCTCCGCCAACACCTTCTCCAAGCCCGCCAGGTCTTCGTCGGTGATCTTGGTCTGCATCGGGCAATGCTTGGGACCACACATCGAGCAGAACTCGGCCTGCTTGTAGATTTCGGCGGGCAGGGTTTCGTCGTGGTATTCGCGGGCCCGCTCGGGATCCAGTGACAGGTCAAATTGCTTGTTCCAATCGAAGGCGTTGCGGGCGCGGCTGAGTTCGTCGTCGCGGTCGCGGTCGCGGGCGCCGGGGCGATGGCGGGCGATGTCGGCACAATAGAATCTACGGCAAGTACATTTGCCAGCAAGCAGATGGATTTACCGGTCAATACTTACGCAATAGACAAGATTGTGCGTCATTTCGATAAGCTCAAGCAGCAATTGGCAATCGCTGGATTGCCTTGTAGACGGGCAAACGACGAAAACAATCTGGAATCAAAATAAGCAATCCAGCCAGCATGCCGGCACAATATGGCAAAAAAACTAGGCCTGACAAGTAAGCCATAATCTTTGGTGCCAGACCAAGATAAGCCGAGGTGAAGGAAAATGCAAGGATGCCTGGGGCGAAAATCAACGGCATCAACACTATCTGAATCAATAACAATTTTTTGACGGGACTGACGTCATGCTGCAAATAAAAACACAGAGCCACACAACCGATCCATCCTGGCAAAGCATAAATCATGCGATAATCATAGGAACCAATCAGGAAATAACAGGCAAGCCATGTCAAGCCAGTTAATTCCATGAAGATCAGAAAGAAGCGAGTACTATAAACATCGAAACGGTCGCCCAGGAAATGCCTAAAATGGGTTGCCATGTCACACCGAACCGAAGTAATGAATGGAATTGCGAAGAAAATTAATTTCACAAAAAATATCGCGCTTTCGATGGCAAATTTAATAGTTCCTGGAGAATTAGCAGCAAATTTCCTGACAAAATCATACTGCGGAATAGCAAAAAGCCATGGCTAATAATAGGATTATCCGGATTGGGTACGCCCCCTGCGTGGGCAATATACCAAGGAAGGAAAGACGCAAGGCCAAGAACAGCCCCGAACAAAACTGCAATCTTTGCAGGCTCAACCTTGGATCGTCCAAGCATCGCCAAAGCCAACCAGGCACACAAGCCGAAAAGGGATAGATTTTGCCAGCCACCAAAACAAATGCAAGCCCCAAACAAATTGGAAGCAGGTAGACGCGTTTAGAAGCAAGAGCCGCAGCTAAACTAGCCATCAGCAAAAACAAAACGATATCAACATTGGCTCGCTCCAACGCCAATTCAACAGGAAAGCCAATCAATATCACAGCCCCAGCCAAATCACGCTGCCAAGGGATAGGCACCATTTGACGCAACTGCACTAAAAGCAGCACGACCAAAGCCATACCCGTACTCAACCCGATCAAGCCGGTATGGCTACCGGTCACCCCAAGGAGCCTTGCCAATTGAATCGACATGGGTGGATAGCCAATTCCGCCGCGGCCATAGGGATCACATCCAAACGCCCTACCACTGACAAGATCAGGCAAGTCCACCCCACATTCACTGGTTGCAGTGATCCAACGCATATCCGGAAAAGGGGGGAACATGCGAATCTTTTCTATCAATACAAAAGCATTATGCTGCCAATCCACAAACCAGCCATAGACCAATAAAGAATAAAAAAATAGACCAAGGCTGCAATAAAGAGCAGCCTTGCACATATGCGAAGTCGATCTGACTGCTCAAATACCAAAGCAGGACTTAGTAGATGCTTTGCAAGCCTACGCCTTCACCGCCTGCTGCTCCGCCAACACCTTCTCCAAGCCCGCCAGGTCTTCGTCAGTGATCTTGGTCTGCATCGGGCAATGCTTGGGACCACACATCGAGCAGAACTCGGCCTGCTTGTAGATGTCGGCGGGCAGGGTTTCGTCGTGGTATTCGCGGGCCCGCTCGGGATCCAGTGACAGATCAAATTGCTTGTTCCAATCGAAGGCGTAGCGGGCGCGGCTGAGTTCGTCGTCGCGGTCGCGGGCGCCGGGGCGATGGCGGGCGATGTCGGCGGCGTGGGCAGCGATCTTGTAGGCGATCAGGCCCTCTCGCACATCCTCGGCGTTGGGCAGGCCCAGGTGCTCCTTCGGGGTCACGTAGCAGAGCATGGCCGTGCCATACCAACCGGCCATCGCAGCACCAATGGCGCTGGTGATGTGGTCGTAGCCGGGGGCAATGTCGGTGACCAAGGGGCCCAGGACATAGAAGGGCGCCTCACTACACTCCTCCATCTGCTTTTTGACGTTGAACTCGATCTGATCCATCGGCACATGGCCTGGACCCTCCACCATCACCTGGATGTCGTGCTTCCAGGCGCGGCGGGTGAGCTCGCCCAGGGTTTTGAGCTCAGCCAGCTGCGCGGCGTCGGAGGCGTCGTGCTGGCATCCGGGCCGCAGCGAATCGCCCAGGGAGAAGGTGCAGTCGTAGCGCTTGAAGATCTCGCAGATGTCGTCGAAATGGGTGAACAGTGGGTTCTGCTTGTGGTGATAAAGCATCCACTGGGCCAGGATGCCGCCGCCGCGGCTCACGATGCCCGTAAGGCGGCCCTTCACTAAGGGCAAGTGCTCAATCAGCAAGCCGGCGTGGATCGTTTGGTAATCAACGCCCTGCTGGCAGTGCTTCTCAATGATGTGCAGGAAATCATCGGCGTCGAGCTTCTCGATCGAGCCGTGCACGCTCTCGAGGGCCTGATACACGGGCACCGTGCCGATCGGCACCGGCGAGGCGTTGATGATCGCCGTGCGCACCTCATCGAGGTTCACACCGCCCGTGGAGAGATCCATCACCGTGTCGGCGCCGTATTTCACCGCCAGGCGCAGCTTGGCCACCTCCTCATCGAGATCGGAGGCATTGGGGGAGGCGCCAATGTTGGCATTCACCTTGCAACGCGACGCGATGCCGATCGCCATCGGCTCGAGATTGGTGTGGTTGATGTTGGCCGGGATAATCATTCGCCCCCGGGCCACCTCCTCCATCACCAGCGACTCGGGCAGATTCTCCCGTTTGGCCACAAAGGCCATTTCCTCGGTCACCACACCTTGACGGGCGAAGTGCATTTGGGAGAAGTTGGCAGAACCGCGACGCTTCTCGATCCAGGCGCTACGCATAACAAAACTGGCGATGGGGAAATGCCGGCCAAACCGGCAAGAGACGCCCAGCCTGAGTTCATCTCACTTCCCTGCGCCGGCATGGCCCGGATCAGGTTCGGAGGGTGTGATCTCAGCCCGAGGGACAAGTGCTGAATCAGCTGGGCTGAATCAGGCGTGTCCGGGCACCCCTAGTGACTTTCGAAACCTAGCAAGGCCGAAACAAATGCGGCGGGCCCCAAAGGCAGCCCTAGGAAGCTCAGCCCTGCAACCCATTGAGGGCCACCGCCACAACCCGATGGTCCTGGTCCTGCTGCAGGGCCGCCAGGGCGGAACGGGCCTCTATCGGCCAGGGGGCTCCAGCCGGCGCCTGGGATCCCTCCCTCACCAGCCGCCCCAGGATCTCGGCAGCGCCCGCCCGCACCGTGCCATCGCCATCGGCCAGGGCAAGCCGGGCCAGGGCGAGCAAATCGCCGGGCTCCATCTCAGGATGCTCGGCCACCGCCGACAGGATGCTGCAACGCACCAGCCACTCCGGGTTGCACTCAAAGGCCTGGCGCAGTAAGGGCCAAGCCCGCGTCAGCGAATGGCTCACCAAGGCATTGGCCGCCTCAGCCCGCACATTGGCATCTGCATCGCTGGCCAGAGCGGCCACCAGGGCCTGCCAACCGGCCTCATTGGGTTTGACCCCCAATCCGGCGCAACTGAGGGAGCGAACCATGAAGGCGCTCTGTTGCAGGCCCAGCAACAGCAGGGGCACCGCCTGGTCGGCCGGCAGCTCCCGCAAACCGGCCAGGGCCGGCATGGCCCGGCTGGGATCTCCCGAAAGGATGGCTTCGCGCCGCTGGTCCAGGGTCATGGCTCCAGGTTAGGCAGCCCAGGCCCGCTGACGTCTCAGCCGCCAGGCCCCAGGGGGCTCAGGCGGGCGGACCCGGTTGGCGCAGGGCGGCCAGCAGGGCCCGGCGGCGACGGCGGCGCGAGAGGGCGCTGTGGCCTAGGAGCCCGGCGCCGATCAGCAAGGCGGGCAGGGCCTGCCAGCGATCCGGGCCCTGGCGCAGCAGCAGGGCCCCTAGGGCCAACAGAATCAGCAGCGGCGAAGACAGGGCCAGCAGGCCCCGGCTCAAGCCCTTCGGGCCGCTCATGGCTGGGGCCCCTCGCCGGCGGGGGTCTGCCGGCCGATCCAGCGCAACAGGCTCAAGCCCAGCACCTTCACCCCCACCGCAAGGGCCCCCTCATCGGGATCAAAGCTGTTGCTATGGAGGGGCGTGCAGCCGTTGGGGCCCGCCACCCCGAGGCGAAACATGGTGGCGGGGGTGTCCCCCTGCAACTGGGCGAAATCTTCGGCGCCAAGGGAGGGCTGCTCCAGCCAGATCACCTGGTCGCGGCCCAGCAGGTCGCTGGCCGCCTCAGCGAGCAACTGGGTGAGGGGGCCATCGTTCTTGACCGGCGGGGCGATGCAGCGATACCGAACCCTGGCCTCGCCTCCGTAGCCCTGGCAGAGGGCCTGCACCGTGTCCTCAATCCAGCCGGGTAGACGGGCATGGACCTCCAGATCGAGGCAGCGCACCGTGCCCAGCAGGCGCACGTGGTCGGCGATGACGTTGTAGGCCTTGCCGCCCTCGATGCGGCCAAAACTCACCACCACCGGATGCAGGGCATCGAGGCGGCGGCTGATCGCCTCCTGCAGGCCGCTCACCACCCGGGCCGCAATCCAGATCGCATCGGTGGACTGGTGGGGCCGGGCGCCATGGCCGCCCTCGCCCAGCACCTCCACCTCCAGCTCGCCGG
>Ga0310335_100115_pt1 | contig 21782 bp, 22 predicted proteins | sample LakMicMISRFREDD7_FD_195549 | JGI IMG/M metagenome (GOLD analysis project Ga0310335, IMG submission 195549) | Enriched freshwater cyanobacterial communities from Lake Michigan, Michigan, United States - MI23.SRF.RED.D7 (v2) (version 2) | ecosystem: Environmental > Aquatic > Freshwater > Lake... | reverse complement strand
CGATGGACCCGGGGGCGGGGGGGCCAGAGCTGGTGCTGGCCGGGGAGCGCTGAAGGCACCAGGTGGGGCGCTGCCAAGGCCCAGGGAGCCAGCTGCTGAGCCACCGCAGGGGAGCCCCATCACGCCTGGACGCCAACTGCGCTGCTGCACGGCCAGTGGCTGCCGGGCCGTTGGCGCTGCGTTGCTTGGGCAGGCCCTGCGCCAGGCCCAGGCGGTTGCCGATCCAGCCGCGAACGGCCTGGTGATCAAATCAGTGGGCTGCCTGCGGCTGTGCGGCCGCGGGCCCCTGCTGGCTTGGGATGGGCCCGGCGGCCCCGCCCTGTTCGCCCTGGGCAGCACCGACCCCGGCACGCCGCCTGGGGCGGCGATCGGCCCCGGCCCGGCCCAGGTCTTGGTGTTAGCGGCGGCCACGGCCCCCGGCCCCGATGGGCTCGCGGCCTTGGATCTGGCGGCTGGGCGGCCCCCGCAACTCCTGCCCCAGGGGCTCCCATCCCCCGGGGCTCCACCTGGGGGGGGCGGCAGCTCGGATGGCCCTAGCCCAGGGGGCCCTAGCCCAGGGGCCCCTAGCTCAGGGGGCATCGGCCTCACCTGGGAGCTGTTGGACCTGAACCATCCCTTTTTTGCCCTGCAGCAGCCCCTGGTGCTGGAGCACTGCGGCTGGATTGACCCGGACTCGATCGACGAGGCCCTCGCCCAAGGCACCTATGGCCAGTGGCACCGGTGCCGCTCCCAGCTCAGCCCCGAGGCGGTGCGCGCCACGGTGCGCCGCAGTGGCCTGCGCGGCCGCGGGGGCGCCGGCTACACCACCGGCCTCAAGTGGGACACGGTGGCCCTGCAGCCTCCGGGACCCCGCTATGTGGTGTGCAACGCCGATGAGGGCGACCCGGGCGCCTTCATGGACCGCAGCGTGCTCGAGGGCGATCCCCATCGGCTTTTGGAAGGTCTGGCGATCGCCGCCTTTGCCGTTGGCGCCGAAAGCGGCTTCATCTATGTGCGGGCCGAATACCCCTTGGCGATCGAGCGCCTGCGGCGGGCCCTGGAGCAGGCCCATCAACGGGGGCTTCTGGGGCCGGGCACCGGCCTGGAGCTGGAGTTGCGCGTGGGGGCGGGGGCCTACGTCTGTGGCGAGGAAACGGCCCTGCTGCAATCGATCCAGGGGCAGCGGGGCCAGCCCCGGCCCCGGCCGCCCTACCCGGCCCAATCGGGGCTCTGGGGGGCGCCGACCCTGATCAACAACGTCGAAACCCTGGCGGCGGTGCCGGTGATCCTGCGCCGGGGCGCCGAGTGGTTTGCGGCCATCGGCACGGTCACCAGCAAGGGCACCAAGGTGTTTTCCCTTTCTGGAGCGGTGCGTCGCACGGGCCTGGTGGAGGTGCCGATGGACACCAGCCTGCGCACCGTGGTCGAAACCATGGGCGGCGGCGTGCCGGCGGGCCCTGGTGCGCCGGGCGGCGGTGTGAAAGCGGTGCAGACCGGCGGGCCCTCGGGGGGCTGCATTCCCGCCCACCTGCTCGATACACCCGTGGACTACGAGAGCCTCCAGGCCCTGGGCTCGGCCATGGGCTCGGGCGGCATGGTGGTGGTGGGGGAGGCGATGGCGATGCCCGTGCTGGCGCGCCATTTCATGCACTTCAGCGTCGAGGAGAGCTGCGGCAAATGCCTGCCCTGCCGCGCCGGCACCGTGCAGCTGGAGCAGCTGCTCGATCGGCTGCTGGCGGGCCTGGCCGAACCGAGCGAGCTGGAGCAGCTCGAGCAGCTGTGCCGGATGGTCAAGGCCACCAGCCTCTGCGGCCTGGGCCAGGCCGCCCCCAACCCGGTGCTCAGCGCCCTGCGCCACTTCCGCCCCGAGTTCCTGGCGGCCTACCGGTCCGCCCCAGGCGGTCATCCAGGCGAGTCGGCCTCCAGGGGAGGGCCGAATCCGGTTCCAGCCCAAGGCCAGCCTCCGGGGCTCTCCAGCCCATCCGGGTCCCAACCCCCTGCATCCCAGGCCGGAGGCCGCCCCTGATGGCCGTAGTCACCCTGCGGATCGATGGCCAGGAGGTGGCCGTGCCGGCGGGATCGAGCCTGCTGGCGGCCAGCCGGGTGGCAGGGCTGGCCCTGCCGGTGTTGTGCCATCTCGATGGCCTGACCCCGGTTGGCGCCTGCCGCCTCTGTTTGGTGGCGATCGAAGGCCAGGGCAAACTCCAGACCGCCTGCACCAGCGAAGCCCTGGAGGGCCAGGTGGTGGCGACCAACACCGCGGAACTGCAGAAGCTGCGGCGGATGGCGGTGGAGCTGTTGTTCGCCGAGGGCAACCACGTCTGCGCCTACTGCGTTGCCAGCGGCGCCTGCGAACTGCAGGCGATGGCGGTGACCGTGGGCATGGACCACAGCCGCTTTCCCTACCAATACCCCCTACGGGCGGTGGATGCCTCCCACCCCCTGTTCAGCCTCGATGCCAACCGCTGCATCCTCTGCAGCCGCTGCGTGCGCGTCTGTGCCGAGTTCGAAGGGGCCCATGTCTGGGCCATCGCCGGCCGGGGCCGCCACTGCCACCTGGTGGCCGGCCTGGACCAACCCTGGGGCGAGGTGGACGCCTGCACCTCCTGCGGCCAATGCGTGGAGGCCTGCCCCACCGGCGCCCTGTTCCACAAGGACGACAGCACCGCCGAGAAGCATCCCCACCCGGCCCGGGCCCTGCAGCTGCGCCGGCTCCAGGACCTGCCCCCCAGGCCGGATCGATGACCACGGCCTCTGCCCATGACCCAACAACAGTTCCTGGTGCAACAGCCGTGACTGGATCAACCGCCCCGGCAGCCCGACCGCGCCTGCGGCTGGCCACCGCCTGGTTGGCGGGCTGCTCCGGCTGCCACATGTCGTTTCTCGACCTCGATGAACTGTTGTTCGTGTTGGCCGAACGGGTGGAGCTGGTGTATTCGCCCGTGGCCAGTGACATCAAGACCTATCCCGAGGCTGTGGACATCTGCCTGGTGGAGGGGGCGGTGGCCAACACCGCCAACCTGGAGCTGGCCCTGCAGCTGCGGGCCCGCACGGCCTTGGTGATCTCCTTTGGCGATTGCGCCGTGACGGCGAATGTGCCGGCTTTGCGCAATTTGCTCAACCGCGATGGCCGCGGCGGGGCCGAGGCGGTGTTGCAACGCAGCTACGTGGACCTCGCCGATGGCAGCGGCCGCCATCCCCACGCCCCTGGTCTGGTGCCCGAGCTGCTCGATCAGGTGTGGCCGCTCCATGCCGTGATTCCGGTGGATCTCTATCTGCCTGGCTGTCCGCCTTCGGCCGAGCGCATCGCTGCCACCCTGCTGCCCCTGCTGGATGGCCAGCGCCCGATCCAGGCGGGGCCGGCGATGCTGAGGTTCGGCTGATGGGTCAATCCCCATGAGCCGCACCGTGATCATTGATCCGGTCACCCGGATCGAAGGGCACGCCAAGATCAGCCTCCATCTCGATGACGGGGGGCGGCTCATGGATGCCCGCTTCCATGTGGTGGAGTACCGGGGCTTCGAGAAGTTTTGCGAGGGCCATCCGTTTACGGAGATGGCCGGAATTACGGCCCGGATTTGTGGCATCTGTCCGGTGAGTCACCTGCTGGCGGCAGCCAAAACCGGCGACAAGTTGCTCGGGATCACAATTTCGCCGGCGGCCCAAAAATTGCGGCGACTGCTCAATTTGGCCCAGATTTGCCAGTCCCACGCCCTCTCCTTTTTTCACCTCAGCAGCCCCGATTTCTTGCTGGGCTGGGAGTGCGAACCGGCTCGCCGCAACCTCTTTGGCCTGATGGCCGCCGACCCCGACCTGGCCCGCGCCGGGATTCGGTTGCGCCAGTTCGGCCAGCAGATTTTGGAGTTGCTCGGCGGCCGCAAAATCCACTCCGCCTGGGCCGTGCCGGGGGGCGTGCGCAGTCCCCTCAGCGACGACGCCAAGGCCTGGATCCTGGAGCGGTTGCCCGAAGCGCGGGCCACGGCCCGGCTAGCCCTGGAACGGTTTAAGCCCCTGCTCGATGGGCCGTTGCAACGGGAGCAGCAGGTGTTTGGCCAATTCCCCAGCCTGTTCATGGGCCTGGTGGGGCCCGATGGCGCGTGGGACTGCATCGATGGCCAGCTGCGCCTGATCGCTAGCGACGGAACCGTGCTGGCGGATCACCTCGAGGAAGACGCTTACGCCAGTTTTTTGGCCGAGGCCGTTGAAGACTGGAGCTACCTCAAGTTTCCCGATTACAAGCCGCTCGGTCCTGCCGCCGGCATGTATCGGGTTGGCCCCCTGGCGCGGCTGAATGTGTGTGACCGCATCGGCACCCCCTGGGCCGATGCCGAACTGGCCGACCTGCGCGCCCGCCACGGCCGGGTGGTAACCAGCTCCTTTGCCTATCACCAGGCGCGGCTGGTGGAGATCGTCGCCTGCCTGGAGGCGATCGAGCAGCTGGTGGCCGATCCCCAGCTCCAGGAACGGCGCGTGCGGGTGCGGGGGTCGCTGCAATGCCATAGCGCCGTTGGTGTTAGCGAGGCGCCGCGGGGCACCCTGTTTCACCACTACCAAGTGGATGACAACGGCCTGATCACCCGCGTCAATTTGATCATTGCCACCGGCCAAAACAACCTGGCGATGAATCGCACCGTGCTGCAGATCGCCCGGGAGGTGATCCCCGGCCCCGTGGCCGCCGGCGCCGAGATCCCCGAGGCCCTGCTCAACCGGGTCGAGGCGGGCATCCGCTGCTACGACCCTTGCCTCTCTTGCTCCACCCATGCGGCCGGCCAGATGCCCCTGCGGCTGCAACTGGTGGCGGCCGATGGCCAGCTGCTGGCGGAGCGCAGCCGCGGTTGAGGGCCCGGGCGCCTGGGCCGGGGGGCTGGGCCCACCAAAGGGCTGACAAGGCTTGCTACGCCCAGCCCTGGGCGAGGGGCCCTGGGAACAGCTCCCTGGTGATCGGCATCGGCAACCCCCTGCGGGGCGACGACGGCATTGGCTGGCGGCTGGCGGCCCAGTTGCCTGCCGTGGCAGGCCTGGTAGTGCGTTGCCGCCAGCAACTCACCCCGGAGCTGGCGGAGAAGCTGGCGGCTGTCGAGCGGGTGCTGTTTCTCGATGCCTGGCTGGGGCCCTACGGGTCTGGCGAGGCGTCTCAGCTGGAGGGGGTTGGCGTGAACCGGCCTTCGCTCCGGCTTCCCCTCCAACTTCAGGAGCTGCCCGCTCCTTTCGAGCTGAACCAGGGGAGCGGACCTGCCACTGTCTGGGCGGGGACTGAGCCCTGGGCGGGGGCGGAGCCCTGGGCTGGTGCGGAACCCTGGGGCGGCGCTAGCCATGGCCTCAGCCCCCAGGCGTTGCTGGCCCTCAGCCAAAGCCTCTATGGCCAGGCCCCCCGGGCCCACCAACTGCTGCTGCCAGCCCACTGCTTTGGCCATGGCGATGGCCTCTCTGCGGCCCTGGCCAGGCGCTTGGGCGAGGCCCGCCGCCTGATCGGGGCCTGGATCGCGGCGGGTTCGGCCCTGCAGGGAGGTGGCCATGCATGAACTGGCCCTGATGGAGGCCCTGCGCGAGCGGGCCCTAGGGCAGGCCGAGCGCCATGGCGGCGGGATCATCCGCTCGATCACCCTGCGCGTCGGCAGCCTGGCGGGGGTGGAGCTGGAGGCTTTGGAGCTGGCTTTCGCCGTGGTGATGGAGCGCGACGGGCCTGAGGGGGTGTCTGCGGTGCAGCTTCGGATCGAAGCTGTGGCCGCTAGATGTTATTGCCATCGTTGCGAGTGCGACTTCCCTGCGACGGATGGCTGCTGTGAATGCCCCGATTGCGGCCAGATCAGCCGCGATCTCCTCCAGGGGCGGGAGCTGGACCTGGTGTCGATGGAGTTGGACTAACGAAGCCAGCCAATCAAGCAGGCCAAATATACAGCACTTCTGCTGTTTCCTGGGGTTTGTTCAGCGGCAGAAGCGGTGCAAGTATGTCGAGCAATGCAGGCATGATTGGCTAGCGGTAACGGGCTACCCAAGGCACTGCTGCTATAACTATTGAAGCAGGTAAGGCCTTGGGTGATGCAATCTGTGCAGGCATCAATACGCAAGAGAATTGGTTTCCGCCGGCAGCAATTCCTTGCTCACCCATCGGCCATGGCGGCCCCGCAGGCCCGGGTCGCTCCTGCGGGGCTGGTTCGCTGGCTCCTCGCCCAGCTCCTGGTCCTGGCCAGCCCAACTCCAGGCCTGGCGGCTGGCGGTGGAGCTGTGCTGGTGGATCCTGGCGCTACTACGGGCCAACACTTCCACCCCAAGGGCCAGGCCGCCTCAGCCACCACTATCCAGTTGTGGCAGCAACAACAGACCAGCTTGCCCTTTGAAAACAAGCGCGACTTTGAGGAAGCCAAGCGGGGCTTCATCGCCGCACCAAGCTTCCGGCAGATCAAGCGGACCGATGGGGGCGTGGCCTGGGATATGGCTAGCTACGACTGGCTGTTATCAGGCAAGGAGTTCAAGAGCATCCATCCCTCGCTGCAACGCCAGGCCTTGTTGAACATGGCCTATGGCCTCTATGAGGTGGTGCCCGGCAAGATTTATCAGGTGCGGGGCTTTGATTTAGCCAATATTTCGTTTATCAAGGGCGATAGGGGCTGGATTGTCTTTGACCCGCTGACCTCTCAAGAAACGGCCAGGGCTGCTCTCGACTTTATCAACCAACAACTCGGTGCCCGTCCGGTCACGGCCGTGGTCTATTCCCATTCCCATGGTGATCACTTTGGCGGCGTGCGCGGGGTTGTTGATGAGGCCGATGTCCTTAGCGGCAAGGTCCCGGTTCTTGCGCCCATTGGCTTCATGACCCATGCCATCAGTGAGAATGTCTATGCTGGCAATGCCATGAACCGGCGTCTTTTTTATCACTATGGGGTGTTGCTGCCGCGCAGTCCCTTTGGCCATGTGGATCAATCGATTGGTAAAAATGTTGCCTCAGGCACGTCCGGCCTGATCGCACCGACCCGCATCATTAGCAAGCCGATTGAGGAGCTCACGCTCGATGGCGTGACCATGGTGTTTCAGAACACGCCGGGGACGGAGGCGCCGGCCGAGATGAACACCTGGTTCCCCCAGTACAAGGCCTTCTGGGCGGCGGAAAACATCACCGGCACTATCCATAATATCTACACCCTACGCGGTGCCCTGATCCGGGATCCGCTGGAATGGAGCAAGCAAATTAATGAGGCTCTCTATCGCTTTGGCGGCCAGGCCGATGTGATGTTTGCCTCCCATAGCTGGCCGCGCTTTGGCAATGGCCGCATCCAGGAGGTGATGCGCGCCCAGCGGGACACCTACGCCCACCTGAATAATAACGTGCTCTATTACGCCAATAGGGGCGTGACGATCAATGAAATTCAGAACGTTTATAAATTGCCCGCCAGCCTGCACAAGCAGTGGGCCGCCCACAGTTACCACGGCTCAGAAGGGCACAACAGCCGCGGCGTGATCAACCGCTACCTCGGCTACTGGGATGGCAATCCCACCACCTTGATCCCCCTGTCCCCCAAGGACTCTGCGCCCCTCTATGTGGAGATGATGGGCGGCGCCAAGCCCATTCTGGCCAAGGGCCGCCAACTGATCATGGCAGGAGATTATCTACTAGCGATGGAAATCCTTGATAAGTTGGTCTATGCCCAACCGGGTAACCAGCAGGCCAAGGACCTGCTAGCCGAGGCCTTTGAGCAGATTGGCTATAGCAAGGAAAGCCCTAGTTTGCGCAACAGTTTTCTGGCTGCTGCCCTGGAACTGCGCTCCGGCATCCCTAGCGGTGCCACGCCGAAATCGGCCGGTCCCGATGTGATTCGCGCCATGGGCACCAACCTCTGGCTTGATTTCCTAGCCATTCGCCTGGATCCCACGAAAACGGCTGGAAAGCACTTCAAAAAGAACCTGAGCACCCCCGACAATGGCGAGCGCTATGTGCTGGAACTCAATAACGATGCCCTCACCAATATCAAGGGCTTTACGGCAGCCGATGCCGACTTGAGTGTGACCCTAAATCGCTCCGATTTAGAAACGCTGATGATGGGAACAGCCACTTTTGATCAACTCGTTAAGAGCGGCAAGATCAAGTGGGTGGGCAACCGCAAAGCCATTGATCTGCTCCAGACCATGCTGGTGCAGTTCAGTCCCGATTTTGAGATCATGCCGGGCACTAAGGCTGCCCCGACATTGCCCGGGGTCGTTCCTTCCCCGCCGCCAGAGAGCAGCCACCCCTTCGAGCAAAAACCCTTGGCCAATTCCGTCGGCGGTTGATCGAGCGGAGCCATCGCGGCATCGTCCGTCCCAGAGTCTCCTTTGGGGGATGGTCGGCAAGGGGAGAACGACCATCCCCATCGCTTGGGGCCTTGCGATTGGGTATCCCGCAACTAGCGTAGAGTGCTGGCCCTTAAGTACAACAGAGCCACGATGACTTGCCCCCAAGGAATCGCTCTAGTGACTGGAGCCAGCTCCGGCATCGGCCTGGAGTTTGCCCGCCAGCTGGCGGCCCGGGGCCACGCCCTGGTGTTGGTGGCCCGCAGCACTAGCAAGTTGGAGGCCTTGGCCAAGGAGTTGCAGGCCGCCCATGGCACTGTTGTGACGGTGGCCACGATCGACCTGGGGCTGGCCGGCGGCAGCCAGAAACTCTGGGACTTCACCGAAAGCCGGGGCCTTGAGATCGAAATTTTGATCAACAATGCCGGCATTGGTCTTTACGGCAATCACACGGCTCTAGATCCGGCCAGCGTAGCCAGCATGTTGCAACTCAATATCCTCACCCTCAGTGAACTTTGCAACCGTTATGGCACCGCCATGGGACAGCGCGGCAAGGGTTGGATCCTCAATATTGCCTCCACCGGGGCCTACCAGCCCACCCCCTATCTCGCCGCCTATGGGGCCTCCAAGGCCTATGTGTTGAATTTCTCCGAGGCCCTGGCCATGGAACTGGAGGACCAGGGTGTGGTGGTCAGTTGCCTGTCGCCCGGCCCCAGCGACACGGGCTTCTTCAGCGATATTGACCAGCGCGGCATCGCCGTCGATACCTTTGCTAAGGGGGGCCGCCGCTCGGCCCGGGCCGTGGCCGAGGCGGGCTTGGCGCGGCTGTTCGCGGGCAGGCTCTCCAGCATTGATGGCCGGATGAACCGACTCAAGGCCCTCTCCCTGCGCCTCGTGCCACGCTCGGTGGTGGCCAGATTTTCCAAGGCGCTGATGACGTCCAAGCCATCCATTTGACGCCATCAACAGGTCGATCAGCACTTGAATCAAGGTGTCGAGCGAAACTCCACCTGAGACTCCAGGCGAAACATCAAGCGAGACTTTAAACGATTAAATAGCTGATTGGCTAGTGGCTAAGGCGATAAGTCTTGGCGTTCGGGTTTCAATGGTTTGCCAATAGGATCAAATCACCTAGGCTGCTTAAATCAGACTCAATTTGGTCGTCACTGGAGATTTTGTGATGAATGGAACCTAGGCGCTGGTCAAGATGCTTGAAAACCATGGGGTGACCAATGTGTTTGGCATCCCTGGCTCGATGGTCGACAGCCTGTTCATCGCCTTGCTCGATTCGCCGATTGAGCTCGTGCTCTGTCGCCATGAGCCATCGCCCCCATGAATCTGTAGAGGCCATAAACGCTCTTAAAGGCTAGATTAAAGTGTCAGAATAAACATTCGATCATGACAGATATTCAAGGAAAGCTAGTCTATGGAAGCCTGCGTGGCCGTTGTTAGGCTAATCCAGTGCCAACACCCAGCCGAAGAGTCTTCCCCCGATCATCGCGTACCCATCCTGTGACATCTGTCCCTTTGCCGCCGCCTCCCCCACCCAACTCAATCGGTGAGCCCATCGCTAACGCACCTGCCGAAGGGTACCTAAGCCCCTCCGGTGCCGACGACAAACCGAGAGGCCTAACGCCAAGACAAGAGCAGGCCATTCTGGACCTGCTCTCTCAGAGTGAACGACGCAGCGCAGTCCCAGTGACGCTAAAAATCATCGTCACCATAGTGCTGGTCGGGGTACTCATATATTACTGGAAGCTCGTACTATTTATCCTGCTTTTATTCATTGGTCCCTTCCTGCTGCCTAGTAGGCGCCGCGGGCTCATCGGCCTCTTCCTGCTGCCTAGTAGGCGCCGCGGGCGCATCGGCCTCTTCTATCTTATCGAGCGTATCTGCTATTGCGTGGTGATGCTAAGTCGGCTCGCTCAACACCGCCGCAAAGGCCCACTCGGTTACTGCAAGGAAACTCCCAAAGAGCCCTTCTTGGACGATGAAAATCAGAATGCCACGGAGCAAGCCGAAGCAAAAAATTTCATCATGCACAATCAGCTGTAGCAGGTTGATTTAGCAATAAATATCAACCTGACGCGGTGACTGCCTGCTCAATGACGCCGACTGCGTGATCACCGTGGGCTTCGATCCGATCGAATTCGATCCCAGCCTTTGGAACAGCGGCAAGACCAGGCCCCTGGTGGCGATTGATGTGCAGGCGATCGACCAGGACCAGGCCTTCCTGCCCGAGGCGGAACTGATCGGCGATCTCGACGCTAGCCTCGAGGCCCTGGCGCCCCTGCTGCAGGTGCAGGTGGAGGAGGCCTTCCGCCGCAGCGCCGATGCCGATCGAGCCGAGTTGGCCGCCACCGTGGCCGAGGGGGCCCAGCTGGGCGGCATGCCCGTGCATCCCCTGCGGGTGGTCCATGAGCTGCAACAGGTGGTCACCCCAGACACCACCGTCGCCCTTGATGTGGGCTCCCATTACATCTGGATGAGCCGCTATTTCGCCGCCGACCATGCCCGCCAGGTGCTCGTGAGCAACGGCCAGCAGACCCTGGGGGTGGCCCTGCCCTGGGCCATGGCCGCTGGCCTACTGCGGCCGGGTCAGCCGGTGATTTCCGTGTCGGGGGATGGCGGCTTTCTGTTTACGGCCACCGAACTGGAAACGGCCAAACGGCTGGGCAGCCGCTTCGTGCACCTGATCTGGAACAGCGCGTCGTACAACATGGTGGAGTTCCAGGAGCAGGCCCACTACGGCCGCATCGCTGGCGTCAAGCTGGGCCACTACGACGTGGAGGCGTTTGCGGCAGCCTTTGGTTGCAAGGGCTGTCGCATTAGCGATGCCGACCAACTGGGTCCGGTGCTGCGCGAGGCCCTGCAGGCCGATTGTCCCGTGCTGATCGACATCCCCATTGATTATTCAGACAATCTCAAGTTGATGCAAAACGTCCATCAAGACTTCATTCACTGAGCTGCATTCACTGAGTTTCCCCTGCGCGCCATGATGAGCCATCCCGATTCCGTTCATAACCTGCATCTGCGCTTGCCGGCTGGCCTCTGGACCGCCCTGCAAGACCATTGCGCCAGCACGGGCGAAAGCCCTAACCATGCCGTCACCGCGGCCCTGGCTGTGGCCCTCGCTATCGAGCACCACACCCTCTACCAGGTGTCCACGTCCGGCGCCCTCGTGGAGGGGGTTTACCAGGGATGTGTCTCCGTTGGTGATATCCGCCGCCATGGTGATTTCGGCCTAGGTACCTTTGATGGCCTCGATGGCGAGGCGATTTTGCTCGATGGGGTTTGCTGGCAGGCCCGCGGCGATGGCTCGGTCCGGGTGGCCCCCGATTCGGCCCTGGCGCCCTTTTTCGTCGCCACCCATTTTGCCGCTGCCTCGCAGGCCACCTTTAAGGGGGTGGCTAGCTTCGCTGACCTGTGTCAGCGCCTCGATGGGTTGCGTCCCAGCGCCAACCTGTTTGTGGCCCTTCGCCTGCACGGCCACTTCGAGCGGATCAAGGTGCGCACCGCCTGTAAAAGCGCTCCCGGCACGGATTTAGTCAGCGCCACCAGCCACCAGGCGGAATTTGAGTTGCAAAACATCAGCGGCACCCTGGTGGGCTTCTGGAGCCCCAACTATGCCCGCACGATCAACGTGCCGGGCTACCACCTGCATTGGCTCAGTGATGACCACCGCCATGGCGGCCATCTGCTGGAACTGGCGGCCGAATCCCTCCAGCTGGGGTTGCATACGGAATCGAATCTGCACCTGGCCCTGCCGGAAACGGCCGCTTTCCTGGCCGCCGATCTCAGTGGTGATCCCAGTGCTGCCTTGGCCACTGCCGAAGGGAATCGTCGTTAGACGACTAGCGAGACCCATTCAATCTAAGTTTTGATAATGACAATAAAGTTGCCTACTCTGTTGCTGTTGGTCTAGGCATTCCGGCAACTGCATGATTATCTGGAGATGGCAAGCTGCATTGCCCGCATCACTAGTGCCACCTTGTTCTTGACACCAAATTTACTGCGGAGCACCTTGGTGTGATCTTTGACGGTGGTGAGGGAAATGCCCAGTTTGTCGGCAATCAGGATTTCCGTATCGCCGTTAAGCAGCATCGAAAGAATTTCATCCTGGCGATCGGTAAGTTTGATGGTGTTGATTGGATTGGCTGGAGATTGTTGCTTGAGTAGGACCTTCGCTGTGGGGGAGAGATAGGTTTGATGGTTGGCAATGGCCAGTAAACCCCTTGAGACTGGCTGGCTGGGATCGCCAAGATCACCTGCGCAGATAATCGCATCCACATTAGAGCGAATTGCCTGCGCTATATCCGGATTGGCTTCTTCGAGAAGCATGATGATGCGGATATCAGGCACCAGCAGGCGGGCCTGGCGGGCCAAGGAATAGCCATCGCCACCATCGAGTCGATCGCTACAGAGCAAAAGCCCTGGTAGGCCACCGATGAGGTAGCGCAAGGCTTCCTCTTCTGTCGTCATCGCCCCGACCAAGAGTCGGCGCGCTTTGAGGCGCATCGCCGAAACGATTAGGCCGAGCCGATTGGCGGTGACCATCAAGATCTTGAGCCGCAGATCACTCGATAGCAGCGCCTCAAGCACCAGGTTGACCCGGTCTGGCCCAAGGGCCTCGAGGTTGGAGGTTAGGTCCATCCGAGCAAGGTGCTGATCAAGGGGCTGTTGCCCTGCTGGGGCGAAGGAGAGAAGCTACTCCTGGCTTCGGAGTGAATCACTATCGTCGAGCCGTTTGATTGGGTGGGATGGCTCAAGACGACTTGGGCTCGCTATAGCACCTTAGCGCTGATTGCAGGGAAATTGCGGTAACGGCAAGAATGCCCCTGCCTGGCCGGGCTAAACGGCATCCTTGCCTTGATGGCCCACCTGCCCACCTGCCCACCTGCCCACCTGCCCTCGGCCCGACTTGTGCCCCTATTGGCAATCTGTTGGGCTACCCATCGTCGTTGGGATCGCCATGGCCCAAGGGCTTGCCGACTTGGAGGTGTTCGCCAAATGGGGATCACCTCCCAATCGCGGTCAAGGTTGCGCAGGCGATGGGCCCTGGTGCTGCTAGCCCGTTGGTTGGTGGCGGTTGTCCTGGTTAAACCGTGGGTGATGCCGAAGGAGCGGCTCCCCGGTTAGGCCTTTCCCCGGTTAGGCCTTTCCCCGGTTAGGCCTTTCCCCGGTTAGGCCTTGCCCCCCAGGCCACCACGACGGGCGGGCCAAGGTGGGGGGCCGCTTGCCCGTTGCTTAGGCCGAGTTGGGTGGCAAGGGCCCAATCGTCAAGGGGGGCGGGCTTGTGTTGATGCAGTTGGCTGCTCTCTAGACCCGATTGATCGGCGGCAGGTTTGGCAACGTCGCCCATGTCTTGGCTTTGACGATCAACGTGCCGTCGCGATCACAGTGCTATCGCGATCAAAGTCCCGTCGCGATTGTCGCGTGTTACTTGTTATGGCTGGGCCCCATCGGGCCCAACCGCAGATCTGTTCCTGCTGTGCAGCAGGTCAGCCCGCATTAATGACTTCGGCCTAGCTTTGGCCTGACCTGAATCCAGCGTCAACCCAGTCGGCCCTATGGGGCTATCGGGCTTGCTGGCATTCCTGCTGGGAGCAGTTCGTCATGCACTCAACTAGCGCGGGACTTGGCGGTAAAAAGGATGGGGAGAGGCTCGACAATCTTCGCCTTGGTGGCAGCTTGGCTGGTCGCCTCGGGGCCCTCAGCGGCCTGGAGCCTGAGCAACTCAAGGGCCTCACAATTGCTGATATCAATCGGTCATTTCCCTACCTGATCGACCCGAAGATCCTGTTTTTCCGTCAGGTTTGTGGCACGGTGGTGAAGACCGATCCCGCCACGGGCGTGGATGCTCCGGTTCCCTTTGCCACGGTCCAAGTGGAGGATACGGATTGTTCCTTCCTGGGCTACTTTCCGGCCGCCAGTCCCTGGGGCTGGGCCTTCCCGTTCCGTTGCCGACGCGAAGTTATTGCGACAGCTTTAACCGATGCATGTGGTCGCTTTTGCGTCTGGATTCCCCGCTGGGATATTGATTGGATCCTGCGTTTCCGGCGCGAGCGTCGCTGTTTTGGCGTGATCTTTGAGCGTCCTTCGATCAAGGACCTGCTCGATCACCTGCGCCCGCCGGAGCTGCTGCCATGGCCGCCCCGCCCCTTCCCCGAACCCGACCCCTGGCCCTTTCGCTTTCGCCAGGGCGAGTTGCTACGCCAGGCCAGGGAGACCTTCGGCCAGCCGGTGGCCCAGCGCCTGGCGTCTCTGGGGGCCCATGACAGCATCGGCGCGTCGTTAACGCCGTCGCAAGCAACCCTCGCGGCCGTTGCCCCGCTGGCTCACCTGCAGCCGCCCCTGCCGACGGAACTCAAGGCAATTCGCAATCTCTCGGCAGTCTCCGGCAGCAGGGGCGACGCGGCCCTGCGCGAAGCCCGCTCGGCCACCGTCTCCTTGCTGGCCCGGCAGGTGAACCTCGATCCCAAAGCTCTCGAGATCTTCGAGCAGCGCGAACGGGTTGGGGCCCTCAAAGCGCTGGTGCACCAACGGATCGCCGGCGCGACCGATCCCAGCCAGGCCGGCCCCCTGCAGCAGCTGCTCGAGCAGGCCGATGCCCTGGTCAAAAAGAGCGTCTGGCTGGTGGGCGGCGATGGCTGGGCCTACGACATCGGCTTTGGCGGCCTCGACCACGTGCTCGCCAGTGGCAGCGACGTCACCGTGCTGGTGCTCGATACGGAGGTCTATTCCAATACCGGCGGCCAGGTGTCCAAGGCCACGCCCTTGGGGGCCGTGGCCAAATTCGCCGCTGCGGGCAAAGGGGCCGCCAAGAAAGACCTGGGCCTGATGGCGATGACCTACGGCCATGTCTATGTGGCCAGTGTCGCCATGGGCGCCCGCGATGAGCACACGGTGCGGGCCTTTCTGGAGGCCGAAAGCTATCCCGGGCCGTCCTTGATCCTGGCCTATTCCCACTGCATCGCCCACGGCATTGACATGGCCCAGGGCATGGCCCACCAGCAGGCGGCGGTGGAGTCGGGCCGCTGGCTCCTCTACCGCTACGACCCGCGCCGCAGCGATCGGGGCGAGAACCCCCTGCAACTCGACAGTCCGGCGCCGCGCCGGCCCCTGGCAGGTGCGATGGCCCTGGAAAACCGCTTCCGCCTGCTCAGCCACAGCCAGCCCGAGCGGGCCCGGGAGCTGGCCGCCGCCGCCGAACTCCAGCGCCAACGCCGTTGGGCCACCTACCAGGCCCTGGCGGGGCTGGCCCCCGGGCCAGGGGCGATGGCGCCAGGCCAGGCCCTGCCGCCAGGCCAGGAGCTGCATCCATGACCAGCGTTGATCTGTCCACCCACTACCTCGGCCTGGAGCTGCGCAATCCGCTGGTGGTGGGGGCGGCGGCGCCCCTGAGCGAAAGCCTCGCCCAGCTGCAAGCCCTGGAGGCGGCCGGGGCTGGCGCGATCGTGCTCCATTCCCTGTTTGAAGAGCAGATCGAGCGCGACCAGCTGGAGCTGCACCGCCACTCCATCGCCGGCAGCAACAGCTACGCCGAGGCCCTCAGCTACCTGCCGGAAGGCGCCCTCTGCCACGGGGGCGCCCAGTCCTATCTGGCGTTGATCAGCCAGGCCCGCGCCCGGCTGGGCGTGCCGGTGATCGCCAGCCTCAATGGGTTCCGGCCCGGCAGCTGGGTGCAGCTAGCTCGGCAACTGGAGCAGGCCGGCGCCCAGGCGATCGAGCTGAACATCTATTCGGTTGCCACCGATCCCGGCCTCAGCAGCGCCGCGATCGAGGCCCAGGTGGAGGAGATCGTCGCTGAGGTGCGCGCCGAGGTGAAGCTGCCGCTGGCGGTGAAACTCAGCCCCTTTTTCACCAATCTCAGCGCCCTGGCGGCCCGGCTGGTGGCGGCTGGAGCCGATGGGCTGGTGCTCTTCAACCGCTTCTACCAGCCCGATCTCGACATCGAAAGTCTGGAGTTGCGCCCCAACCTGCTGCTCAGCACCCCCCACGATTTGCGCCTGCCCCTGCGCTGGATCGCCCTGCTCCATGGCCGCCTGGAGGTGGATTTAGCCGCCAGTGGCGGCGTGCACCGGGGCAGCGATGTGGTGCGCCTGCTGATGGCTGGCGCCCAGGTCACCCAGGTGGTGGCGGCCCTGCTGCGCCATGGTCCCCAGCGGCTGGCCGGCCTCGAGCAGGAGCTGCGCCACTGGCTGGAGGAGCATGGCTACGCCACGGCCCGGGAGCTGGTGGGCTGCATGGCCCAGGAGCGCTGCCCCGATCCGGAGGCCTACGAACGGACCCAGTACATGCGGGTCCTGAACAGCCTGGCGCCACCGGCCCCCAGCGAAAGCCTGGCCCAGCCCTGGCCCCTGGCGGGAGACGGACCCCCATGACCCCAGCGGTCCCCAGCCCAGCGGGGCCCCTGGCACTTCCTGCCAGCCCAACCAACCTTGCGGCTCCGGTCATACCAACCAATCCAGCTGCCCCAACCACCCCGGCTGCCTTGATTCACCAGGCTGCCCCGCCCAAATCGACGGCCCTAAGCCAGCCACCCAATCCGACCAACCTGGGCGCCAGCCAAGTGGCCGCGCTGGTGGCCGAGCTGGCCGCCACCACCACCCGCCCCTGGACCTTGATGGAGGTCTGCGGCGGCCAGACCCACGCGATCCTGCGCTGGGGCCTCGACCAGCTGTTGCCCCCGGGGCTGCGCCTGCTGCATGGGCCCGGCTGCCCCGTCTGCGTCACCCCCGCCGCCACCATCGACCAGGCCCTGGAGTTAGCCCGCCGGCCCGAGGTGATTCTTTGCTCCTACGGCGACATGCTGCGGGTTCCCGGTAGCGCGGCCAGCGGCGATGGCGGTCTGGGCCTGCTGGGGGACCGCGCCGGCGGCGGCGATGTGCGCCTGCTCACCTCCCCCCTGCAGGCCCTGGAGCTAGCCGGGGCCGAACCCCACCGCCAGGTGGTGTTCCTGGCGGTGGGCTTTGAAACCACGGCCCCCGCCACGGCGCTGCTGGCCCACCAGGCCCGGGCCTGGGGCCTGGCCAACCTCTCCTTACTGGTGGCCCACGTGCGCGTAACCCCCGCCATGGACGCGATCCTGGCCGGCGCGGATGAACCGCTCGGAGCTGCGGCGGGGGCGGCCTTATCGACCGACCGGGACCCAGGCGTGCAGGGTTTCTTGGCCGCCGGCCATGTGGCCGCGGTGCTGGGCACCGCCGACTTGGCCGACCTGGTGCGGCGCCGGCGCCGGCCGGTGGTGGTCACGGGCTTTGAAGCGGCTGACTTGCTGGCCGGAATCCTGCGCTGCGTGCAGTTGCTGGAGGCGGGCACCCCCGAGCTGGCCAATGCCTACGGCCGGGTGGTGCGGTCCGGGGGCAACCCGGCCGCCCGGGCCCTGCTGGAGCGCGTCTTCGAGGTGGTGGACCAGCCCTGGCGGGGCCTGGGCCCGATCGCGGCCGGCGGCCTGGCCCTGGCGCCGGCCTACGCCAGCCTCGATGCCAGGGCGCGCTTTGGCCTGGCCAGCCTGGGCGGTGCACCGCAGCTCGCTACGGGCCTGGGATCCACGGGCCGCGGCAGGGGCCCAGCCCCAGGCAATGCCGCCGCAGCGGCTTCCCTACCGGGCCAGCCCAAACCCTCGGGCCAGCCCGCCAACCCCTGCATCAGCGGCGCCATCCTGCTGGGCCGGGCCACCCCGCCCGACTGCCCGGCCTTTGGCGGCGCCTGCACCCCGGAGCGGCCCCTGGGGGCGCCGATGGTGTCCAGCGAGGGGGCCTGCGCCGCCTACTACCGCTACCGCCGCCATGGTTGAGGTCCCCATGCTTGCGAGCCCGTCCCCTGGCTGGGGGACTGGCCCAGCCGGGACGCGGGTCATCCGTCCTGGGGCCCGGGCCCTCGATGGCGAGCTGGAGCGGGCGCCATGACCGGCAGCGCCGAGATCCCCGCCGCCCCGGAAGCGCGCATCCAGCTGGCCCATGGCGGCGGCGGCACCTTGATGCAGCAGCTGATCGACCAGGAACTGCGCCGCCTCTACGACCCCCCCGACCTGGTCTTGCATGACGCCGCCCGGCTTGATCTGCCCTGCGGCCCCCTGGCCTTCAGCACCGACAGCTACGTGGTGCAGCCCCTGGAATTTCCGGGGGGCGACATCGGCAGCCTGGCGGTGATCGGCACCGCCAACGACCTGGCCATGGCCGGCGGCAGGCCCCTGCATTTGGGCGTCGGCCTGATCCTGGAGGAGGGCCTGCCCCTGGCCCTGCTGCGCCGGATCGTGGCCTCGATGGCGGCTGCGGCCAGGCTTTGCGGCCTGGCGATCCGCACCGGTGACACCAAGGTGGTGGAGCGGGGCAAGGCCGATGGCCTTTACATCAACACCAGTGGCCTCGGGCCGATCGAGAGCCCGCGCCCGATCGAGCCCCAGGCGATCCGCCCTGGCGACCGGATCCTGGTGAGTGGCGACCTGGGCCGCCATGGCGTGGCGATCCTGGCCGCTCGCCACCGGCTGAGCCTCGATCCGCCGATCGCCAGCGACTGCGCGCCGCTGTGGCCCCTGGTGGAGCAGCTGCTCGCGGCTGGGGTGGTGCCCCATTGCCTGCGCGATCTCACCCGCGGCGGCCTGGCCAGCGCCCTCGCAGAGCTGGCTCAGGCGAGCGGATTGGAGCTGGCGGTGGAGGAGGGCGCCATTCCCCTCCTGGAGCCGGTGGAGCGAACCTGCGAGCTCCTGGGCTTCGATCCCCTGCACCTGGCTAATGAGGGCCGCTTTGTGGCCTTTGTGGCCGCGGCCGATTTGGCGGCCGCCATGGCCGTGCTGGCTCCCGGAGGCGGCGCCGTCATTGGCAGGGTCCGTGGAGACGGCGGGGCTCGCGGCCGGGTGCTCCTGCGCACCGCCTATGGCAGCGAACGCCTGTTGCTGCCCACCAGCGGCGAGCTGCTTCCGAGGATCTGCTGAGCCCTGGTGGCCCTGAGCTGGCAGCTCTGGATGGGGCGTCACCGTGCCCAGGGAGCCCTCTCGGGAGCCCTCGATGGGCCCTGCGTCAGGTCTCGTTGCCGCCAAACATGTCGTCGTAGCCCTGGTAGGGCTCGAATTCATCCCAGCCCGGACTGGCCTGGTCGAAGAGGCCGTAGCGGGCGGCTTCATCGTTCATCAGGGTGTTGCCTTCGGGTCGGGTGTCACAGGTGATGCCCCCACCGGCCACCGGCACGCAGTTCTGGAACACCACATCGGCCCGCACCGGGGTCAGACCTGGTGTCAGGCCCAGGGCCAAGCCCACCAGAGCGAGGCTGCTGGCCAGGTTGCGCGTGAGCCGGCCGGTCCCCAGCGTCCAGGCCGGCCAGGGGCCCTGCCGGGCGGCCGACTCCTGAAGATTGCTGCCCATTGGAACGGCGGCCATGGCGGAAGCGGCGGGGATCCTGAAATGATGGTCGGTGCCTACGCCACTGCCGTGATGTACACCGATTGGACCGCCGTGATCCTGCTGTTGCTGACGGCGGCCCCCCTAGCCGTGGTTGTGGCCACGGCCGGGTTCTTTATCTGGAGGAAAAAGCGGCAAAAAGGTTGATCCTTAAGCGTTTCGGCAGCAGCCAGGCTGATCGTTGCCCAGCTGACCTTTAAGCCAGCTTGATCATGCAGCCAGGCTGGACCGTCCTTAGAAAGTCTGTTCCCACGAACGCTTGATCGTGAAGACAACGCGTCGTCAGTTGGGCAGATCTTGGAACAGCCCCGCGGCTGGATCCCTGGGCTGACCTGCCCCCCGGGTGCTGGCCATCAGCTGATCGAGGGCCTGACCCCATTGGGGTTGGGGTTCAAAGGCACTGCTGGCGGGCACCACCGGCAAAATCCCCTGGCCGGCACAATCGAGGCAGGTGCGAAAGCGCCTGGCGCTCAGCCGCAACACGCCGCTGCCACCGCAGCTGGGGCAGCGGCGGGGACCGCTTAGGGCCTCAGGGATTTGGAGAGGACTGCGAACGGGGCCGATCTCCGGGCCAAGGGCTTGGGGCAGAAGCTCCAAGGACGTAGCCATGCCTGGCTGGAGTGAATTAGGGGGTAACGCCACAATGTGTGTTCATTTGCTGTCAAAGCAGTGTGGCGGATTTTTGGGCGCTTAATTCCGCACCTTTCCTTAAGTCTGATGCGGGTTCAAAGTTGCACCCATCTGGCTGGCCACAAGGCGCCGTAAAGGCAGTTCCAGGCTTAAACCTTGTCGGCTAGGCCCCTCAAGTTTTAAGCCCCCAGCTGTTGAATCTTGAAGTTTTAAGTGCTGCGGACTGACCGGCCGATTCTTGAGATCCTCCAGCAATTCGGCCGCGCTGATGCGACTGCCCCGGGGCACCAGATCCAGTTCCGCCGCCAGAAGCCCCACCACGGCCGGGCCATCGAGCCCCTGGTCCCGCAGGGCCCCCAAGCCTTCGGCCCCGCTGCGCTTGGCCAGGCGTTGGCCGCTGCCATCGAGCAGCAGGGGCCCGTGCCAGTAGGTCGGTGCGGGGTAGCCCAGGGCCGCCATCACGGCCACCTGGGCGGCCGTCGCCGGCCAGAGGTCGTGGCCCCGAACCACATCGCTGATGCCCAGGCTGAGCTCATCCACGGCCGTGGCCAGGTGATAGGCGATTAGGCCGTCGGCCCGGCGCAGCACCACATCGCCCACCTGGCTGGGGCCCTCCAGGTCGCCCGCTGCCGCCAGCTGGTCCCGCCAGCGCAGGCGGCCGGGCGGCAGGCGCAGGCGCCAGCTGGGTAGGCGCCCGCCGATGGGCCCCCAGGCCGGATCCAGGCCCGCGCAGGTGCCGGGATACACCGCAACGGCACCGTGGGGGGCCGAGATGTCGGCCAGGAGCCGGCGGCTGCAGCGGCAGGGGTAGAGGGCGCCGCTGCGGCGCAGCCAGGAGAGGGTGCTGGCGTAAAGGCCGCGGCGTTCGCTCTGCAGCAGGGGGGGGCCGTCCCAGCGGAGACCCAGCCAGTGCAAGTCAGCCAAAATGCCCGCAACCGCGCCTGGCCGATTGCGGGGGCGATCGAGGTCGTCGATGCGGAGCAGCCACTCGCCCCCCTGGAGGCGGGTCACCAGCCAGGACAGCAGGGCCGTGCTCAGGTTGCCGCGATGGAGCGGCCCCGTCGGTGAAGGGGCATAACGGCCGCGGGGCCCCTGGTATCGCCGCCGCAGGCCCGCTTCAAACAACCGGCCTAGGTGGTCCGGCAGGGGCTTGATGGGATCGCTCAAGGCGAGGGAACCAAGCCCGAGCCAGGCTCGATCAGCCCTGAACCTTGTCCTTGAACAGCTTGCCTGCGGTGAAGGCGGGCACGCGCTTGGCTTCGATCTTGATCTTTTCGCCGGTCTTGGGGTTCAGACCCTGACGGGCGGAGCGGTCGCGGGGCTCGAAGGAGCCGAAGCCCAGGATCGAGACCTTTTTACCGTCGACCACGGAATCGATGATGGTGTCGATCAGGGTGTCCACCACCTGGGCCACTTCGGTCTTGGTCAGCTCGGTGCGGGCAGCCACGAGGTTGACGAGGTCAGCTTTGTTCATTGGAAAGGAGTTTTCTGGGTTCAGCGGGAGTCAGG
>Ga0310335_100112_pt1 | contig 21934 bp, 22 predicted proteins | sample LakMicMISRFREDD7_FD_195549 | JGI IMG/M metagenome (GOLD analysis project Ga0310335, IMG submission 195549) | Enriched freshwater cyanobacterial communities from Lake Michigan, Michigan, United States - MI23.SRF.RED.D7 (v2) (version 2) | ecosystem: Environmental > Aquatic > Freshwater > Lake... | reverse complement strand
GCTCTGGGGTTGTCGGTATCCAGCCCCAAGCAGGCCCGGGGTGAGCCGCGATCGCATCGATCGCATCGAGGGCCGTTCCCTGGGCGAGGTGGCGCGTCCGCTACGCCGTGTTCTGAGCCGTGGTCGCCGGTAATGCGGGTGTGAGCTCGGATCAGGCTGCAACCCGCCGCCAGCGGCGACCGAATGCTCCAGTGACGGCACCCACCAGCCCACCGGCGATGCCGACCACGGTGCGGATCACCAGATCTGCCGTCACCAGCACGGCGACCCAGAAACCGAACAGGAAGGCCAGATCAGCCATGGCAGCCACAGTGACACTGCCATCAACCTAGCCGCGGTCACTGGGGTTTCACCGCCTGTTGCGGCGCCAGGTTCGCAGGGCCCGCAGCGCCATCCACACCACGACCAGGCCCACGGCGATCACGATCAGCACCTTGATCAGATCGGCGAACGGTTCGAGCCAGACCGCAACCCGCTTGTAGCCCTCGCCCAGGGCCGTGCCCATCACTGTCAGCAGCAGCACCCAGAGCAGGCTGCCGGCGGTGGTCCAGAACAGAAAGGCGCGCTGGGGCATCAGTTCGATGCCGGCCGGCACCGACACCAGGGTGCGAATGCCAGGGATCACCCGCCCCCAGAACACCACCGCCACCCCATGGCGGTTGAACCAGCGGCGGCTGTTGGCCAGGGCCTTCGGTTCGATCCCCAGCCAGCGACCGCGGCGGGCCAGCCAGCGCTCCAGCTGTTCTTCATTGACGAGGCGACCGACCCCGTACCAGAACCAGGCCCCCAGAACCGTGCCGATGAGACCTGCCAAGACGGCAGGCGCCAGTTCCAGCTTGCCTTGTTGCACCAGAAAACCAGCCAGCGGCATCACCACCTCAGATGGGATCGGCGGCACCACGTTCTCGAGCAGCATCACCAGGGCGATGGCCACATAGCCCAGCAGCGGATTGGCATCAACCGCCTGGCTGATCAGGGCCGGCAGGGCATCGATGAACTCGGACAGTGACATCAGGCTGGGGCAAGGGGTCAGGGCCCGGCGTCGGCATGGGTCTGCCGCTGCCATTGCAGAGCGATCTTCTCAGCCTCGAGATAGAGGAACAACAACAGGCTGAAGCCAATGCAGGTGAGCAGATCGGCGCCGCTGAGCGGTTGGGTGCCAAAGAAGCGGGACAGGGGCGGCACATAGAGCAGCAGCAGCTGCAGCCCGGTGGTCAGTCCCACGGCCCAGAGCAGGGCCGGATTGGAGAAGGGCTTCACCTGGATCAGGGGCAGTTGGCTGCGGGCCGAGAGGGCGTGTCCCATCTGCGCCAGGCACAGGGTGGTGAACACCATCGAGGCCCAGGGTGCGTTGCGCCCTGCCGCGAGCAGCATCATCGTGATCGTGATCAGGCCGAACATCAGGCCGGTGCGCACGATGTACCGGCCGGTCCCCCTGGCGAAGATCGACTCGCCCGGGGTGGCGGGCTGGCGCTCCATCAGCCCCGGTTCAGCCGGTTCAAGCGCCAGGGCCAGGGCGGGCAGCCCATCGGTGACCAGGTTCATCCACAGGATCTGCAAGGGCGTCAGCGGCACCCCCACCAGACCCAGGAGTGGCGCAGCTGCAATCGTCACCAGCTCGCCGACGTTGCTGCCCAGGATGTACTTCACAAACCGGCGGATGTTGGCGTAAACCAGCCGGCCTTCTTCGACCGCGTTGACGATCGTGGCGAAGTTGTCGTCCAGCAGCACCATGTCGGCCGCTTCCTTGCTGACCTCGGTGCCGGTGATGCCCATGGCCACACCGATGTGGGCCTGCTTGAGCGCCGGTGCATCGTTGACCCCATCGCCCGTCATGGCGACGATCTGGCCATTGGCCTGCAGGGCCTTGACCAGGCGCAGCTTCTGCTCGGGAGGCACCCGGGCGTAAACGCTGCAATGGTTCACCAGCTCCTGCAGTTGCCGGTCGTCCAACCGTTCCAGTTCGCGGCCCAGCACCACCGCCGCATCAGCGGCGTCGCTCAGGCCGATCGCCTCGGCGATCGCCCGGGCGGTGAGTGGGTGGTCTCCCGTGATCATCAGCGGGCGGATCCCGGCCTGACGGCAGGTGGCGACGGCCACGGCCACCTCGGGCCTGGCCGGATCCAGCTGGGCCATCAATCCCAGCAGCACCTGGTGTTCGAGCTCGTGGTCGGGGCTGGGGTGATGGGGCGCGCAGGCGAAGGCCAGCACCCGCAGCCCCCTGGCCGCCAGCTGCTGGGCCTGCTCGATCCACCACTGCCGCTGGGCGGCCGTCAGGGCGACCACCCCGGATCCGTCCAGCCAGCGGTTGCAGTGTCCGACGATCACCTCGGGGGCTCCCTTGCTGATCAGCAGGGTGCGCGATCCATCCGCCAGGGCTCCGAGCGGCCGCTGCAGGCTGCAGTCCGCATCGTCGATCCAGACCGCCATCAGCTGGCGCTCGGCGCTAAAGGGGATCTCGGCCACGCGCCGGTAACGGCTGCGCAGCGCGAAGCCATCCAGTCCTGCCTTGGCAGCCACCACCACCAGGGCCCCCTCGGTGGGGTCCCCCAGCACCTGCCAGCCGCCGTCATGGTGTTGCTTGAGCTCGGCGTCGCTGCAGAGCACCCCGGCCTGCAGCAGCAGCTGCTGGGACCCGGCTGCGGCACCGGCTGTGGCCTGGGGCGGTGGTACCAGGGCCGCTGGTGTCAGGTTGCCGTGCGGGTCATAGCCCTGGCCGCTGACCCGCACGCCGGTGGTGCCCAGGCGCAGCTCCTGCACCACCTGGCGGTTCTGGGTCAGGGTGCCGGTCTTGTCCGAGCAGATCACCGTCACCGAGCCCAGCCCTTCGACCGCCGGCAGACGCCGGATCAGGGCAGCCCGGCGCACCATGCGCTGGGTGCCGATCGCCAGGGTCACCGTGATCACCGCCGGCATGCCCTCGGGCACGATCGCCACCGCCATCGACAGGGAGATCTCGAGCAGGTTGAACAGCGGCTGCCCCAGCAGCCACCCCCAGACCATCACCACCCCCACCAGGGCCAATGCCGCGCCCACCAGCACCCGGGCCAGGCCATCGAGCCGCTGTTGCAACGGCGTCTCGCCGGCGCCGGCGGTGTTGATCAGCGTGGCGATCTGACCCAGCTCGCTGGCCATGCCGGTGCCGGTGACCAGGGCCAGGCCGCGGCCACGCACCACCTCGGTGCCCTGAAACACGCAGTTCTGCCGCTCCAGCACAGGGGTGTCCGGCGCCAGCACCCGTGCAGCGACCTTGAACACCGCATCGGTTTCACCGGTGAGGGCCGATTCCCGTACCCCCAGCTCGGCCACCTCGAGCAGCCGCCCGTCGGCCGGGACCCGGTCACCGGCCTCGAGCCGGATCAGATCGCCGCGCACCAGGACATCGCTGCTGAGCCGCAGCCACTGCCCGTCGCGGCGCACCTGCACCAGGGGCTGGGCCAGCTCGCGCAGGGCCAGAAGCGCCTTCTGGGCTCGGCTCTCCTGCACAAAGCCGAGCAGGGCGTTGAGGATCACGATCACCAGGATCGCGATCGCATCCTTGGGAACGGTCTGCTGCAACAGATCGATGGCGGCTGAGACCGCGGCCACCACCAGCAGCAGGATCAGCATCACATTGCTGAACTGATCTCCAAGGATCGCCAGGCTGCTGCGGCCCGCGCGCAGCTCCAGGCGGTTGGGCCCGTCGCGCTCCAGGCGCTGGGCTGCCTCGTCGCTGTTCAGGCCTTCAGCGCGGCTCTGCAGCCGTTGCAATGCAGCCGCTGGGCTGAGGGCATGCCAGGCCGGAGCACCTGATTGGGCCAAGCAGCAGCCTGCCAGCTGGGGGCAGCCCTGAACCTAGAAACATCTGCCGGCCGCGGCCGATTCAGCGGCCGTAGCCGCTCCAGCGCTTGAGTTCTTCGACCGACTGGACCCCCACAAGGCGCTCCTTGCCCTTGAGCTCCCAGGTGGGAAAGGCCTGAATGGCGGCAGCCTGGCAACGCTCCCGGTCGCCCGGCACCTTGTCGCATTCGATGTAGGGCAATTGGGCCGCGCCCTGCTCGCCGAACAGGGCCTTCTGGCGGCTGCAGGCCGGGCACCACCAAGCGCCGTAAAACAGAGCACCGATCGCCTTGAGATGGCGGCTTAGTCCCAGCTGCTCGGGGTTCGAGGGCGGCAGTGGTGCGGCGGTGTGCTCATCCGGCTGGCCTTTGGCGGCTGGCGAGCCACCGGCGCTGGCTGTGGCAACGGTCCCCAGCAGCAGCACGGTGGCGGCAATCAACAGGCCCGAACGGACCGAAGCCGAGCGATGCATGGACACCTCGTTGTGCAGCTGAAGGTACGGGCAGCGACGGCCCGGCGTCCTGTTCCTGTGAGGAAAGGCAAGCGTTCGGGCTTCCGCCCTGTTCCGGGGCTGCAGTCCACGCCTGCGGGCTGAGACACTGGGCCCATGGGCGTCAACGGTTACCGCGATTACTTCCAGGTGCTGGGGGTTGACCGCAGCGCTGATGCCGATGCGATCAAGCGGGCCTTCCGCAAGCTGGCGCGTCAGTACCACCCCGACGTCAATCCCAACAACAAGGACGCCGAGGCCAAGTTCAAGGAGGTCAGTGAGGCCTACGAGGTGCTCTCGGACCCGCAGAAACGGCGTCGCTATGAGCAGTTCGGTCAGTACTGGAGCCAGGCCGGTGGCTCGGGAGCGGGGCCTGGCTTTGATGTCGATTTCGGCCGGTACGGCAACTTCGACGATTTCATCAACGACCTGCTGGGCCGTTTCGGCGGCGGCGGCGGCCCTGGGTTCTCGGCAGGGCCGGGTGGTTTCGGCTTTGGTTCGGGTTTTCCGGGTGGTTTCGGCTCGGGCTTTCCGGGTGCCGGTGCCCAGGCCCCCCGTGGTGCTGCCGCCAATCTTGATGCCGAGGCGACGATCAGCCTCAGCTTTGCCGATGCCTTCCGCGGCTGCGAACGGACCCTGGCGGTCAACGAAGAGCGCGTCCAAGTGCGCATCCCAGCAGGGGTCAAGAGCGGCAGCCGCCTGCGCCTCAAGGAGAAGGGCAATCTTCAGCCCGGTACTGGTCGCCGCGGCGATCTCTATCTGAATCTGCAGCTCCAGGACCATCCGGTCTGGAAGCTCGATGGTGATCAGTTGCGAGCTGAGTTGCCCCTCAGCATCGATGAACTCGCCCTCGGCGGCGAGGTCCAGGTGGCGACGCCCGACGGCGTCGCCGCGGTGCAGGTCCCACCGGGCATGAGCCTGGGCCGCAGCCTGCGCCTCAAGGGCAAGGGCTGGCCGATCAAGGGTGGACGCGGGGATCTGCTGCTCACCCCGGTGCTCAAATTGCCGGACCAGCTCAGTTCCCAGGAACGTCAGTTGCTGGAGCAGCTGCGCGCTGCCCGCACGCAGGATCCCCGTGCCGATTGGTTGAATGCGGCCAAGCTCTAGGGGAGCTCCGTAGGATCCGCCCAGCTTGTCTGGCCCCATGGAGCTCACCTACCGTCCTCGCCGGCTGCGCCGCACGCCTGCTCTGCGGGCCATGGTGCGCGAGACCTCGCTGGCGGCCCGCGATTTCATTTACCCCCTGTTCGTGCACGAAGGGGCCGGCAACGAGCCGATCGGCGCCATGCCTGGGGCCCAGCGCTGGAGCCTCGAAAGCCTGGTGGATGAGGTGGGCCGGGCCTGGGATCTGGGGATCCGCTGCGTGGTGCTGTTCCCCAAGGTGGCCGATGGGCTCAAGACCGAGGACGGAGCCGAGTGCTTCAACGAGCACGGTCTGATTCCTCGGGCGATCCGCCGCCTCAAGGAGGTGCACCCGGGCATGGCGATCATGACCGATGTGGCCCTCGATCCCTACAGCTGCGACGGCCACGACGGTCTTGTCAGTGCCGACGGCGTCGTGCTCAATGACGAGACCGTGACCATCCTCTGCAAGCAGGCCGTGGCCCAGGCCAGGGCCGGTGCTGACCTGATCGGCCCCAGCGACATGATGGATGGCCGTGTCGGAGCCATCCGCGAAGCCCTCGATGAGGAGGGTTTCGAACATGTGGGGATCATCAGCTACACGGCCAAGTACGCCAGCGCTTATTACGGTCCATTCCGCGAAGCCCTCGACTCGGCTCCCCGCGCTGCCGCCGGCAAACCGATTCCCAAGGACAAGAGCACCTACCAGATGGACCCCGCCAACGCCCGCGAGGCCCTCACCGAAGCCCAGCTCGATGAGCAGGAAGGCTCCGACATCCTGATGGTCAAGCCCGGCCTGGCTTACCTCGACATCATTCATCGCCTGCGCAACGAGACCGAGTTGCCGATCGCGGCCTACAACGTCAGCGGTGAGTACGCCATGGTCAAAGCGGCCGCCCAGAACGGCTGGATCGACGAGCGCGCCGTTGTGCTCGAAACGCTGCTCAGCTTCAAGCGAGCCGGCGCCGATCTGATCCTCACGTACCACGCCTGCGATGCAGCCCAGTGGTTGCGCGAAGGCTGATCCCCTCCCCCGTTGCTTGTTCCTATGGCCCGCTTCCTGCTGCTGTGGGTCCACGGACCCTGGATCGCCGCCTCACTGATGGTGATCCTGGCGCTTCGGCTGCTGATGGCTGAGGACTTCAGCCTTCACGGCCATGGCTGGGGTCTGTTGGGCAGCGCTTCGATCTGTTTTTCGATCGGCTGCGTCTGCAAGGTGTCCTGGGTGCTGGCCCAACTCAACCGCCGGCGGGCGGCCGCAGAACAGCAGCTGGAACATCTGGTGCTCCACTGAGGCCTGCCGAAATGAGCCGTTCCTCCGTGCTGCTGCTCATTGGTCTGCCCTGGGTCGCGGCCGTCGCTGTGATGCTGATGGTGACCAAGATTCATGCGGGCGGCGGTCGCGTCGAATGGGGCCTGCTGGGCAGCGGTTGCATCTGTTTTTCGATCGGATGTCTGGCCCGCACCAGCGTCGGTCTGCACGACATGGCGCAGCGGGCTGGGCGTCAGGGTGGACCGGATCGCCAGCGGCAGCGACCATGAAGCGGTTGCGCCCCCGCTCGCGGGCAGGATTGGCCCAGGCCGTGCTCGCGGCAGCGGTTGCGGCTGCGGGCTGTTGGCCTGCGTCGGTCGTGGCGGCACCGCCGGCCAGCGCCCTGCCGCCATCCAGGGGACTGCTGCGCACCCTGGCGGCATTCGAGCGCGACCTGGCCGAGCTCGATGGCGCCCTGCGCACCAAGCCCGCAGCCCTGACCCGCTTCAATGCGGCGGATCCGGCCCTGCAGGCGCCCCCGCCTGGGGCAGAGGCCACCACGGCCGCCGAGGCCCAGCCCCGCCAGGAGCGGGTGCTCACCCTGGGCCAGGCCCTGGCGGTGGCGGTGGTCAACAATCCCGAGCTGGCCGAGCGCCGGGCCCGCATCACCGAGATGCGGGGTCTCAAGCGCTCGGTGCAGGGGCGTTTCTGGCCCCGACTGGGGCTGCAGCTGGCCGGCGGCTTTGCGCAGCGCAGCGAGGCCAACCAGGTGCTCGAGGCCAACGCTGGCCTGTACCCGAGCGGATCGCCGTTTCTGGTGGAGCCGGGCGGCTGGAACCGTATCCAGTCCAACCTGGGCAGTGGCTGGGGCAGCCTGGCCCTCGACTGGGAGCTGATCAGCTTTGAACGGGGCGCCGCCCTGGCCGAGCAGGATCAGCGGCTCGCCGCCAGCCTGCAGCAGTACGGCGATGCCCTGCGCCAGCTGCAGCTGCAGGTCAGCGAGGCCTACTACAACCTGCAACTGGCCGATCAGCTGCAGCGCATCCGCGCTTCGGTGCTGCGCAACGACACCCTGCTGCGCGACCAGGTGGCGGCCCTGCAGCGCTCGGGCCTGGTGCCGCGGCTCGATCTGCTGCGGGCCGAGGCTGCAGTGCAGCAGAGCCGCTTTCGGCTCGAGCAGGCCGATGCCCAGCGCCAGAGCCGTCGCCAGGGGCTGACCAACCTGCTCAACGTGGCCTTTGGCACCGTGCTGCAGGCCCACACCGATGTGGCCCTGCAGCCCCCCTGGCCCCTGCCGCTGGCGGACACCCTGGTGGCCGGTCTGCGGCGCAACCCGGCCATCGAGCAGCTGGCGGCCGAACGCCAGGCGCTGCTGCGGCAGGCGGACCGCCGCAACGCCCAGCTGCTGCCCAACCTGCAGCTGTTTGCAGCCGGTGGAGGCTCTACCGAGTTGCTGACCAAACCGGTGATCGACCTCAGGGGGTGCTGCGCGTCGAGCCAGATCCCCCAGCTCGCCAGTCAGAGCGCCGACTGGGTGGCTGGGCTGCGGCTGCACTGGCGCCTGTTTGACGCCGGCGTCACGAGCGGAGAGGTCCAGGCCAGCCGTGCCGCCGCCGAAGCGGTGCTGCAACGGTTGGCCCGTCAGCGCAACCAGATCCGCCAGGAGCTGGAAACGGCCTTCTATGACTACCGCGCCTCGCTGTCCCAGCTGGCTGCGGCCGAGGCGTCCTACCGGGCGTCGCGGGAGGCCTTTCGCGATGCTCGGGCGCGTTACCAGTTGGGCCTGGCCGACTACACCGATGTCAGCGAGACGATCACGCTGTTGACACGGGCGATGGAGGGAATCGCTGAAGCGACGACCCTGGCCAACCTCAGTTACGCCCGCATGCTGCGTCAGCTGCAGCCCGTGCCGGACCAGCCCGAACAGGCGCCGAGCCTGCCGCTCACGCTTCCGGCGACGGTGTCGATGCAGGCGCCGGCGTTGCTGCAGCGCTAGCACGCAGTTGCAGCCGTTGGCGCAGGGCCAGGCTGCGCCAGGTCAGCAGCACCAGCAGGGCGACGAACCAGAACCACACCTCGGGTGCATTGCTCTGCAGCAGCACCAGCAGCAGCAGCACCTCGAGCACCAAAAAGGGCCATTCGCGCTTCATGGCAGGGTCCCCCGTTGACGCCGACTGGGTTGATCCTGCTGCAGATCCAGCCTGGGCGTCCGGTAGGTGCCGGTCAGGTCCCGCAGGACCGGCAGCACGTAGCTCAGCGGGGTGCGCCACTCGACGTAGGCGTGGGCCCGCAGGGTCAGGCCCTCCTGGATCGGGAACACGCTGCTGCCGTTCGACAGGGTCCAGCGGTAGCCGTCGTCGCTGCGGCCGTTGGGCTGCAGGGCGATGGCGGTGCGGATCACCGGTCCGTTGGCCACCAGCGACTGGGCCAGGGGCGGGTTGCCCATGGTGGTGTTGATGTCTTCGGGGGTGGCGGGTAGCCGGCTCACCTGCTCGACGACGCCCGCGATGCCACCGAAGCGGCCGCGCTGCTGCCAGTCGGGCACCACTTCGATGCCTTGGCCGCGCTGCAGCCGTCGGGCATCGGCCGGCCCAAAGTAGGCGACGGCCTGCAGCGCGGGCGCCCTGGCGCCGCCGGTGACAGCTGGGGCCCCCAGGGTCCCCAGCCGTTGGCCCGGCTTCACGGTCTGCCCCTTGATCACCTGCAGATCGAGAACGCTGCCATCGCGCTTGGCCGTCAGGCGGCCCTCGTAGCGCAGCCTGGCCTCGGTCACTCGCACTTCGCGACGGGTGTTGTCGATGCGAAAGCGGCGCTGTTGCCGTTCCGTGTCGATGTCGAGCTTGACCTTGGTGAAGGCGTTGATCACATCCTTTTCACGGATGTTCAGCTCGTCGAGCTCCACCAGCAGTTGGGTGTTCCGATCCGAGGTGGCCACCACGTCCTGAGCCAGCGGCGCCACCACCTGCATCCGGGCCAGATGGTTGAAGTCGGCCACCTTCTGGGCATAGGTCTGCTGCAGGCGGCGCACCCGCTGGCGCTCGCGCGCCAGTTTGGCCAGGGCCGTCGTGCGCACCTCGCGGGCCGCCTGCAGGCGGATGGCATCGCGGCGATCGAGGTCGCTGTTGATCTGTTCGAGCTCGCGCAGATCCCGTTGCTGGCGCTCCAGCTGTTTCTCGAGCGCCGGCTGATCCAGCACCATCAACAGCTGGCCCTTGCGCACCCGATCTCCCACCTTGACGTTCAGGTCGCGGATCTGGCCTTCGGCGCGGCTGTCGAGCACCGTGGCGCCGCCGGGAACGATCACCACGCCGCGGCCGATCACTTCGGTCGGCACCGGCCAGAACAGCACCCACAGGGCCGTGAGACCCCCCAGGCCGATCAGGCTGAGCAGCACCCGACCCTCGTCATCGCGGGCCTGCCGCTCCAGCCAGTCCGTCAGGGCCTGCGGTGGCATCAACGGGAGTCTCGCTGGCCCCATGATGCCCGACATGATTGGGGTCGGGACAGCTGCATCTGACAATGGAAGGATCGTCGATCGAGTCCATGCCCGCCGGTCACCGCCTCGGCCATGTCGCGCTGCGGGTGCAGGACATGGAGCGGGCCAAAGCGTTCTACACAGCCCTGGGGCTGCGTCTGACCTGGGATGCCGCCGACTGGGCCTACCTGCAATCGCCGCTGACCGGTGATGGCATCGCCCTGCTCAGTCCTGACTATCGGGCGGCCGGGCCCCATTTCGCGTTCCACTTCAGCGACCGCGCCGATGTGGACCGGGTGCACGCCGGCCTGCAGGCCAGCGGCTATCCCTGTGGTCCCGTGCACGACCACCGGGACGGCACCGCCTCCTTTTACCTGCAGGACCCTGAGGGCAACTGGTTGGAGGTGCTGTACGAACCCGAGGCGGGGATTCCCTCGAATGTGCCGGGCCAGCAGGCCATCGCCGCTCCCCTGATCGCGGCCGGGTGAATCCAGAAGCCGAAACCCTGGAGCTGCTCGAGTGGCCGCGGCTGGCCGAGCAGGTGGCTGCGTTTGCCAGCACCGCTGCTGGCCGCAGCCGCACGCTGGCGTTGCCGCTGGCACCGGCCCTGGCGATCAGCCGGGACTGGCTGGCCGAAACCGGCGAGTTGCTGGGCCTCGATGGGGTCCTCGACGGCGGGCTCAGTTTTGACGGTGTGGTCGACATCGGCCCGTTGCTGTTGCGCTGCGCCAAAGGCGGCACCGCCGCCGGCGAGCCGCTGCTGGAGCTGGCCCAGACCCTGGCGGCGGCCCGGCGGTTGCGCCGTCAGATCGACGATGCCGAGCTGAGGCCCCGCACCACCGCCCTGGTGGCCCAGCTGCGGACCCTGCCCGAGCTTGAGCAGCGCCTGCGCTTCTGCCTTGAAGAGGGCGGGCGGGTCGCCGACCGGGCCAGCCCGCCGCTGGCGGGGTTGCGCCGTCAGCTGCAGGGGGTGCGCGCCGAGCGCCGCGAGCGGCTGCAGGAGCTGCTGCGGCGCTATGCCCCGCTGCTGCAGGACACCGTCATTGCCACCCGCAGCGACCGCCCCGTGCTGGCGGTCAAGGCCGGCGCGGCCGCCCAGTTGCCCGGCCTGGTGCATGACAGTTCGGCCTCGGGCAGCACCGTGTTCATCGAGCCCCAGGCGGTGGTGGGCCTGGGCAACCGCATTCGTGAGCTCGAGGCTCAGGAGCGCGAACTCGAGCTGGCTGTGTTGCAGGAGCTGAGCGCGCTGGTGGGTGAGCAGGCCGAGCCCTTGACCCAGTTGCAGCAGGTCCTGGTGCAGCTCGATGCGGCCCTGGCCCGTGCCCGCTATGGCGCCTGGCTCGGGGCGGTCCGCCCCGAGCTGGATGCCGATCCCCAGGCGGCCTTTGAACTGCGGGATCTGCGCCATCCCCTGCTGCTCTGGCAGCAACGGCGCCAGGGGGGGCAGCCGGTGGTGCCGGTGAGCCTCACCGTCAGCCCCCAGCTGCGGGTGGTGGCGATCACCGGCCCCAACACCGGCGGCAAGACCGTCACCCTCAAGAGCCTGGGCCTGGCGGCGCTGATGGCCCGCGCCGGTCTGTACGTGCCCTGCAGCGGCACACCCAGGCTGCCCTGGTGCGCGCTGGTGCTGGCCGACATCGGTGACGAGCAGTCCCTGCAGCAGAACCTTTCCACCTTTAGCGGGCATATTCGGCGCATCGCCCGCATTCTTGAAGCGCTGGCGGCCCCCGTGCAGGGCGCGTCGCTGGTGCTGCTCGACGAGGTCGGGGCCGGCACCGATCCCCAGGAGGGGTCGGCCCTGGCGGCGGCGCTGCTCAAGCATCTGGCCGATCGGGCTCGCCTGACGATCGCCACCACCCACTTTGGCGAGCTCAAGGCGCTCAAGTACGGCGACCCCCGCTTTGAAAACGCGTCCGTGGGGTTCGATGCCGAGACCCTGGCCCCCACCTACCGGCTGCAGTGGGGGATCCCCGGGCGCAGCAACGCCCTGGCGATCGCCCGCCGGCTTGGCCTGCTGGAGCCGGTGCTGCAGCAGGCCGAAGCCCAGCTGGCACCGCTGGCCGCCGGCGATGTGAACCAGGTGATCGCCGGCCTTGAAGATGAGCGCCAGCGCCAGCAGGAGGCCGCCGAGGAGGCTGCAGCCCTGCTGGCCCGCACCGAACTGCTGCACGACGAACTGCTGCTGCGTTGGGAGCAGCAGCAGCAGCAGAGCGCCGAGCTGCAGGAACAGCGGCGTCAGCAGCTCGAACGTTCGATCCGCCAGGGCCAGAACGAGGTGCGGCGCATCATCCGCCGCCTGCGTCAGGGGGATGGCCGGGCGGCCCGCAACACCGCCGAACTGGGTGAGTCAGCCCGCCAAGCCGGTCAGCGGCTGCGGCAGCTTGAACAGCAGCATCGTTCCGCTCCCGAGCGGCGCGAGCACCAGGGCTGGATGCCCGCTGTCGGCGATCGCGTGCGCGTGCTCTCGCTCGGCAAAGCTGCCGAGGTGTTGGCGATCGCCGCCGATGGGCGCGAGCTCACGGTGCGCTGTGGTCCGATGCGGCTGACGCTCGAGCTGGCCGCCATCGAGGGCCTGCACGGCGAAAAGCCCGCACCGCCCCCACCCCCACGGGTGCAGGTGTCGGGTGTCACCGCCGTCCGCGGCCAGGGGCCTGCGGTGCGCAGCGAACGCAACACCGTCGATGTGCGCGGTTTGCGGGTTCATGAGGCCGAAGCCGCCGTCGAAGAGCATCTGCGCAGCAGCAACGGCCCCGTGTGGGTGATCCACGGCATCGGCACCGGCAAGCTCAAGCGAGGGCTGCGCCAGTGGTTGACCACCGTGCCCTATGTCGAACGGGTCGCCGATGCCGACCAGGGCGATGGGGGCCCAGGCTGCAGCGTTATTTATCTGCGCTGAGCGGCGGCAGGCTGGGACCACCCGTTTCGCCAGTGTGGGCTCCCCGGGGCCTGGGCAGGGCGTCACCATGGCCATCAAAGAAGCGCCAGCCCTGGGGCTCGACCGCCAGGTGGACGGTTTCTCCGGGCTGCAGGCTGCGCTGCGGATCACAGCGCACCTGCACCAGATGACTGCCGTCGTGGAGGCGGCAGGTCAGCAGCTGTTCGTTGCCCAGGGCTTCGACATGGCAGATCTCGGCGGACAGGTTGCGGTTGGTGGCCGGCGCCAGGCGCAGGTGCTCGGGCCTGAGCCCGGCCATCAGTTCGGCCGGCCCGCGCCACTGGTTCAGGGCCTCGGCGCTGGCGCCTTCGGGCACAAACCGGTGCTCGCCCAGTTGAATCTGCCCCTGGCTGCGCAGGGTCACCGGCAGCAGATTCATCGGCGGGCTACCGATGAACTGGGCCACGAACAGGTTGGCGGGCCACTGGTAGAGCTCCATCGGGGTGCCCAGCTGCTGCAGCCGCCCAGCGTTGAGCACGGCGATGCGATGGCCCATCGTCATCGCTTCGACCTGGTCGTGGGTCACGTACAGGGTGGTGGTGCCCAGGCGCCGCTGCAGGGCCACGATCTGGGCGCGGGTGCCCGTGCGCAGCTTGGCGTCCAGGTTGCTGAGCGGCTCGTCCATCAGGAACACCGCGGGCTGGCGGGCGATCGCCCGACCCAGGGCCACCCGCTGTTTCTGACCCCCTGAGAGCTCCTTGGGGCGCCGGGACAGCAGGGCTTCCAGTTCGAGGCTGGCGGCCACCTCGGCGATGCGCTGCTCGATGCGCTGCTCGCGGGGCGACTGCAGTTGCAGGGCTGCTGGCAGGGGCCTGGACAGCCGGTGCAGGCTGTCCTGCAGCTGGGCCACGGGACCGCGGGGGGTGCTGCGCCGCAGGCCAAAGCTGATGTTGTCGGCCACGCTCAGATGGGGGTAGAGCGCATAGCTCTGGAACACCATCGCCACATCACGGGCCGAAGGCCGCAGCCGGCTGACCGGGCGACCGCCGACAAAGATTTCGCCGGCGCTGGGCTGTTCCAGGCCCGCCAGCAGTCGCAGCAGGGTGCTCTTGCCACAGCCCGAGGGGCCGACCAGCACCAGAAACTCGCCGTCGTCGATGCTGAGATCGAGGTTTTGCAGCACGGAGACACCCGTCTGCTGCCGGCCGGCCGAGGGGCGAGGCGGGTAGGTCTTGCTGACCTGCTGGAAGCGAACGTCAGCCAAGGCGGGGGCCCATCGGCTCGGCGGAAGCCGTGATCCTAGGTTTGTTCATCATGCAATTCATCGATCAGGCGCGCATCGCCATCAGGGCCGGTCGCGGTGGCGACGGCATCGCCGCCTTCCGCCGCGAAAAGTACGTCCCGGCTGGCGGTCCCTCGGGCGGCGACGGTGGTCGCGGTGGCGATGTGGTGCTGCGGGCTGACAGCAATCTGCAGACCCTGCTCGACTTCAAGTACCAACGTCAGTTCGTGGCGATGGACGGGCGTCGCGGCGGGCCCAACAAGTCCACCGGAGCCAGCGGCGAGACGCTGCTGATCCGGGTGCCCTGCGGCACCGAGGTCCGCGATGCGCGCACCGGCATTTTGTTGGGTGATCTGACCGACGCGGGTGAGGAGCTGCCGGTGGCATTCGGTGGCCGCGGCGGTCTCGGCAATGCCCACTACCTGAGCAACCGCAACCGGGCCCCCGAAAAGTTCACCGAGGGGCGCGACGGCGAGGACTGGCTGCTCCAGCTCGAGCTGAAACTGTTGGCCGAGGTGGGCATCATCGGCCTGCCCAATGCCGGCAAGAGCACCCTGATCGCCGTTCTATCGGCGGCCCGCCCCAAGATCGCCGATTACCCGTTCACGACCCTGGTGCCCAACCTGGGAGTGGTGCGCAGGCCCAGCGGTGACGGCACCGTGTTTGCCGACATTCCAGGACTGATTGCCGGGGCCTCCCAGGGCGCCGGCCTTGGCCATGATTTTTTGCGACACATCGAGCGCACCAGGCTGCTGGTCCATCTGCTGGATGCCGGCAGCCCCCAGGTGCTCGAGGACTATCAAACTGTTGAACGGGAGCTGGAGGCCTACGGCCACCAGCTCGATCAGCGGCCACGGCTAGTGGTGCTCAACAAAATCGAATTGCTCGAGCCTGCTGAGCTTGATGCGCTTGCTCAGCAGCTTCAGCAGGCATCGGGACGGTCGGTGTTGCGGATTTCAGCCGCGGCAGCCCAGGGACTGGAGTCCCTGCTGGCTGCAGTGTGGAGAGAACTGGGAATTCAGTCGTCGTAGACCAGGCACTCAGGCGCGTCGGGATTCAGGTCGCAGAACACCTCGAGCGGGGTCGGGTCGTGGTTGTCGCCGGGGTGATGGTCCTTGTACTCCTTGAGGCCCTGGAGTTCGGCTTCCAGGTGGCGGACCTTGCCCATGTCACCGGCGGCGCGGGCCGCTTCGATCTCGCTCTGATCCTGCTGGATGTGCTCGTCGATGGATTTCATGGCTTGACGGCTTGGAAGCCTCCGTTTCGGCGGGCCTACCTTACGGGCGCTGATGCCCCGGCGCGCACCCCTGTGTGTTGCTGCTGATCTGCCCGGTTGTGGCTAAGCCGGAAAGACAGGGTTGTCCGAGGTCCGGCCATGCCGAAGATCACGCAGCGTCGAGGCCGTCATTTCATCGATGACAGCGGCCGTCTGTTCTGGATCAACGGTCCAGAAGACCATTGCTACCTGTCGGAGCAACGGCAGTGGCGCCGAGGTCTCAGCTTTGACGATGTGTTGGATTGGAAACAATGTGCGCCCAGCGGCCTGGTCAGCCAGCGCTTTGCGTCCCTGCTGGCCGCCTGTGAGGCTTACGAACACCGGCAGATCAGCTGGTATCAGGACCTGTACCTGCGCCGCATGGGTGACCAGATGGCAGTCCATCGCAGCGATGACGACTACAAGCCGACGGCCATGAAACAGGCAGAAGCCCAGGGGGCCAGGCCCCGGCTGCAGCCCTGGAAACTGCCCGAGCCCCAGGGGCCGGTCTGTGGTCTGCCCCCCCGCACCGAGGTGGTGGGACCGGGGGGGGCGCCCGACCTGGCCCATCCCCGCCGCCGCCGCCGCTCAGGTCGGCAGTTCGCTGAGCTCTAACCAGCGCTCTTCACCCCGTTCGATCCGCTCGCTGAGGCCGGCGAGCTCTTGGCTCAGGTTCTCCAGGGAGCTGTAGTCGCTGCCGCCCGCCCCCAGGATCTGCTCCAGTTCGGCTCTGCGGGCTTCCCATTGGGGCAGCTCGGCCTCCAGGGCCTCCAGTTCGCGCGATTCCTTGAAGCTGCGCCGCCGTGCTGATGGCCGCTTGCTTTTGCTTGAAGGGGTTGAAGTCAGTGCGGCAGTTGTCGCCCCTTGGTTGCTGGAACTGGTGCGGGAATTGCCGCTGGAGCTGCCGTTGCCGCCGACGCTGGCCAGGGTGCTGGCCCGATATTCGAGGTAGGCGCTGTAGTTGCCCTCGAATCGCTGCAGCCGCCCGTTGTCGAAGCTGAACAGACGGTCGACGGTCCGATCGAGGAAATAGCGGTCGTGGGAGACGATCACCACACAACCCCTGAAGTCCTCGAGAAAGTCCTCCAGCACCGTCAGGGTCTGCACGTCGAGATCGTTGGTCGGTTCGTCCAGCAGCAGCACGTTCGGGGCTTCGATCAGCAACCGGCACAGGTGCAGCCGGCGCCGTTCGCCCCCGGAGAGCTTGCTGATCGGCTGGTGCTGCTGGGATGGCGGAAACAGGAACCGCTCCAGCAGCTGCGATGCGCTGAGGGTGGATCCCTCCAGCTCAACGCTGCTGGCAGCGTCCTTGACCACATCGATCAGTTTGCGTTCCCGACCGGCGGCGTCCAGGCTCTCCAGGACTTGGTGGCTGTGTTGGTCGAAGTAGGCCAGCTTGACGGTGCTGCCCAGTTCGAGCCGGCCGCCATGGGGCTGGCGCTGGCCGGCGATCAGATCGAGCAGGGTCGATTTGCCCGAGCCGTTCGCGCCGATGATCCCGACCCGATCCTCGGGGCTGAAGTCGTAGCTGAAGTCGCGCAACAGGGCCGGGGCACTCGCTGTGCGGGCCTGATCGCTGGCCCACACCGTCAGCTGTTCGGCTTCGATCGCCCGCTTGCCGAGCCGGCGCTGGTTGCTGGCCAGGCTGAGCTGACCCCGGGCCTGGCGCCTGGGGGCTTCCTGCATCGCCTCGATGCGCTGGATCCGGGCCTTTTGCTTGGTGCTGCGGGCCTTGGGACCCCGCTGCAGCCATTCCAGTTCACGGCGCAGCACGCCTTTGAACTTGGCCTCGGTGGCGGCCACTGAGGTCTCCTCCTCGGCCTTGCGCGCCAGGTAATAGGCGTAGTTGCCGCTGTAGCTGCGCGCTTCGCCACGGTCCACCTCGACGATGCGGGTCGTGACCTGATCGAGCACGTAGCGGTCGTGGGTGACCAGCACCAGGGCGCCGCCAAAACGCTGCAGGTAGCCCTGCAGCCACTGGATGCTGTCGGCGTCGAGGTGGTTGGTCGGTTCGTCCAGCAGCAGCACCTCGGGGTCGGCCACCAGGGCTGCTGCCAGGGCGAGGCGTTTGCGGTAGCCCCCCGAGAGATCGCCCACCCGCCGCTGGGTGTCGCTGATGCCCAGGCGTTGCAGCACTTCGCGGATCTGCTGCTCGAGCGCCCAGGCCTGGCTCTGGTCCATGCGCGCGTTGAGGCTGCCCAGTTCGCTCAGCAGCGCCGTGTCGTCCGCTCCGTCGGCATGGGCCTGGGCCAACGCCTCGCTGACCTCGGTGTAGCGCCGCAGCAGCTCCATCTTTTCGCCGCTGGCGCTGAACACCTGCTCGAGCACGGTGCGCTGCGGATCGAGCCGGGGCTCCTGATCGACACAGACGATGCGCGTGCGCGGCGAGCAGCGGCGCTCGCCGCTGCCCAGGGGCTCCTGGCCCGCCAGCACCCGCAACAGGGTTGATTTGCCGGCGCCATTGGGCCCGATCAGGCCCAGGCGTTCCCGTTCGCCAATGTGCAGGGTCAACCCTGCAAACAGGGGGCGCAGGCCAAAGTCCTTGGCCGCTTCGATCAGGCTGATCAGGCTCAAACCGCTTCGCCTCCGGCCCGATCATCCCGGCCCTGGCGCAGGGCATCGAGATGGGCAAAGACGCTTTTGTCCCCCACGTCGGCCGCCGCCGGCATCGGAAATTTGCGCAGGCACAGCACCAGCAACAGGCCGCTCTCAACCGCCAACAGGATCGCGGTGGCGCCGGTGTTGAGCAGTCCCATCAGGAAGCCCAGCAGGGCCAGGGGCAGCAGCAGGGTCACCCCGATCGCCTCGGGCCGTTGAAAGCAGAAGAACTCCTTGAAGCCGATGCCGGCCAGGGCGGCAAACATCGGACCGATGGCCAGCAGCCACAGCCGTTGTTCGGCCAATGTGGTCGCCATCTGGCTGGGGCCGACCCGCAGCGCCAGCGCCAGGACCCCCAGGCAGCCCAGCAACCAGAACAGCTGCAGGGTGCGGTGCAGCGGCCGCAGATAAATGTGAATCCAACGCAGTGCCAGCCCCAGGCCGACCGCCATCAACGCCAGCCAGGGCCACAGCTGGGCTGGTCCCAGCAGCTGCCATTGCAGCAGCATCGCCGCCTGGGCCAGGGCCACCAGCAGCAGGGCCAGGCGGTAGCCCAGCACCTCGCGCCGGTCGCGCTCGTCGATGCTGTAAGTCCCGTAGACGCCTTCGAACAGCGGATCACTCATCGGCGCACGCTGGCAGTTCCTGCACCAGTGTGGCCAGGGGCGGTCCCGCCGGGACCAGGCCGCCGGGGTTGAGCGGAAACAAGGCACCGAAGTAGTCGCGGCGCCAGGCCTCGGGCCAGCAGGTGTTCTGGACGCCGTCCAGACCATGAAAGCGAGCGCGCCACTGCCACAGCGCCGGCAGTTGCCACAGGGGCACCCGACTGCAGCCGAACAGCGGTCCATAGACCTGCTCCAGTCGGATCAGCGTTGGAAACAGCACCACATCGGCCAGGCTCAGCGTCTCGCCGCTGAGCCAGCTCCCGGGGCGCGTGGCCAAAGTGGTGTCGGCTTGCTGCAAGGTGTCGAACAGCTCGGCCTCTGCCTGGTCATAGGCCGACTGGCTGCGGGCAAAGCCGCAGCGGTACACCCCATCATTGACCTTGTGCTGCAGCTGCTCGCGCCAGTGGGCCGTGGCCGCGGCCTGGCCTGGGGGCTCCAGGTCGAGCGGTGCGGCACCGGGGCTCTGGGGCCAGCGGTTAAGCAGCTCGATCAGGCGGGCACTTTCGCTAACCAGGATGCGGTTCTGGCTGCGGGAGTACAGCGCCGGCACGGTTGCCCGCACCGCTGCGGCGGCGCCGCTGCGGCGGTACAGGGCGGCCAGGGTGTCGCAACCGTCAAAGGGCACGCTGAAACGCCACCGGCCCGCTTGGGGATCGGGTTCGACCACCACCAGCTCGATCGAGCTCTGCAGTTGCCGCAGGCACCACACCAGCCAGGCGCGGTGCGCCCAGGGGCAGCTGCGCCCCACGATCAACACGTGGGATCCAGGCCCATCCGCGTCGCCGGGCAGCGGCGGCAGCGCGGCAAACGCGCCAGCCGGACGCCGGTAATGGCCGCCGGCATCGGCCGGTCCCAGGCCATTCATCAGTTGCAGCCACTGCCAGTGCCAGAGGCAGCGGGCGCTGCGAACCAAAGCTGGTGGGGGGGCCATGGTTTGCGTCAGGCTGGGAGATGTGAGCAGGGATCACCCAGCGATGCCAAGCGAAGCCCCACCGGGAGGCTCAATCCTGGTGGTGGGCGGCACCCACGGCAACGAACGCCATGCCCCCTGGCTGCTGGAGCACTGGCGAGCTGATCCAGGCAGCCTGGCCCACCACGGCTTTGCCCTGCAGCTGGTGGTCGGCAATCCTGAGGCCCTGGCCGCTGGACGGCGGTACATCGACTGCGATCTGAACCGCAGCTTCGCTCCCCACCGGCTCGCCGACCTCCATCAGCAGAGCCTGGAGGTGCTGCGGGCGCGGGAGTTGTTGGACTGCCATGGCCCTGAAGGCCTTGAACCGGCGTTGCTGGTCCTGGATCTGCACAGCACCACGGCGGCCATGGGCAACAGCCTGGTGCTCTATGGCCGCCGCCCCTGTGATCTGGCCCTGGCGGCCGGCATTCAGCAGCGGCTGGGGCTGCCGGTCTATTTGCATGAGGCCGATGCGGCCCAGTCGGGCTTTCTGGTTGAGCGCTGGCCCTGTGGCCTGGTGATTGAGGTGGGGCCGGTGCCCCAGGGAGTCCTGCGCGCGGCGATCTGTCAGCAGACCCAAGCAGCTCTGGAAGCCGCCCTGGCGGTGCTGGCCGCGGCCGCCGCGGGTGACCTCAGGCTGCCGCCCCGGTTGGTGGTGCATCGCCACCTGGGCAGCGTGGATCTGCCCCGACGCAGCGACGGTTCACCAGCGGGGCTGCTCCACCCCAGCCTCGAGGCTGCCGACTGGAGGCCCCTGCGGCCCAGCGATCCGGTGTTCATCGACAGGAGCGGCTGCCCTGTTCCCCTGGGGGCGGCATTGCCGCCCCATCTGCCGGCCCAGGAGACCTACTGGCCCGTGTTCATCAACGAGGCGGCCTACGGCGAGAAGGGCATCGCCTTCAGTCTCACCACCCGTGAGAGCTGGCCGGTGCCGCAACTCTGGTTGGCTGATCTGGCCAGCCTGAGCCGCCGCCTTCAGCGCGGTGCGCCGTTGTAGTTGACCCGCACCACGTCGCGGCCATCGGCCGAGACGGTGATCTCGGTTTCAACGGACGGACGCTGATTCTGCTGCTGCCAGCCTGGAGCCCCGCCCTGAAAGCGGAACACGTAGGTGTTGCTGTTGTTGTTGCGGTTGTCGCGGGCGTTGTTGTTGTTGTTGCCGTCGTCAGGGCTGTTGATCAGGCAGGGATTCTCAGGATTGGCCGTCTGGAACATGCATTGGGCCGGCCGGTAGCGGCTCAGACCACCGTTCTGGGCGATGGCGGTGGTCCTGGCCAGATTGATGGCTCGGATGGCGCTGGCGGGAACAGCCGGTTGCGCCAGGGCTGAACCCGATCCCAGCGGGCTCATCGGCACAGTGGCCGCCAGTCCCATGGCGGCGATCGTCAGAACGTTCGACAGGGAGAGCGATCGCATGGCAGGTGATACGGAGCGCACAAGGTCGCACCCAGATCACCGTCCCGCCCTGCCGCTGTCAATGCACGATCAATCGATGGGGCGGCTCAACCGCAGGCCAGGGTGGACTGCTCTTTGGTGCAGGGCAGGTCGCTGACACTGCCATCGGCCCAATAGATCCGCAGGCGATCGTCGTTGGTCCCACTGCGGAAGGTCAGGGATTTGACCACCCCCGCCGGGGCCCGGTCGTTGCCCCGGGCAGACGGAGCGGCCGGCAGTCGGTTCAGCCGTTGCTCCAGCTGTTGCACCTGCAGTTCCAGCTGTTCCTGCCGTTGCAGCAGCTGGTTGTTGCGGACGCTTTCGGCTTGTTGGCAGCCGCCCAGAAACAAAGGCAGGGCCAGGGCCAGCAGCGACAAAGCCAATCCGCCAGCGGGGCGGTGGCGTTTCATCAGCCTGAAGGGTTGGCGCATGGTCTGGCGGCGAGCTTCAAGGTCCTAGCAGCGGCGTGGGGGCCGGCTCATCAGCTCAGCTAATGGTGATGATCAGCAACGCTTCTGCTCCCTGGGGCGGGAATCCCGCTGGCAAGCGCAAACTTGCTTTACAGTCCTTCATGACGGTTCACCGTCCTTTCGGGATTCCGTCCTTCTTACCTTTTCTCGTTCTCATGACCACCACTCTCCAGCAGCGCTCCGGCGCCAACAGCTGGCAGCAGTTCTGCGAGTGGGTCACCTCCACCAACAACCGCCTCTATGTG
>Ga0310335_100110_pt1 | contig 22074 bp, 20 predicted proteins | sample LakMicMISRFREDD7_FD_195549 | JGI IMG/M metagenome (GOLD analysis project Ga0310335, IMG submission 195549) | Enriched freshwater cyanobacterial communities from Lake Michigan, Michigan, United States - MI23.SRF.RED.D7 (v2) (version 2) | ecosystem: Environmental > Aquatic > Freshwater > Lake... | reverse complement strand
AAGCGTTCCAGCAGGGCAAAGAACCAGCCAAAGTTCTGGCGCAGGCTGACCCGGCCATCGGCGCCAGTGACCTGGCGGACCATGGCTCCCACGGCGGTCCTGCAGGCTTCGGTGATGGTGCGGTTGAGTTCCACATCAGCCAGCACGCCCTGGTCGTTGCCGCGGTAGATCTCATCAATCGTGCGACCCAGGCTCTCGGCTAGGAGCGCCGGCAAGGAGCGCAGGCCATCGTCGGTGCGTTCGAGGGCGGCGATGCTGACCAAGGTGGCGATCGCCTCCTCGGCCGTGGGGGGCTTGCCAATCGTGTGCAGGCCGCAGGGCAGCAGGCGGCTCTCAATCTCCATCAATTGGCGATAGACCGCACCAACCACCCCATCACGGCCATCGAGATCCAACTCAGAGGCGTCCGCTTCGGGGAACTGGATGTCCTTATCAAGGTTGCACTGGCGTGCCGTTTCGACGATCGCATTGACGATCTGCACACCGCGGGAGCTCTCACGCAACTGTTGGTAGGAGCCCACCAGTTCGCCCAGCTCCTTGAGCCCCTTGTAAAGGCCAGCATTTTCAGCCGGTGGCGTGAGATAGCTAATCGTGGAGGCATAACCACGGCGCTTGGCGATCGTGGCTTCAGAAGGATTATTGGCAGCGTAGTAATAGAGGTTGGGAAGGGCGCCTATCAGAGAATCGGGGTAGCAGGTTTCACTCATGCCCATTTGTTTGCCGGGCATGAATTCCAGGGAGCCATGGGTGCCGAAATGGAGCACCGCATCGGCCTGCCACACCTTCTCGAGGTAGGTGTAATAGGCGGCAAAGCCGTGGTGGGGGCTGGCACTGCGTGAATAGAGCAGGCGCATCGGGTCGCCCTCGTAGCCAAAGGTGGGTTGCACCCCCACAAACACGTTGCCGAAATGGCGGCCGTAGATCAGTAAGTTGGTGCCATCGGAATTGAGATTGCCGGGGGGCTTGCCCCAGTTCTCTTCGAGCCGCTGGGAATAGGGGGTGAGCCGCTCGTATTCCTCAACGCTCATGCGGTGGGCGATGGCCAGCTCGGGCGAACCGGCTAGGGCCTCTGGATCACTGAGCACGGCCTCCATCAGGGCCTTGGGAGTGCGCGGCATCGCTTGGATGTCATAGCCCTTGGCCTTCATTTCTTCGAGAACCCGATAGATCGAGCCGAAGACATCGAGATAGGCCGCGGTGCCCACATTGCCCTTGTCAGGGGGAAAGCTAAACACCGTGATCGCCAGCTTCTTATCAGCGCGGGGTTTCATCCGTAGCGACGCCCAGCGGATCGCCCGCTCGGCAATCGCCTCAACCCGATCCTGCAGGGTATGGGCCTTGCCGGTGGCGTCATCGCGGCCCGAGAGCACGATCGGCTCGATGGCGCCATCGAGTTCGGGGATGGCTATCTGCAGGGCCACCTGGACCGGGTGCAAGCCAAGATCGCTCTCTTCCCACTCCTGGGTGGTCTGGAACACCAGGGGCAAGGCCACCATGTAGGGACGATTCAGGCCCTTGAGCACCTCGATCGCCTTGGGATGGTCCTGGCGGGCGGGGCCACCGACTAGGGCAAAGCCGGTGAGGCTGACCACCGCATCAACCAAGGGGAAGTCGGGATTGAGCGGATCTTTGAAGAACGCATTGACAGGCTTGGTGAAATCCAAACCTCCACAAAACACCGGGATCACGGTGGCACCGCGATACTCCAGCTCCTGGATCACGGCCACGTAGTGGGCTTCGTCGCCGGTGACGATGTGGCTGCGCTGCAGCACCAGTCCGATCACCGGCCCCGTGCGGGCCTTTTCACTCAGGTCGTTGCGACTAGCAGTCCAATTGAGGTATTCCTTGAGATCCTCGAACATCCCCGGGGCGAGGGGATGCCAGATGCCCAGGTCCGGAAACACAACCGGCTCGGCAACGGCGAGTTCGGGCCGACCTGAGTCGCCCCTGGGATACACATATTTATCGGCCAGCATCAACAGGAAGTTGCGCAGGTTGTCGGGCGTACCGCCTAGCCAATACTGGAAACTGAGCATGAAGGAGCGGGCATCTTGGGCCTTCTCCACCGGCAGATACTTCAATACCGTTGGCAGGGTATTCAGTAGTTTGAGCATGGCGTCCTGGAAGCCGGCGCCGCCCGCCTCCTTGCGCTTTTTCATGAAGCTGGCGATGGCGCTCTTGCTCTGGCCCAACTGGGCCATCGAAAAACTACCAAGCTTGTTCAGCCGCATCACCTCCGGCATGGAGGGGAACACGACCACGGCCTTGAGGCGATCGCGGTGGGGGGCCACGGCTTCCACCACCTTCTGGGCCAAATCTTCGATGAAGATCAGCGAAGCAATAAACACATCGGCCTCGGCCACATCGGCGCAGAACGAGGCATAGTTATCGGCCTGGCGTAATTCCTCGATGAGGTAGCCGCTCAGCTCGATTGCCAGGGGCCCATTCTGGTCGTTGAGGGAGTTGGCGGCCTGGGTCAGGGCGTTCTGGTACTGGGGCTCCAGCACCACGTACACCGCCTTCATCACGGCGCGACCGTTCACGGCTTCGGGGCTGACCCGGCGGCTGGCGGAGCGGACCTGCGTGAACATCTGGCCAGATTGAGCAATGTGAAGCAGCCTACGAAGCACGATGGCCCTGCGTGGCCCCTTGCACCAGAGCGTTACGCACCGGCCCATACCGTCCAGCACCAAGCCAAGCCGCGACCCCAGACCTGACCGCAGACCTGACCAATGCCGATGGCACGCCTAAGCCTCGATTCCCTGGGTTCCTGGATGCTGGGCGCCTGGAAAGGGCGCCGGCCCCGCTCCTTCCAGGTCACCCTGGTGCTGCTGATCCTGCCGCTGATCCTTGGAAGCGGCTTCCTGCGCTCCCTGATCTTCGCCGACCACGCCAAACGGATGCTTATCCGCGCCAATGGCCAGCTCCTGGAGGCCACCGCAGACGAAATAGCCGCGTCCATGGGCCTGGCCCTCAACCCGGCCTTGACGAAGGCCCAGCTCGATCGGGTGGCCAGCCTGGCCCCCGCCGGAGACATCGCTGCGGCCATCGATCAGCTGCCGGCCTTGCTCGAAACCTTGGAGCAGGCCCCCAATCTCACGGCCCTTTTTATCGCCAACGGCTTGGGCGAAATGCTTTTGGTCACAAGGGAGCCGGCGGCAGCGACCGGCCAAGCGGGGGGGGTGCCAGAGGCCCGCTGGAGCGTGGCCAGCCTTCGCCAGCAAGCCGGAAAGCTCCAGGCCCGGGAGTGGCGGCTCGGCCGGGACCAGCGGCCCCTGGCCCCAAGTCAGCGCAAGCCCCTGATGCCGCTGGACTTCGATCCACGCTTGGGGCCCTGGTTCCAACGGGCTCGTCGAGAAGGTCACCTGGTGATGGTCCCGGTCAGCCGCCTGAGGTTTGGGGGGCGACCGGCGCTCACCCTCTCCCAACCCCTGGCGCAGGGCAAAGGGGTCGTGGGGGCCGCCATCGATCCCGCCAACCTGGCTGGGGTCTTAGCCCGAAACCGGCTACCGGCCGCGTCTGTCCTCGCCATTAGCGATCGCCAGGGTCAGGTGCTCGCCACCAGCCCCAACTTGACCAGCCCAGGCGCTGGTTCCCAGCAGCTTCCCCAGCTAGCCCAAGGGGCCAACCCGGCCATGGCCCAGTTGGCCGCTGACCTACCCCGAAAGGCCAGCCAAGGCTTCCACCAGGGCAAATTTGGCGGCCAAATTTGGTTTCAGAAGGTGGTGCCGCTGCAATCACCCCTGACGAACCAACCCCTGTATCTGGCCGTCGCCGTTCCCGAGGCCGGAATGATGGCCGAGGCCCGTCAGCAGCTTTGGAAAGTCTTCTTGGCCACCCTGCTGTTGGTGCTCTTCACCATTTGGCTGCTGGTGAAGTTTGCAGGGCTCCTGTCGCAGGATCTCAAACGCCTCACCCAGGAAGCGGCCGCCATCCGGGGCTTTCAATTTGAGACGGGTCCACGCCTGCACTCGATGGTTCGGGAGGTGGACGACCTGTCCTTGACCCTTGATGGCATGCGGCGCACGATCGGCCACTTCCTCGAGATTTCGGCCTCGTTGGGAGCCGAAAGCAATGTCGATGATCTGTTGAGCTGCTTGCTCAAGGAATCGATCGGTGCCTCGGCCGCCAGTGCCGGTGCCCTGTACCTCGCCCAGGCCCCAGGCCAAGCTCCCAGCCCAGCCCCCGTCCGATTCTTGCCAACCCTGGTGATGGCCGGCGAGCACCTGGGCGATTCCCAGGCCCTGGATCCCCTAGACGAAGCGGACTTGGCCTCGATGCTGCAGCGGGGCCGCTTCGATCAGCTTGTGGGGGCCCTCGGCCCGGAGGCCCGGGCCTGCATCCCCCTGCCCCTGCGGCAACGGGATGGGTCGGTCCTAGGAGTGCTGGTGCTCTGGTTTCAAAGCGAGCCTGATACCAACCAGATCGCCTTCAGCAAGGCCCTTTCGGGTAATGCGGAAGTGGCTCTGCAAACCCGCCAGCTCATTGAGGACCAAAAACAGCTGTTTGAGGCCTTCATCCAGGTGATTGCCGATGCCATCGACGCCAAGAGTCCCTACACCGGCGGCCACTGCGCCCGGGTGCCGGAGATCGCCAAATTGCTAGCCGCCGCAGCCTGTGGGGCTGAAGAAGGCCCGTTTGCCCAGTATCAGCTCAATGCGGATCAATGGGAGGCCCTGCATGTGGCCGCCTGGCTCCACGATTGCGGCAAGGTCACCACCCCCGACCATGTGGTCGATAAGGCCACCAAATTGGAAACGGTGCACGATCGGATCCATGAGATCCGCATGCGCTTTGAGCTGCTCAAAAGCGAGGCGGAAACCGAACACTGGCGGCGGATCGCCAGTGGCGCCGATCCGGAGGCCAGCCAGCAGAGCCTCGACGCGAGCTGGAGCGGCCTCGATGACGACTTCGCCTTTGTTGCCGCCTGCAACCTGGGCGGCGAGCGGATGGCACCGGAGCGGATCGGGCGACTCCGGGCTATCGCCAGCCGCACCTGGCGCCGCAGCCTGGATGATCGGTTGGGGTTGGGGCCGGAGGAATTGCGGCGTCGCCAACGGCAACCAGCCCCAGCCTTACCCGTGCGGGAACCCTTGCTGGCCGACCGAGCGGATCACCTGATCGAACGGCCAGAGCGGGATCGGATCGCGCCAGAGAACCCCTGGGGCTTCGCGATGGAGGTGCCGGATTACCTCTACAACCTGGGCGAACTCCACAACCTCACGGTGGAGCGGGGCACCCTCAGCCCAGAAGATCGCTTCAAGATCAATGAGCACATGGTCCAAACGATCCGGATGCTCTCGGCCCTGCCCTTTCCGCGTCACCTGGCGGCGGTGCCCGAGATCGCCGGGGCCCACCACGAAACCCTCGATGGCCGCGGTTATCCCCGTCGCCTGCGCGGCGAGCAGATGGGGGTGCTGGCCCGGGTGATGGCTATCGCCGACATTTTTGAGGCCCTCACCGCCGCCGACCGTCCCTACAAGCGGGGTCTCAAGCTGTCCGAGGCCCTGGCGATCATGGCCCGCATGGTCCAAGAGCAGCACATTGATTCCGACCTGTTCGACTTGTTCCTGAGCTCCGAGGTGTACCTGGGCTACGCCCAACGCCACATGGAGCCGGCCCAGATCGATGGCGTCGATCGGGAGGCGTTGCTGGCCATCGCCAAGGCATCGCCCGGCCATCGGCCGCCTGAGCGGGCAGCCTGACCCCATAGGCTCGGGCCCAAAGCTGCGCGCCCCCTGCCATGACCAGCGCCCCCACCGTGTCGCCCCTACCCGGCTCCCAGCCAGGGTCGGAGCCAAGGTCGGCGCTGACAGCACCGATTCCGGTCGTGGTGGCCGGCGCCCTGGGCCGCATGGGCGCCGAGGTGATCAAGGCCGTGCTGGCGGCAGCCGACACGACCCTGGTGGCTGCCATCGACACCACCCCCGGCAAGGAGGGCTTGGACGTAGGCCTGGAACTGGGCCTGGGGGAACTGGAGGTGGCGATCACCTCCGACTTCGAAGGGGCGCTCTGCGCCAGCAGCCAGGCGGTGCGCCAAGCCGGCCCCGGGGCCGGGGCGGTGCTGGTGGATTTCACCCATCCCAGCGTTGTCTACGAGCACACCCGGGCCGCCATCGCCTATGGCGTGCATCCGGTCATCGGCACCACGGGGCTCTCGCCCCAGCAACTGGGCGACCTAGCCCTGTTTGCCGAGAAGGCCTCCATGGGGGGCGCCGTGATCCCGAATTTCTCCGTGGGCATGGTGCTGCTACAGCAGGCCGCCGCGGCAGCGGCCCGCTTCTATGACTTCGCCGAACTGACCGAACTGCACCACAACCGCAAGGCCGATGCCCCGAGCGGCACCTGCATCAAAACGGCCGAATTAATCGAAGAACTCGGCAAGGACTTCAACGCCCTGCAAGTCGAGGAGCACGAAACCCTGGCCGGCTGCCGCGGCGGCCAGCGCCCCAGCGGCCTAAGGCTCCACTCCATTCGCCTGCCGGGTCTGGTGGCCCACCAGGAGGTGATGTTCGGATCCGAAGGGGAGACCTACACCCTCCGCCACGACACAATCGATCGCTCCGCCTACATGCCCGGGGTATTGCTGACCGTGCGGCGAGTGCGCCAGCTCAGTGGTCTGGTCTACGGGCTGGAGCGTTTGCTGTGATCGGGGCCAGCATGGGGGCCTAAGAGACGAGCCATGCTGCTTCCCCTCAAGGACGGCGAACTGCAGCGCCTGATTCCGGCGATTGCCACCGGACCCCAGTTCAACGCCTGTAGCGGCAGCCCCCAGCAGGTGCTGCAACGGGTGTTGATCGCCGTGATCGGCGGTGTGCTGGCGCTGTTGATCAGCCAGAGCCAGTTCTCCACCCAGTGGGGTGGGGTGTTCATGGTGGTGGGCTTCGTCTTTTTCTTCTATCTGCTCTGGGGGCCGATCCTGGCCGCGGGGCAGCGCAACAACGCCCTGCGCCGCTACCCGGCAGCGGCGATCTTTGAAGGCCGCATCGCCGACCTCTTCACCCGGGAGCGGCTGGAGGGGCGCCAGGAACAAACAGACAAGAGTGGTCGGCTGGAGCTTGTGGAAAACCGACGCACCTGGCTCTGCCTGGAACTGGAAGATCAGGACGGCTACCTGGGCCAGATCCGCTTCCCCTACGACAAGAAACACAAGCCGATCCGGCCGGGCATGGTGATCCGCTGCCTGGTGCTGAGTGAGCGCAAGGACTTTTCCCGGATCAGCGCCCTAAGCGATGGCTGGATTCCCCAGCTGAAGCTCTGGGTGGGCGATTACCCCTACCTGCTGAGGCCTGCCTTTGAGGAGCTTTGCCTCCGGCGCCTGCGCTGAGGTTGGGCCGATCAGGCCAGAACCGCTAGAACGAATTTGAGCCCCAGGACCCCAAAGCCGTTACACGGCGCAATATTGCGTTACAATTCGAAGACACACCTCGCGAGACGCCCCATGGCCCAAGCCACTAGCTCTGCCCCCGCCGTCATCCGCGGCGCCCAGGTCACCACTGAAGACGGCGGTCGCCTCAATGCCTTCGCCACCGAGCCCCGCATGGAAGTGGTGAGCGTCGAAAGCGGCTGGGGCTTCCACGAGCGCGCCGAACTGCTAAACGGCCGTATGGCCATGCTCGGCTTCATCGCCCTCCTGGCCACTGAATTTGCCCTGGGCGGTGAGTCCTTCACCCGCGGTCTGCTCGGCATCGGCTGAGCCCTGGCCATGCCATTCCTGGGCTGCGGCAGCCGAGAGCCTTCCTTGGCTGAGCCTTGCCAAAGCCCTGGACCAGCAGCCATTCCACAGGGTCGTCCGTTCCTAGGGATGGTCGTCCTGATGACTACCGCGGTGCCAGGCTGGGCCGCGGTTTTTCTTTGGCCGTCGCAGGCGCCCGTTCACGCCTGCAGCAAATGAGCTCCCTTCCCCCCCATCGATTGGATCGTGCCGCTGACCATGCCAAGCCAGTGCCCATGAGCCGAGCGCGCGTACATGGAGCCGGTCCCACCGGCTGCCTGGCGGCCCTGGCCCTAGTCCAAGCGGGCTGGCAAGTCAGCCTCCATGACCCGTTGGATGGTCCCGTGCTGCTTCGGCGCCAACGGGCCTACGCCCTCACCCACTCGAGCGCCGACCTGCTGGAGCGCCTGGGCCTATGGCCACACATCAGCCCCCATCTGGTGCCGTTTTCCAGCCTGGAACTCTGGGACCAGGGCACGGGCCGCCAATGCCACTTCAGTGCCGCCGACCTAGCCCCTCGCCAACGCCGGGGCAGGGCAGCCAGGGTTACCCCTGAACCCGCTTCCGCGGCGAACGCCACGGCACATCGATCCGAACGGCAAGGCGAAGCTGTCGGCTGGATCGTCCAACACGGTCCCCTGATGCAGCTGTTGCTGGAGCAGCTCGAGGTCAGCCCCCAAGTCAGGCTGCAGCTGGGTCAGGCCGGGCCCAGCCTCCAGGACGCTGGAGCTGCACCAATGGATCTGGTGGTCGCTGCGGACGGCAGCCAGTCCCCGAGTCGCCAGGCCGCAGGCCTGGGCTGGTTGGAGCGCAGCTATGACCAGGCCTGCCTAACGGTGCAGGTGCGCCTTAGGGGCAGCAGGGCCAACCAGGCCTGGGAGCTGCTGCGCCCCGAAGGACCCTTTGCGGTGTTGCCCCTGGGCGGAGACGCCTTCCAGCTGGTCTGGAGTGGGCCAGCACGGCGGCTGCGCCAGCTGGAAAGCCTCGATGGCGCCGCCTTCCTCGACCAGCTAGCCGGGGCCCTGCCGGACCAGCTTCAACCGGAAGCCCTGCTGGACCAACCGCGGGCCTATCCGGTGGCCCTGGGCCTGGCCTGGCCCCTAGCCAAGGGCGCCTTGGTGCTGGTGGGTGACAGCGCCCACCGCTGCCATCCCGTCGGCGGCCAGGGGCTCAACCTGGGTTGGCGCGATGTGGCCTGCCTACAGCAGTTGGCTAGCCGGGTCACGGCCGGGCGCCTGGCCCCGGAGCACCTGGCGGCGGCCTATCGCTGGCGCCGCTGGCCCGACCTAGGGGCCACCTTGCTGGCGACCCACCTGCTTGTGACGTTGTTTTCCAACCGCTCCCGCCTGTTGCTACCCCTGCGCCGCCTTGCCCTTGACCTGCTGAATGGGATTCCCCAGCTGCGGCGCTTGAGCCTGGCCGCCATGACCCAGGGCCCTTGCCGCCTCGGGCAGCCCTGACCAGCATGGCCCCATGGTGTTTCCAACCTCGCCCCAGTCCTTACCCGCCAGCGACCTGGTGCGCTATTTGCGCCAAGACCTGGGCCTGAGCGAAAACTCTCTCAACCTGGGTCTTAAGCAGGCCCAACTCGAGCAGGCGCCCCTGCCCGTGGTGCTCTGGCGTTTTGGCCTGATCAGCTTGGAGCAACTCGACCAGGTGCTTGCCTGGCAGGACACCCAACCCTGAAGGATGGCGATCAGGAATAGATGATCAGGGACTCAACCGGCACGTCATCCGGCAACTTGGCGCGGCCGCCAAGGTCCGCAAGCTCGGCCACGAAGGCAAAGCCGCAGAGGTCGCCGCCCACCTGTTGCACGAGCTGGGAACAGGCACTGGCGGTGCCGCCGGTGGCCAGCAGATCGTCCACGATCAAAACCCGGGGGCCCGTTTCAAAGCCATCGGCCAAGATCTCAAGCCGATCCGTTCCGTACTCCAGGCTGTAATCGATGCCATGCACTACGCCTGGCAACTTTCCGGGCTTGCGCACCGGCGTGAAGCCCAGGCCCCGATCCGTGGCCAGGGCCGTGCCGACGATGAATCCCCGCGATTCAATGCCCACGATCAGATCGGGCTCGAGGCGATCGCAGATCACGGCCAACTGACGCACCACTTCCTGCCAGGCACTGGCTTGGCGCATCAGGGGAGTGAGATCGCGGAACAGGATCCCTGGCTTGGGAAAGTCAGGAACATCCCGCACCAACAGGCGCAGATCAATGGCAGACATGGTGGGAAAAGATCGTCAAGGCCCCTGGGCTGGTCGAGGCAGCGACCCCCCCCAGATGACGGATTGGCTCAGGCACTGGCAGTATCGCAGCCATGCCTAACGTTTCTACCGCCTTAAGCCGCCCGACCCCCCTACCCAGGCGGGGACTAGAGCGGCTCGATCTGATGTTGCTGTGCGCCGAGGCCCTCGACCTCAACGGCGGCGAGGCCATGGTTTGGATGAGTGAGCAACTGGGCTACCAAAGCCTGTTCCCCAACCGGGTCGAACTGTGGAAGCGCCGCTGCCACAACCCCCTGCGCCGTGCCACCCGCCGGGGCCAGCTCCAGGTCGAGGACACCGATGCCCTGATCCGGATCCTCACCGCCATGGCCGAGCGGCTCTACCCAATGCTGCGGCAACTGCTCTCCGCTGCCGAGCCGGAATCCGTGAGCGAGCAACGCTGGGCCCTGTTCCGGGGGCGCCTTCAGGAGCTGATCGAGGAACGCTTGAACCTGCGCCGGGTCGGCGTGCGCAAACTGCTTGATCCGCTCGAAGGCCCCCAGCTTTGTCACCAGCTGATCTTGAGCCTGGCCCTTAGTGCCGGCAGCGGTGGGGTCGAACGGCTCAAGGCCAGCCTGCTGGATCCCGAACCCTGAAACCCAAGGGCCCGCGGTTGGACCGCCATCGCCCCAAGCCCCACTACGCCACTCCCCTTCCCCCAGCTGCCCGCCGTGATCAAGCTCAGCCACCGCTACGAACAGATCAGCTGTCGCCTAACGGTGGAAGGGTTTCCAGATGTCTCCACGGGCCAGGGCAGCCAGGCGATTGGCATCCTCACCGGCTGGAGCCTGGCCCTAGCGGGCCATACGGAACTGGAGGGGAAACGGGAGCATCTCGAAGCCCTGCTGCGGGTAGTGGCCCCCTATGCCCGCCACCTCATCAGCGGCGCCCCCAGGGTCTTCGGCGATCCAGACTCCCCGGTGGCCATGCACCCCGATGGCCCCCGGCACCGGCTGGAGCTGCGCAGTAGTCAGCCCCATACCCCGCCCTTGACCCTGCACCTGGATGATGCCGAACTTGCCGACCTGGTGCGCTGCCTGGACCAACTCGTGCTGGATGCGCGCCTACAGCTGAACCTGCAGACGCCCAGGCCGCAACCCCTGCGGCGTAGCGAGCTGCGCAAGCGCGTACCCCTGGGCCGTCGGATCGCCGCACCCATTTGCGGCATGGCGGCCCTGGGTCTTGCCGGCGCCGTCTCCTGGATGGTGCCCACCCCCAAACCGGGCAGCTTCAGCCCAGCCCAGGCCAAGGGACCAAGCTCCCTGGTCGACCCAGGCAAGACGGCTGCCCCTCGCAAAAGCACGGCACCTGGCAAGACTGCGTCACCTGGCAAGAGTGGGGCCCCTGGGCAGATCGGAGCCACCGGCCTGGCAGCGCCTAACCGCGCGGGGGAGGCGCCAACCCCAGGCGCTCAGACCCAGAGCAACCAGGGGGCCGGCACCCGCACCGGCCCAAGCCAGGCTCCCCGTTGACGCCGGGGCTGCGATCGCCACACTGGAATGACCCAGCTAGGTCGTCAATCCATAGCCAACGCCTTGCCAGCACCCAAGCCCCCTGGCCCCACTCCGTTGACGACGGGACTAACCACCCAGGGCCCAACAGCCCCCACCACCCCTGGCCCACTTTCGATGTCAACCCCCTTGAGCTGGCCTGAATGCCGCCGCCGTGTCACCCGCCTAGGGGCTTCCCTCGATGTGGTGGTGCGCAGTGATCCGGAAGTCTGCGGCCTTAGCGGCGACACCTTTCGCCTCTCCCTGCACCATGGCGGCCATGGCGATTGCACCGTTGGTGACCTCTCCCTAGTGGATTGCCCCAACGAATTGGTGCTGATTGAGTTCGAGCGCTGGATGCGCGGCGCCGGCCACAGCATCAGCCCATGAGCCGAGCGCCGAAACGACAAACGTTGTTGCGCCCTGGCAACCGCAGGCCCATCGGTCGCCAGGGCGGCAAGCGCAAGCGCCCGCCAGCCCGGCTTCGCCAAGTTGGCGAAGCCCTTTTGTTGCTTGCCGCTGGCGTCGCGCTATTGCTCGCCCTGATGCGATTGCCTGAGCGCCTCGACACCCTGCTCCTGATTAGCAATGCGATTGCCAACCTGATTGGCGGCCTCTCCAAACTAGGGCTGGGACTGCTGCAGTTATTGGGCGTGGTGCTGCTCGTGGGCGTGGTGCTGCTTGCCCTGGCATTCCTCGCTGGTGGCCTGGTTAGATTGGCTCGGGCACTGCTTAGGCCCAAAACCATCGCCCCTTCTAGCCCTAGGTAGGTCACCCAGCCAACCGCTGGCCCACCCGGTGAAGCTATGAACCGGTTTTGCCCAGCACCGGCGATTGGGCTTAAAACAAGCTTGGGCCTGCTAGCCCAAGATCAAAGGAACTGGGAATGGGAAAAAACCATCGCAGGCCAAAGGACAATCCCGAAGTCGGCCGCCTCGGAAGACCCGTGATCAGCGATCACTACTTCCCTTCGTCCCAACTCGATGACCTGGCCAGCCTCCAGGATCAGGAGCGGAACAACCCCGCCAATCCGAAGATCAACTTAGGCCGGCTAGATCGACTCTTCTACGAAAAGGAATTGATGCATCTCCAGCAGGAACTGGTCAAGATGCAATACTGGGTTAAGGCGGAAGGCTATCGCCTTATTGTGCTTTTTGAGGGCAGGGATGCGGCGGGCAAGGGGGGCACGATCAAGCGCATCACAGAGCCAATGAATCCGCGCGGCTGCAGGGTTGTGGCCCTTGGCAAGCCCTCCGACCAACAGCGTTGTCAATGGTATTTCCAACGCTATGTCGAACATTTTCCAACGGCTGGAGAAATCGTCATTTTCGATCGCAGTTGGTACAACCGGGCAGGCGTGGAACGGGTGATGGGCTTCTGTACGGCAGCCGAGTTACAGGAATTTCAGCAATCCTGCCCTGAATTCGAAAGGATGCTGGTTAGAAGCGGCATCATGTTGCTTAAATACTGGTTTTCCGTCAGCGACGAGGAGCAGGAAGCCCGCTTTGTATCACGTCTTGAAGATGGTACAAGACGCTGGAAATTAAGCGCGATGGATCTGGAGTCAAGGGATCATTGGGAGGATTTCTCCCGCGCCAAAGATGAAATGTTTGCCCATAGCAATATTCCCGAGGCTCCCTGGTTCACAGTCGATGCCGATGACAAGCGCCGCGCCCGCCTCAATTGCATTCGCCACCTACTCAGCAAAATCCCCTACCACGACATGACACCGCCAGCGCTGAAGTTAACGCCGCGCAAACCTGCCAAGGGCTACCGACGTCCCCCCTTCAATGAACAATTCTTCGTCCCCAACGCCTACCCCTAGGCACGCTCAAGCTGGACAAGTTAATGGTGCAGCTGTTGGAACCAGAAGCCCGCCAACTGCCAGCTACTCAGCAGGAAGATCCCTAAAAAGAGCCAATTCAGCCAGGGGGGCCTTTGGTTGTTATCGACGTTCATGGGGACAGATTAGGAGCGCAAGCTGCCGGCCAGGGAGATCAGCAGCGACAGGTTGATCGTCACAATCGTACCGATGCAGAGCCAACTCAAAAGCTGCAGGGCCAGCGGTGAGCGCAGGTTGCCCATGGTCCTCGCCTGACCGCAAAACCAAACCAGGGGCACGGCCGCAAAGGGAAGTTGCAGGCTGAGGACCACCTGGGACAGAACGAGGAGCTGGTTGGTGGCCCCCTCTCCCAGCAGCAGCACGGTGGCCATGGCAGGGATGAGGGCCATACCCCGGGTGAGGAGGCGCCGCTGCCAGAGGGGCAGGCGCAGATCCAGAAAGCCTTCCATCACCACCTGACCGGCCAGGGTGCCCGTAATCGTGGAGCTCTGGCCCGCCGCCAGCAGGGCCACACCGAAGGCCAGACTGGCCAGAGAGGTGCCGAGCATGGGCGTGAGTAACTGGTAGGCCTGGCCCAGGTCGGTGACCAAAGGCAGGCCCTGGCCATAGAACGCGCCCCCCGCCAACACCAGGATCGCCGCATTAACTAGAAAAGCCATGGCCAGGGCAATCGCCATGTCGGCCGTCGCCAGGCGCAGGGCCCAGTGGCGGGCCTTGGGATGGTCCGGCCACTGGCGGGTCTTCACCAGGGAGGAGTGGAGATAGAGGTTGTGGGGCATCACCGTGGCCCCGAGGATTCCCGCCGCCAGGAACAGCTGCTGGTGGTTGCCCATGGCCAGGGGATTGGGCACAAAGCCATGGGCCACGGCGAGCCAATCCGGCTTAAGCAACACCAACTCAACGACGAAACAGGCACCGATCAAGGCCACCATGGCGATCACCAAAGCTTCGAGGCGGCGCAGACCCTGGTGCTGCAAGGCAAGCAGCAAAAGGGTGTCGGCCGCCGTCAGGCTGACCCCCCAAGCAAGAGGTAGGCCAAACAACAACTGCAAGGCGATGGCACTGCCGACCAGTTCGGCAAGGTCGGTGGCAATCATCGCCACTTCGGCAAGGAGCCAAAGGGGCAGGCGCCAGGCAGGCGGCAACAACTGGCGACAGGCCTGGGCCAGGTCCAGACCTGTGGCGATGCCCAAGCGGCAACAAAGCGACTGCAACACCATCGCCATGGCGCTGGAGAGGGCCACCACCCAGAGCAAGGCATAGCCGCTGGTGGACCCAGCCGCCAGATCCGTGGCCCAGTTCCCCGGATCCATGTAGCCCACGGCCACCAGGTAGGCGGGACCGAGCACCTTCAAAAAGGTGGCCAGTCCAGGGGGACCGGCAGGGATTTTTACTGAAGCCGCCATCCCCAGCCGCGGATCTTGAGCCATCCTGCCAGCTATCGAACACGCAGTTGGCCTGGTCTGACAGACAGGGGCCAATCGACGGGATTAGGCCGAGACCCTGGCGGAGTTAAGCCGGCCTGCGCCCCACTGCCAGAGCTAAAGGTCTAGTCGGGAAGGCGGCGTTGGCCTGCACTGGCGTTAGGCCTGCTTGGCTAAGGGGTTCAGCAGTGCTGGGCAAGCACGCCCTGTGGATTGGACCAGGGCTAATCCCAGGCCGAGGTCGATCTCAGGCCAGGGCCAGGCGAACTCCAGACAGCTGAGTGAAGCACCCTGGACTCAACAAGGGGCAGCGGGCTTCAGTGCAAGGCGGATTCTGTCAATGAGGCCGCAGGCCGATGGGTGCGCCGCAGGTCATGGAGGCCTTCGAGCTGGTTGTAGACAGCCACCAACTGGCGCCGGATGTGATCCGTGTTCTCAAGCCGATCCAGGTTCAAAAGCACAGCCTCAATTTGGGCCTTGCTGTCAATCAGCAAACGGCACTCGCTGGATCCGGGTTCATAGCCCATGGATGGGTGCTCTAGAGCATGAAACTCTGCCATCAAAGCCCCCCTGCCCGGGCCCCGTGGTCTAAACGGATGCAGTTCTGCAGCACCGTGACAGATCAACCAGCCGAACAAAGTCGAACGGCCAACGAAGCGAACCCATCAAGCGTTTTCATCCATGGGCAGGATTTTGGCGATTTGCTGGGATCAGATCCAGCTAGGCGGTTCAGCCCTGATCGGGGCCGTTTAAGGGGTGGCAGGCTCCATCAGCGGTGCGGCAACCCGATTGCCGCCGGCTTGCACCAACTTCTGCAAAGCATCCTTGAGGTTACGCTGCATCACAAACGTATGGCCATCAGTCACAACCACTCGCACCAGGGTAGGGAGCTCACTGTTTTTAGATTGCAGATAAATCGGCTCTACATAGAGGAGGCCGTTGCCCACTGGCAAGACAAGCATGTTGCCATGCACCACCTTCGATCCCTCCCGATTCCAAAGACCGAATTGATAGCTGATCGCCGGATCCTGCTCGATCAGAGCCGACACCTGTTGGGGCCCTAGAACCAGTCGCTGCCTTGGAAAACGTACCAACAATTGCTGACCATAATTGGGCGGATCATTTCGTACCGCCAGCCAACCCACCAAGTTGGCTCGCTTCGAGGGTGTAAAGGGAACTAGCAGGACAAATTCAGGCTTGTTTTCGCCGGGCAGCTGCAAGGTTGCGTGATAAGGCTTCATCTTGACAGTTTCAGATCCATAGATCTCAAGGGGAAAAGACCAGGCATCATCGCCGTCATAGAAGCTTTTGACATTTTTGACGTGGTACTGAAGCAATTTTTCGGCTTGAATCTGAAACTGACGCTGGGGCACTTGTATGTGACTCAGCAAGGGCTTTGGCATGGCCGAAAGGGGCCGGAAAAGATTTGGGAAAATCCGTTGCCAAGTGCGCAGGATCGGATCATTTGGATCACTCACATAGAGCCAAACTTTGCCACTATAAGCATCGACAACAGCCTTAACTGGATTGCGTAAATAACGGATTCCAGATGGGCTGGCATCGGAATAGGGGTAGCTACGGCTGCTCGTGAACCCATCTAAAAACCAATATTGATACTGACCCCGTCTGTAGCCGTCGCGCTGATCAACCTTGGCAGTGACCAAATAGGGTTGGCTTTCAAAATCGAGAAACGGAACTAACGCCTTAAGCCGCTGGTTGACCTGCTGGCGCATCAGCAGAATCGAATCTGGAGTCAGGGACGAGAGAAACAACAACCTCGGCTCGCCCAAATAGATGGCGGCCATCAGTCGATCAAGCAGACTGTAGAGCTTAATGCCAGGACGCGCCGTCAAACTGCTATTAATTTGCCCCAACCCAGCATCGGGATAATCAAACTCAGCGACCTTGCTGGGCGCAATCATATAAGGCTGCTTCATGGTACCAAAATAAATACGGGGCTGGCCTACTGGCAAGGCCTTCCGTACCGATGGGGCATCGATTCCCAACTTAGGAATCCCTAGCACCTTAGCGCTGCTACCTATATCTTTAATAAAATAAAGAGGCAAACCATCATCACTGGCAGTATTAACAGGTGACACCGTAAATCCATAGCCATGGGTATAGACCATGTGGGTGTTGAGCCAGGAACGAGATTTTTTGGACAGGGCTCTTGTATCAAACTCACGAGCCGCAATGATCACCTGTTGAGATCCTTTAGTGGCAGCATCTGCCGCCAGTGGATAGCGATCCACCGCTGCTGTTGGGAAGCGGTAGTAAAGCCGCAGTTGCTGCAATTCTCGATTGGTACTTAGCAGCGGTTTCGTATCCCAGAGGCGAATATTGGCTAGCGTGCCTGGACTCATGGCCAGATCCTGGGCGGACAGCCGCTCCTTAGGCCTCATGGTTAGATAGTTCATAGTATCAATCGCAAATGCTGATCTTGTTGCCTTAATGCTGCGGGCCAGATAAGGGGTTTCCACCGCCAATTCCCGGGGCTGCACCCAGAATCGCTGCAGCAAGGGCGCCACAATCGCCTGCAGCAGAGGCACGCCAATGGCGGCTCCTACCAGGGGAATCAACACTTTGCGCCGCATCCAGCCAGCCGGCATGGGCAGCACCAGGCTGAGACCAATGGCCACCAAGAGCAGGGCCAGGAGCAACAGCATCGGCACACTGAAATGGAGATCGACAAAGCCAGCCCCTGCAGCCACACCCGTGCCCTTGACCATCAAATTGAAGGGCGCCAGGCATTGACTGATGGCCGCCACGAAGGCCAACACGGCTAATTGGGGCTGCAGCATCTGCTGCTGGCTTCGGGTCAGGCCGGGGAAGGCCAGATCGCTGAGGCTGCTGCGTTCGGTGAAGGTCAACCAAAAACAACTGGCCAGGCCAACCACCCCCTGGGCGAACACAACACTGAGCAGCAGACGCAAGGCAGGCAGCTGCAACACGCTGAAGGACAGGTCCAATCCGGTGACCGGATCGGGCTCGCCGAAGGGAACGGCCATGAGGGCTGGCAGCCAGAGGCTCCAGCCCCGGGCCAGGGCCGTGGCGGAACCGGCCAGGGCCACCGCCAGGGCGATGCGCAGGGTGGTGAGGGGCCAGAGCAACAGGGGACCCAGCAACCCCCCGACCAAACCGAGCAATAAACCGGCGGGCAGATCGGCCAGCACGGGAATGCCCGTAATCACGTCATCGCTGAAGGGGGCAACAATCAGGTCCTGCGCCTGGATCACCAGGTAGGTGAGGGCCCCGGCCAGCAAGAGCAACAGCGCCCCGTACAACACCAGCAGCGTCCAGCCGCGGAGGGCGAGTAGGGGTGAAGGCGGCAGGTCCTGGGCGTCGATCACGCGGCGTAGGCGCCAACACCGCTGCAGCTGCTGCCATTGGAGATAGCCGCCCAGGCCCATCACCAGCAGAAAGGTGACGATCTGAACCAACCAGCGCTTGAGGGCCACCTCCTGGGCATTGAACTGGCTGAACCACTGCCATTCGATCCCTAGGCGGCCAAAGGCGATGGCCAGGCCAGCTGCCAAGGCCACGCCAGCTCCGAAACGCAGTAGGGCAATAGGGCGACGCAAGGGGACGGGACTCGGCAAGACGTGAATCTCCCGAGGCTAAGCAAGGCTTCCGCCGCCAGCTGCTGGCCCCAGGGGAACGGCTTGGCAAGCGGCCTGAATCCGCCCGATAGCGGGGTCCCACCTGGACCCAAGAACAGGGGCACAATTGCTTTTCAAGAAAAACTTCCAATCCCGACACTCCAGATCGGGTATTGAGAGGCCAGTCAAAAGCCGCTGCTAGCCTTCTCCTATTGCTGCGGTTGCGCCGTGACAGCCACCCTGTCCCGTTCCACCTTCACCGGCCTGCGCTGCAAGGAATGCGGCCACCCCTATGGGGCCGGAGCCAAGCACGTCTGTGAGGACGTCTGTTTTGGTCCCCTAGAGGTGGTCTACGACTACGACGCGATCAAGTCGCGGGTCACCCGCGCCACGATTGAGGCAGGACCCGTTTCGATTTGGCGCTATCGGGAGTTTTTGCCGATTGAGGGCGACCCGATTGACGTGGGCACGGGCTTCACGCCCCTACTCAAGGCCAACCGTCTCGCCAAGCGCCTGGGCCTCAAAAACCTCTATATCAAAAATGACGGCGTCAACATGCCGACCCTGTCCTTCAAGGATCGGGTCGTGTCTGTGGCCCTCACCCGCGCCCGTGAACTGGGTTTCACCACGGTGAGCTGCGCCAGCACCGGCAACCTCGCCAACTCCACCGCCGCCATCGCCGCCCACGCCGGCCTCGACTGCTGTGTGTTTATCCCGTCGGACCTGGAGCTGGGCAAGGTGCTTGGCACCTTGATTTATAACCCCACATTGATGGCGGTGAAGGGCAACTACGACCAGGTGAATCGCCTCTGCTCGGAAGTGGCCAACACCTACGGCTGGGGCTTCGTCAACATCAACCTGCGTCCCTACTACTCGGAAGGCTCGAAAACCCTGGGCTATGAAGTCATTGAGCAACTGGGTTGGCAATTGCCCGACCACATCGTGGCGCCCCTAGCCTCTGGCTCCCTATTCACCAAAATCCGTAAGGGATTCGATGAGTTCATCAAGGTGGGCCTGGTTGATGAGAAGCCGGTTCGCTTTAGCGGCGCCCAGGCGGAGGGTTGCTCACCCATCGCCCAGGCTTTCGCCGAAGGTCGCGATTTCATCACACCGGTGAAACCCAACACGATTGCCAAATCAATCGCGATCGGCAACCCGGCCGATGGCCCCTACGCCATCGACATCGCCAAGCGCACCGGCGGCACGATTGCGGCCGTGAGTGACGAGGAGATCGTGGCGGGCATCCAGCTGCTCGCCGAAACCGAAGGGGTGTTTACCGAAACCGCCGGTGGCACCACCATTGCGGTGCTGAAGAAGCTGGTTGAGCAGGGCAAGATCGATCCCAGCGAGACCACCGTTGCCTACATCACCGGCAATGGTCTTAAAACCCTGGAGGCCGTCAGTGACGCTGTGGGTGAGCCGCTAACGATCGAACCCCAATTGGCCAGCTTCAACGCCGCCTGGGAACGGGCCCAGTCCTTGCATCGGGCCAGTTCGAATCCCCTGGCCTAAGCCGGGTAGAAGCCAGCAGGCAAGCCAACCCCTTTAGGCAAGACCCCTGCGGCCCATCGGCCCAAGAATGGCTGGTGGTTGACCTGATCCAGGGAGGGTGGCCAGAGCCCACTCAACCCAACGGCATCCGATCCCGGAGTTTCTCCACCCTTAACCTGCTCCAATTAAATTTTCCCCCTTAAACTTTCCGCCATGGCTGTTCTGGTTCTGATCCCCACACCTCTACAGAAATTTACCGCCGATGAGGCCAGCGCCGAGGTGGAGGCCAGCAGCGTTGATGGCCTCCTGCAGGCCTTAGAAGCCCGTTATCCAGGTATCCTCGGGCGACTCTGTGATGAGAGCGGCAAACTGCGGCGTTTCCTCAACGTTTACGTGAACAGCGAAGACATTCGTTTCCTCCAGAATCAGGAGACGCCGCTTAAAGATGGCGATGAAGTCTCGATTGTGCCGGCCGTGGCCGGTGGTTAATTCCCAAACCCCCGTTCCCCTGTTGCGACGATGACCCAGGCAACCCGTCCGTTTGCCCCCCAGTCACCGAATCCCCGCGACCCTGCCAATGGGGGCCCATTAGGCCAGGCCGGAGATTCCCCCACTCGCCATGGGGCCCTGGAGGACAAGGCCCAATTTTTCGACTACCGCGAAGCCGCCAATCCGGTACGCAAGGGCCTCACCGAACCCATCGGCTATCGCCAATGGGGCCCTTCTTTGCATAGCTCGGGGCCAACGGCAGTCCTGCCACTTGATACCAGCACCGACCTGGGCTGCCCGGCTCCAGCCACCAGCCCCGGATTAGCCGCAAGCTTCCTGCGGTTGCGCTCTGGCGAGAGCCTCGCGGCCACGGCCCGGGCCAGCAGCTCCCTGTTCTTTGTGCTCCAAGGCCAGGGCCAGGTGGAGCGCAAGGGGTGTGACCTCGGCCATTCGCTCCAGCGCAACTGGGGCCAGGGCGATCTGTTTGTGCTGCCGGCCGGAGCGGTGCCAACCCTGAGCGCCGATGTCGACAGTGTTCTCTACTGGGTGCATGACGGCCCCCTGCTCACCTACTTGGGCGTGAAGCCCTGTGAGCCCCGCTTCCAGGCCACCTTCTATGGCGGTGAGCGGCTCAAAGCGGAGCTGACCAGCCTGATGGAGGATCCCAGCTCCCTGCGCAGCAATCGCCTCAGCATCCTGCTGGCCAACGCCGACCTGCCGGCCAGTCGCACGGTGAGCCACACCCTCTGGGCCATGTACGGCGCGGTTCGGGCTGGCTCCTGCCAACCGCCCCACCGCCACCAGTCTGTGGCGATCGACCTCATCATCGACTGCGATCCGGGCTGCTACACCCTGGTCGGAACAGCCCTGGCCGAGGATGGAGCCATCCTGAATCCAACCCGGATCGAATGGGAACCGGGCGGGGTGTTTGTGACCCCCCCTGGCCACTGGCACGCCCATGTCAATGAGAGTGGCCGGATTGCCCATCTGCTGCCGATCCAGGACGCCGGCCTCCACACCTACCTGCGCAGCCTCGATATTCGCTTTACTGCGTAAACGACCAGTTCGAGGCTCTCGCGATGCCACCAGACGAGTGCATAGGTCACTGGTCTGGTGGTATCAAGAACCTTCCCATCGGGGAGGGGTGGGGGGTAAGCCTCAACCTGCGGATACCGGTTCGCGGGCTGTTTCATAGCGACTTACGACGGCGCGGAACTCTTCACCACCCAGGGTTTCCTGCTCAATCAATAGGTCCACCAACCTGTCGATCAGGGCACGCCGCGGCGACAGCAGGTTGATGGCTTCTTGGAGGGATTCACGGGCGAGACTGCGCACCAACGTATCGATACGGTTGCCCGTTTCCCGGGAATAATGGGGATCGGAACGCAACCAATCACGACCGAGAAACACTTCGCCAGCGTCGGCTTCTAGGGACACCGGACCCAGGCTAGAGAAGCCATAACGGGTGACCATCTCGCGGCAGATGCGGCTGACCATCTCCAGGTCACCGCTGGCCCCCTGGGTGACCTCACTGGGGCCAAACACCACCACTTCCGCTGCACGACCACCCATGGCCACCACCAGGCGAGCCCGCAGGTAGGCCTTACTGATCAAGCCCGAATCAAGGATTTCCTCATCGGGCATGGTGCGGGCAAAGCCGCCAACGCCGCCGGCCCTGGGCAGCAGGGTGACCTTGTCGAGTTGATCGGCTTGGGGCAAGAGCGTCGTAATCAGGGCATGGCCAATTTCGTGGTAGGCGAT
>Ga0310335_100103_pt1 | contig 22455 bp, 25 predicted proteins | sample LakMicMISRFREDD7_FD_195549 | JGI IMG/M metagenome (GOLD analysis project Ga0310335, IMG submission 195549) | Enriched freshwater cyanobacterial communities from Lake Michigan, Michigan, United States - MI23.SRF.RED.D7 (v2) (version 2) | ecosystem: Environmental > Aquatic > Freshwater > Lake... | reverse complement strand
CTGCTGCAGGCCCACGTGCGGGTGGTGCCGGCGATGGAGGCGGTGCTGGCCGCAGCGGGCAACCGGGTGCAGGGGTTTCTGGCAGCCGGCCACGTGGCGGCGGTGATGGGCAGCGCCGAGCTGGAGCAGCTGGTGCGGCGCTGGCGGATTCCTGTGGTGATCAGCGGCTTTGAGCCCCAGGAGCTGCTGGCGGCCCTCAAGCTGTGCCAGCAGTTGCTGTCCGCCGGCACACCGCGGCTGATCAACGCCTACGGCCGGGTGGTGCGTCCGGCCGGCAATGGCGAGGCGCAGGTGTTGATGGGGCGGGTGTTTGCACCGGCTGACGGCCCCTGGCGGGGGCTGGGTGCCATCCGCTCTGGGGTGCTGCGGCTGCGGCCGGCCTACCGCCACCTTGATGCCGCCGGCCGCTTTGGCCTTGGGGATTCAGGCAACGGCGAAGCCCAGACGGGGTCTGCCGCGCCTGATCCTGGGGCCCCCTGCCACGCCGCCACCGTGCTGCAGGGCCGTTGCCGGCCCAGCGATTGCCCCAGTTTTGGCAGCGCCTGCACGCCCCAAAACCCTTTGGGGGCGCCGATGGTCTCGAGCGAAGGCGCCTGCGCGGCGTATTACCGCTACCGCCGATGAGCCGCGTCCTGCTGGGCCATGGCGGCGGCGGCAGCCTGATGCAGGAGCTGATCGCCGGCGAATTTGCCGCGTTGTACAGCGATCGGGCGCTATTGGCCGATGATGCGGCCCGGCTCGAGCTGCCCCAGGGCCCCCTGGCGTTCAGCAGCGACGGCTATGTGGTGCAACCGCTTGAGTTCGCCGGCGGCGACATCGGCCGGCTGGCGGTGGTCGGCACCGCCAACGATCTGGCGATGGTGGGGGCCCGGCCGCTGCACCTGAGCGTCAGCCTCATCCTCGAAGAAGGCCTGCCCCTGGCCCTGTTGCGCCGGCTGGTGGCCTCCATGGCAGCGGCGGCCCGTCAGTGCGGCCTCACGATCGTCACCGGCGACACCAAGGTGGTCGAGCGGGGCAAGGCCGATGGGGTGTTCATCACCACCAGTGGCATCGGTGTGTGCCAGAGCCCTGGTGCCATTGGACCAGCGGCGATGGCCCCCGGCGACCAGCTGCTGCTCAGCGGCGATCTGGGGCGCCATGGTCTGGCGATCCTGGCGGCGCGCCATGGCCTCGAGCTGGATCCACCGGTGGCCACCGACTGCGCCCCCCTGTGGCCCCAGGTCGAAGCCCTGCTGCAGGCGGGGATCACCCTGCATGCGCTGCGGGATCTCACCCGGGGTGGTTTGGGCAGCGCCCTGCTGGAGCTGGCCGCCGCCAGCGGCTGTGATCTGTGGCTCGACGAGCAGGCCCTGAGCCTGGCCCCGGGGGTGGAGTCCTGTTGCCGCCTGCTGGGGCTCGATCCCCTGCACCTGGCCAACGAGGGCCGGTTCGTGCTGGCGCTGCCGGCCGATCAGGCTGCTGCCGCCGCAGCGATCCTGGCTCCCGGTGGCGGCCGCTGGATCGGCGAGGTTCGGGCTGCAACGGGTGCAGCGGTGCAGGTTCGCCTGCGCACCTGCCTGGGCAGCCAGCGGCTGCTGGCACCGTTCAGCGGTGAGCTGCTGCCGCGCATCTGTTGATGCCGGGACAGCAACCGCTGCAGTTCTAGGCTTGTAGGCCCCGGCAGGCTCAGTGCCGACCGGAGGTTCATCGGAGTTTCCATGGACCTCACCCCTTTTCTGGCCAGCCTTGAGGGCACCACCCTCGATGCGCTGCTGCTCTCGGTCGCCATCGCCGGCAAGGTGGCGATCGCGATGAAAGGGAGGTTTCTGTTGCGCTCCGTATGCGACAGCTTTCAGGATCGCAGCCGTATCGGTTGCGCCGTCACTGACGAAACCAGCGCCCTGGGGTATCTGGCCAAGGAGCCCTATGAGCTGCTGATCTGCACCGATTTTCTTGAGGAGGGCAACGGCTTTGACCTGGCGCGCAAAGCGCGTGAGCTGCAGCCCCAACTCAAGGTTGTGGTGCTGGCTCTGGGGGATGTGATCCCGGCCGAATACCACGACGCTCCCTGGCTTGAGGCGGTGGTTGCCGAAGCCGATTTCATCGGCGATCAGCGCCCCCTGCAGGCGGCCGTGTTGGCGGTGATGGGCGACCATTCGTACCGCAGCCCATCCTTGCGTTCGGGCCGGCTGCCCTACCTGAGCTGTCCCCGGCTCACCCCGCGCGAATACGAGGTGCTGGACCTGCTGGCCAGCGGCCTCAGCGACCGCGAGATCGCCCAGGCCCTGGTGGTCAGTGAAGAGACCGCGAAGACCTACACCAAGCGTTTGCTCAGAACCCTTGACGTCAGCAACCGCCTGCAGGCGGTCCTCAAGGGGGTCCGCTGCGGCATGGTGCAATTATGAAGTTGCTGCGGGGTTGATTGTCCCCGTTTGGGGGGATCGCCGGGGAGGCGTCTCAGCCGAGAGTGGATCCAACCAGGCCAGCAAGGGCGTTCAGACGCCGGGATTGATCAGATGAGTCCGGACGCAGCATCGCTCACGATCGGTGAGCTAGAGGCCAACTATTCCCTGTACTGCAAGGCCCTGCGGCTGTTGATCAGGGAAGGCAAAACGATCAACAAGGTGCGACGCACCGTCTGTTGGCAACGGCTGGAGACCCTTCATTCCTGCCTGCCGAACCAGTACCGCGATCCCGACTACCTGTTTGCGCTGTTGAAGCGCGAGCTCACCACCGAAGCGGTCTGATTCAGCTGCTTGTGCAGGCTGTCGGCCAGCAGCACCGCCAGTGGTGCCAGGGCGATCCAGCCCAGCCATTGTCTGGGCACCGGTTCCATGCCGAACACCGCTGCCACCGGTGCCACCAGCACCAGCAGGGCAGCGATCAGGGGTTCGCTGAGCAGGCCCGCCCAGAACAGGGGATTGGCCTTGCTCAGCAGCTGCCAGAACGGGCGGATGCTGCTGCGGCAGGCCAGCAATGCGCCCATCTGTCCTGCCACGATCAGTACGAACGTCAGGGTTGAGGCCTGCTGTTGGTTGTGGGGTAGGACCAGCAGGTAGCCCCCCATCGACACCAGCGCTTCGACCAGTCCCAGCACCAGGTAGGCCCGCAGCAGCACAGCCCTGTTGAGCAGCGGCGCCTGGCGGTTGCGGGGTGGGCGCCGCATCACCCCCGGTTCGGGCGGTTCGGCCCCCAGCCCCAGGGCGGGCAGCAGATCGGTGCCCAGGTCCACAGCCAGGATCTGCAGCACCGACAACGCCGGTGGAACCTGCAGGGTCACCATCGCCACGAACGGGGCCATCTCTGCCACGTTCGACGCGAGCACATAGGTCAGAAAGCGGCTGATGTTGGCCACCACTGCCCGGCCATGGCGCACCGCTTCGACGATGGTGGCGAAGTTGTCATCCAGCAGCACGATGTCAGCGGCCTCGCGCGCCACATCGGTACCGCTGCGCCCCATGGCGATGCCCACATCGGCGGCCCGCAGCGACGGCGCGTCGTTGACCCCATCGCCGGTGACGGCCACCACCTCGCCGAGGCTGCGGTAGGCCTCCACCAGGCGCAGTTTCTGCTCGGGGGCCATGCGGGCAAACACCAGGCGCTGGCGATGCCTGAGCAGCAACCGCAACTGCACGGGGCTCAGGTGATCCAGGGCATCGCCTTCAATCACGCGCACCGGATCGGCAGCCGGGTGGTCGGCGCTCCCGGCGGGCTGGTCCAGCAGGCCGATCTGGCTGGCAATCGCCTGGGCCGTCAGGCCCGAATCACCGGTCACCATCGTCACCTTGATCCCGGCGTCGCGGCAGGCGGCGATCGCAGCAGGCACCTCGGGCCGCGGCGGGTCATAGAGCCCCAATAACGCCACGAGGTTCAGGTCCTGCTCGAGGGCGGGACCCTTCTGGCTCGACCAGTCCGGGGCCAGCGGGCGAACCGCCAGGGCCAGCACCCGCAGTCCCCGAGCCGCCAGGGCGTCGGCGGCGGCCTGCACCCGCAGCCGTTCGTCGTCGCCCGTTGCCCGGCACTGCTGCAACACCTCACTGGGAGCCCCCTTGCTGATCAGCAGTGGTCCCTCGCCGCTGGTCACCACCACGCTCATGCGGCGGCGGTGCGAATCAAAGGGCACTTCAAGCAGGCGAGGGTTCTGCTGACGGGCCTGATCCGGCGCGATTCCGGCGGCCAGCGCCGCTTGCAGCAGGGCGGTCTCGGTGCTGTCGCCGATGCCCAGCCAGCTGGCCTCGGGACCTGTGTTCCGGCGCTCAAGCCTGGCATTGGAGCAGAGACAGGCCCAGCGCAGGGCCTGCTCGCGGTTGGTCGCGTCGGGCCTGGGCAACCAGGTCTGCTCGAGCACCATCCGACCTTCGGTCAGGGTGCCGGTCTTGTCACTGCAGATCACGCTCAGCGAGCCCAGGGTCTCGACCGCCGACAGCCGCCGCACCAGGGCCTGACGCCGGGCCATGCGCTGCACGTTGATCGCCAGGGCCAGGGTGACCGTGGGCAGCAGACCCTCGGGCACATTGGCCACGATGATGCCGATGGCCAGGATCAGGCTTTCCTGGCCGCCCATGCCCACCAGCCAGTAGCTCAGCAGAAAGATCACGGCTCCCAGGACCAGGGCCAAGGTGGTGATCGTGCGCACGATCTGCGCCACCTCCTGCTCCAGGGTGCTGGGGCTGCGGCGGGTCAGCGCCGACAGCCGGGCCACATGGCCAAATTCGGTGTCACTGCCCGTGGCATAGACGATCGCGGTGCCACGGCCGGCGGCCACCGTCGTGCCGGCCAGCAGCAGGTTGGCCCGTTCTCTGGCCAGCAGCAGGGGCTGTTCCAGCGCCGCAGCATGGCGGGCTGCCGGCAGCGACTCGCCGGTGAGCATCGAGAGGTCGACGCTCAGGGCCTGGGCTTCGATCAGGCGGCAATCGGCCGGCACCTGGTCACCGGCTTCCACCTGCAGGCAGTCACCGGGCACCACCGATTCGGCCGGGCGCTGCACCAGGGTCCCGTCCCGCCAGAGCTGCACCCGGCGGGGCAGAGCCCGCACCAGGGCGGCCATGGTGCGCTCGGCCTGGTACTCCTGCCAGAACGAGAAGCCGCCGTTGATCAGCACCACAGCCCAGATCGCCACGGCCAGTTGCCGGGTTCCAGCCAGCAGGGCCAGGGTTCCTGCCACCCACAGCAGCAGGGCCATGGGGTGCAGCAGTTGATCCCCCAGGCGCAGCACCAGGCTGCGTTGCTGCGGCGGCGGCAGCGTATTGGCTCCGAAGCGCTCCAGCCGTTGTTGCGCCTCGGCGCTGCTGAGACCCTGACGGCTGCTGCCGGTGGCGGTGAGCACAGCGTCTTCGCTCAGGGTCCAGATCGGGTGGGCGGCAGAGAGAAGCATGGCGAGCCGCAACGGTGGAGGTAATCCCGCTGCAATTCAGCCAAAGCCAATGCAACTGAATTGGGGGTGTTTCTAGGTTGGTTCTAGCTTCACTTCATGGCTTGGGTGGATGCATCGTGATGACCCGATATCCTGAGTTTCCTATTCCTGCTAACGAGTCCCATCGCTTGCGGGAGTTAGAGCGTTATGGTCTCGATGATGGCACCGATGATCCGCAGTTCTGCCGCATTCTTGAGCTGACGACTGATCTGCTGGAGATGCCGATCGGCTTGGTCTCCATCGTCGACCAGGATCGCCAGCATTTTCTGTGTCGCCATGGCATTGAGGAACGATCCACCCCTAGAAAGATGGCGTTCTGCGCCCACGCCATTGTCGGCGATAAACCACTGGTTGTTGAAAATGCTTTGTTGGATGAACGGTTTTCGACGAACCCTTTGGTGCTGGGACCGCCGCATATCTGCTTCTATGCGGGAGCGCCCCTGCGCACGCAGCGCGGATACAACCTTGGAACCTTGTGCGTGATTGATCACAAGCCGAGGCAGTTCTCGGAACGCCAGCAGAAGTGGCTTTCGCAGTTCGCAGATCTGCTGATGCGTGAGCTGGAGTGGCGCCATCTCAGCCGGCTCTGTCCCTTGACCGGCCTGCATCGACGCGATTCGTTTTTTGAGCTGGCTGACCATGAGTTCAAACGCGCCAAGAGCAATGGCTGGCCCCTGGCCCTGCTGAGCTTCGACATTGATAATTTTCGTCAGATCAACATGCGCTGGGGTCATGCCGAGGGGGACCGGGTGCTGGTCGATCTGGTTGGCGTCTGCAAGAGCATGCTGGATGAAGATGATTTAATGGCACGCATTTATGACGAGGAATTCTGTCTGCTGATTGTTGGTAAGGATGACGCTGCTGCCCTGGCGCTGGCCGAGCTGGTTCGACGTTCGATTACCCAGATGAACGGGATCTTTTCGACTTCTGAGTACAGGGTCTGCATCAGTGGTGGCATCAGCAGTCTCAGTCAGGCCGACCATTCATTCGCTGATCTCTATGGCCGTGCTGAGCAGGCTTTGCTGTTGGCCAAGAACAATGGCCGCAATCAGATCGCCCGCCTGTTTGCTAATTGAGGGGCAGGGTTTGTGCAGCGGATTGCCGGCTGTTTTGAAGGCTGGCCGATGCGAGCTGCCGGCTCTGGCCTGATTAGCTTGAATATGTCCATCAGGATCTCAATCATGGAATTGACAAAATGGGAGCCCTTGCGTGAGATCGAAGATTTTTTCGATCGCTATAGCCGGGCGATTGCCTCTCCGTTTGTGCGCGGTTCAGAATTGGTCGCCAACGGCGGCTGGATGCCGCGCGTTGATGTGAGTGAGAACGATTCTGCCTTTGTGATCAAGGCAGAGATACCGGGTATAAACAAGGATGATGTCAAGGTGACCCTCGATAATGGCGTGCTCACCCTGCAGGGTGAACGCCGGCAGGAGCATGAGGACAAGGGCTGGCGCTATCACCGGATGGAGCGCTCCTATGGACATTTCCTGCGCAGCTTCAGCCTGCCTAGCAATGTGGATGCATCCCATCTGAAGGCCCATTTTCATGATGGTCTGCTCGAGGTGGATATCCCCAAGCTCGAGCAGACGCCCTCCCAATCGCTTCAGGTTCCGGTGGAAGGCTGAGGCGTCAGCCGATGGCCCGCGCACCGCCCTTGGCGGTGCTTTTTTTTGCTTGCAGCAGCTGCTCGACCATGGAATCGCTGACCTGGCTGAAATCGTCGTAGTAATCGCCAACTGCCCTCAGTCCGCTGACGATGGCCACGGCGATCAGCGCATCCACCAGGGGGCTTAGTTGGCTGACAAGCCGCTGATCCAGCACGGGTACGGCCAGCACCAGCTCGGCTGGTTCGCACCGGCGCAGGGCCTGCAGGGCCGCCAGCACGGTCATGCCGGTGGCGATGCCGTCGTCCACCACGATCAGCCGCCGTCCGCGCAATGTGCCGGGTTCTGGATCGGCAAAGCGTTGGCGGCGACGTTCTAGTTCGGGGCGTGCCGCATCCACCAGGGCCCGCCGCTGCCCCTCGCTCAGCCTGGCCGAGCCCCAGGGCGTGGGGTTCCAGACCACCACGCCCTGGCCGGCCAGGGCGCCCAGGGCGTATTCGGGTGCTGTGGGCAGCGCCAATTTGCGCACCGAGCAACTGGCCAGCGGCAGCTGCAGTTGTTCGGCCACGGCGGCGGCAACGGCCACCCCGCCGCGGGGCAGGCCGATCACCGTGGTCGTTAGCCCCTGCTGGGCCCAGGGCCCCAGCCGTTCAGCCAGCTGGAGCCCGGCTGCCCTGCGGTCCTTCCACAGCACCGATTCCTTGCTCATGGCCGCAGGCTATGGAGCGCCCGTGCGGATGGCGGCGTGCTGCAGCCGGGGATCCGTGGATCTGCGGCACATCCTCAGAGCGGTCCCCAGCGGTTGGCTTGCGGATGGTGGTGTGGTGCGGTGCGTGTGAGCAGCCATGTCTCAAGCCCCGGCCCTGATCCGTGCCCTGACCGATCGGGCGGACGTTGGATTCCAGGGGGAGCGCCCCTGGGATCTGCAGGTGCACAACCCACGCCTCTACGGCGATCTGCTCAACCGGGGCAGCCTGGCGCTGGGCGAGGGCTACGTCAACGGCGACTGGGACTGCGGGGCCCTCGATGTGTTGTTCACGCGATTGCTCAGCCAGCCGGCCTGCCGACAGGTGGCGATGGGGTCTCAGCCCCTTGTCCGCCTGCTGGGGCAGGCGCAGCAGCTGGCTGAACGCTGGGTCAACTGGCAGTCGCGCAGCCGCGCCCACATGGTGGGTCAGCACCATTACGACATCGACGATCGGGTCTATGGCGCCATGCTCGATTCACGCCGGTTGTACAGCTGTGGCTATTGGCAGGATGCAGCCGATCTGGAGACAGCCCAGCTGCACAAATTGCAGCGCATCTGTCAGAAACTGGAGCTGAGTCCAGGCCAGCGATTGCTGGACATCGGTTGCGGCTGGGGTGGGCTGGCGGTTCATGCAGCCCGTCACCATGGCGTCGAGGTGGTCGGAATCACGGTCTCGGCGCAGCAGGCCAGCTATTGCCGTGACCACTGCGGCGAGCTGCCGATTGAGGTGTTGTTGTGCGATTACCGCTCAGATCTGGTGAAGCAACAGGGTCGGTTTGATCGTGTTGTGTCGGTCGGCATGCTCGAACATGTCGGCCGCCGCAATGATCGCGCTTATTTTGAAGTGATCAACGCGCAGCTGGCGGTGGATGGTTTGGCCTTGATCCAGACGATCGGTTCACACGACACCAACAGGGCCTTGGACCCATGGATCAACACCTACATCTTTCCTAACGGCCGCTTGCCGTCGGCACAGCAGTTGTGCCATGGCTTTGAGCCTTGGTTCCTGCTCGAGGACTGGGAGAACTTTGGTCCTGACTATGACATCACTTTGCTGGCTTGGTGGCGCAACTTTGAACGTGCCTGGCCTCAATTGATGGATGAATTGGGTGATCAATTTTTTCGCGCATGGAAGTATTACCTGCTTTCCTGTGCTGGTTTTTTCCGTTCTGGACAAGGCCAGCTCTGGCAGGTGGTCTTAAGCAAGAAGGGTTCTGGCAGGTCTTATCGTTCGATTCGGCCAAGACTGTGTGAGTCTGCAAATGCAGGCGCTGCGGTGGCGCTGTAAACAGGTCGCAGCCATCGCAGTTCGCACTTCTATTGTTCAGGATCGATGTGCAGATTCAGTCTTCTGAATGTCAGACGCTTTTGGCGATTACCTCAAGTCGATCGGTCGAGTTCCGGTGCTCACTCCGGCAGAAGAAGTGCATCTTGGGACGCTCGTCCGTCGCTGGCAGGATGACTCTGCATCAACGTCGATGAGTGAGCGTAGGGGCCGGCGAGCCATGGAGCGAATGGTGAGCGCCAATCTCAGGCTTGTGGTGGCCGTTGTGATGCGACAAAACCGGCGGATCCAGCATCTCAATCACGACCCGATGGATTTGATTCAGGCTGGTAATCTCGGTTTGATCAGGGCTGTTGAAAAGTTTGATCCGAGTCGCGGTTATAAGTTTTCAACCTATGGTTATTGGTGGATACGTCAGTCGATCAACCGCTATCTGCAGGAAAACAGCAGTGCTATTCGGCTGCCGATTACGGTCATTGATCTTGTTCACAAGGCGCGGCTGCTGCAGGCTGTACAGGATGAGAGGGCTGATTCTCAGTTGATCGCCGATCAGTTGGGTCAGACGCCTCGCCGCATTCGCTTTGCGATTGATGCTGTGCAGCGGGGGCAGGTTCAGTCGCTGGATCAGCAGATCAGCAGCTCAGATCAGGAGTTGACCTTGCTGGATACGGTTCGTGGTCAGAATGAGCCTCGACTCGAAGATGATTATCAATGGGTGCACGATCAACTAGATCAGCTTGATGAGCTCGAGCGCTCCATTCTCGATCTTCGTTATGCAGGTGAGCACTGTCACTCGTTTGCAAAAATCTCAGGTCTGACAGGGCTGAGCAAGGATCAGGTCCAGCGCCTCGAAAAAGTTGCCTTGCACAAGCTGCGCAGGCGGCTTGAGCCCCAGCTCAATCCTTGATTCAATACCCCATCAAAAAGCCCGTTGCTGGCCAGGCAACGGGCGTGATGGCTTCGGAGTCTTCGCTCCGGCTGGCTCAAAAGTTTCCGTGCCGCATTGTGCGCATGGTCTTGTTGCCATTGGCGGTATTGAGCATGGTGTTGTTGGCGGCACCGCTGACGACAAACTGTCTGACGGGTTCGCGCAGGGCGTCTTCCAGCAGAAAAGCGCAAAGATTCGACACGGAACGTCCTTCCTCTTCCGATCGGGAGAGCAGTGCTTCGTGAACGTGATAGCTGAGTGTGATTGAAATGCGTCGGGGCTGCCGTTGCATCACGCGAAATCGTTCGTTCATGGTGCGACTGATTAGGCAAACAGGGTGGGGCGGCTTGGGCAAGTGCGGCTCACTGAAGTGAGCAGAATGCTGCAGAATGCATCCCTTGCCTTCAGCCAATTGAAGATTAGATCTGTCTTCTGCAATTGCGTGCTGTTGATTGTGGCGTAATGGGCTTAGTGCTGCGCTGCATCTGCTGCGTTTATGAACAGTGTTGATCTGTCTGCAGCGTCAATGTTGAGAGCTGTTGTCAATTCTGCTGATCTGATGTCTGTCAGCAGCACTGCTGCCGCCTTGGTGCTGCTGATTGCTGCTGGCTGGCCGCCGTTGGCGCTGGCGCTGCTGATGCTGCACAGGTCTGCTTTGCCCGCAGGGTTGCTGCCATGCCGCTGCCGCACCACCCCGGCACCGAACAGCTGGAGCTCGCCAGCTGCGGCGTGTTGTTGCCTGCCCTGCTGGTGCGCCCGGCCAGGGCCGGGGGGGTGGTGATCTTTGTGCATGGCAGTGGCAGCAACCGTCTGAGCAGCCGCAACCAGGCCGTGGCGTCAGTGCTTCAGCGCTCTGGTCTGGCCACGGTGCTGTTTGATCTGCTTGATGCCGCGGAACAGGACCCTGGTGCGCCCCATCGGCCGCCGGTTCCCGATCTTGAGGCCCTGGCCTGCCGCCTCCAGGGCGTGATCGATGCGCTCAGGGGCCGACCTGATCTGGTCGATCTGCCCCTGGGATTGTTTGGCTCCAGTTCGGGGGCTGCCATTGCCCTGCAGGTGGCCGCCCAGGCCCAGCCGCTGGTCCAGGCCGTGGTCTGCCGCGGCGGCCGGCCCGACCTGGTGCCTGGTTCGTTGGGGGATGTCTGCTGCCCGACGCTGTTGCTCGTCGGCAGCCATGACCTTGATGTGCTCGAGCTCAACACCTGGGCGGCGGCACGTCTGCAGGGGCTCCATGAACTGCGGGTGGTGCCTGGGGCGAGTCATCTGTTTGCCGAGCCCGGTGCCCTGGACCTGGTGGCGGCGTGGTCGCGCGACTGGTTTCTGCGGCACCTTTGTTGCTGAGCTTTCAGCGCTGATCTGCTGCAGGGTTCAGGCTGCAGGCCAGTGCGGTGCTGGGATCGGGGGATGTCTTGAGGACTATTGGTATGGGCTTGATCGGAGAGGCGCTGCTGGCGGAAGTTGATGCATGCAAGGGACTGCCGCGGGCCGAAGTCGTGCGGCGCTGCGGCTACGTCAATGTCGGCGAATCAGGCCAGGAACGGCTCAACAACACGGCCTTTTTTGAGGCGTTGCTGCAGGCCAAGGGGTTTGCGATTGGCGATGGGCGCGGTCCCGGCGATCGTCGCCGGGCTCGGCGGTTGGGGCGCTCGGGCCGGTCATTGCCTTTTCACACCAAGGTGCAGTTCAACGGCAATCTGATGGTGGGCCGGGCCTATCTCGATCTGCTCGATGCCAAGCCTGGCGATCATTTCGTGATTCGTCTGGGGCGCGATTCGATCCGGTTGATGCCGCTCGAGCCTGAATCCGGGACCACCCAGCTCTGAGGTTTCCTCCCCAGTTCTGCCAGGGGCGCCCGGCGGGCTGGGATGGCCTGCTGGATCCAGGCCTGATCAACCCCCTCGAGTGCAGGCCCCTGCAAGGCATCGGCCGGGTCCTGAATGACGGCAAATCGCCAGAGCAGCAGCAGGGCAGCCAGGGACATGGATACCACCCAGGTCTCCTGTCGTAGGCAGAGTCCAGAGCGTTGCTGACCGCTTGCCGCGTTTCGGCGGCAGCATGGCTGCGGTCTGCGCTCGCGGTGCCGATGACCAATCTGTTGATCCCCGTGCTGATCCTGGCGGTCGCCTGGGTCCAGGAGCTGGTGGACCAGCTGCTGTTCGGCGGGCGCTGGAATCTGCCGATGGTGCCCGGCGGGTCGTTTGCCGGGGTGCTGACGGCGCCGTTCAGCCACAGCGGCTTTGGCCATCTGCTGGCCAACAGCCTGGTGTTTTTGCCCCTGTCCTGGTTGGTGCTGGTGCAGGGGCGCCGCGACTACCTGGCCGTCTGGCTGGGGGTGATTCTGCTGGCGGTTCCGGTCTGGCTGCTGTGGCCGACGGCCAGCCATGGCCTGTCGGGGGTGGTCTACGGGCTGCTGGGGTATCTGCTGCTGATCGGCTGGCTCGAGAAGCGCCCCCGTTCACTGCTGCTGTCGGTGCTCTGCCTGGTCACCTATGGCGGCGTGCTGCCAACCCTGCTGCCGTTCTTTGTGCCGGCCGGGGTCAGCTGGATCGGCCATGTCAGTGGCTTTGCCGGCGGGCTGCTGGCGGCCTGGGCGGTGCAACGCCGATGAACGCCTTGCTCCGCTGGATTGGTCGGGCCTTGGCCTGGGGGCTGCTGGGGGCGACGGCGTCGCCGCTGGGCGCCCAGCCCTGGGCCCCTGGTCAGGAGCCGGCCTCACCCAAGCGGCCTGCTCCCCTGGCGGAAGCCCGGGCGCTCGAGCGCCTGCGGCGCGACGACCCAGGCCCCGACCTGCGGCGCCGCTACCTGCAGGCTGCCCACGCCCTGCTGCAGCGCTACTGGAACACCCGTGAGCTGCCCCGCCTGCTGCTGGCCGGTGATGCCGCTCAAGGCTGCGGTGCCGGGGTGGTGCGCGAGCCGATGGCCTACTACTGCCCCCAGAGCCTGGAGATCGCCATGGCGCTTGATCTGGGCCGCAGCCTGCGCAGCGCCCGGGGCAAGCCCCCACGCGAACTGCTGTTGCTTGAGCTGGCGGTGCTGGCCCACGAGTGGGGGCACCACGTCAATCGCGAGCAGGGGCGCGGCCCCTATGGCGGCGGCCTGGGTTTGACGGTGCGCCAGGAGGAACTGGCGGCCGACTGGCGTACGGGAATGCTGTTTGGCTGGCTGCTGCGCGAGGGCGTCCTTGACGTCGACGCCTACACCCAGACCGCCAACCTGATGTTTGAGCTCGGCGATTACGAGCGCATCACCCCCCAGCATCACGGCTACCCCAAGGACCGTTTTGCGGCACTCAGCCAGGGGATGGCCACCCAGCTCAGCGCCGGCCAGCAACTGGGTTCCTGGAGCGTGGACACCAGCGAGACCTTTAGCCAGCCCCTGCCCGGCGAGCTTCAGCGCTATGCCGTGCGGAGGTTCGAGATCGATCGGGGCAACCAGATCGCCACCAACCTCATCGGTGGGTTGCTGGGGGCGGCCAGCTGCATCTGGGGAAGCCAGCAGCAGTGTCTAGGCATGGCCCTCGAACAGGGCAAGGGCCGTGCTGAAGGCACTTACACCAGCCGAATCCTGACCCTTGATTGCGCCTCTGGTCGGTTTGACGTCTCAGGCGATGACTTTGGTCCGCAACCGATCAGTCGCGATGGCAAAGGGCAGGCCGCGGTGCTGGCCGCCCGTGACTGCCCTCGGATGCCAGGACTGGGGAGTCGGCCGGGAAGTCAATAAATCATGCCGGCCTCCAACCGTCCTTCTTTGATCGCCTGCATGAACTGCCGGTAATCGGACTCCGATTGATCGGCATAGGCCAGGGCATAGGCCTCCATCGCCTGGTCAAAGGGTTTGCCGTCCCCCAGGTGGGTGGCGATGGCGTGGCGATCGCCCGAGCGGGCGTGGGCCTTGGCCAGCACCCCGCCGCACAGCTCGCCGTAGAGCTCGAGCCCTTTGGCATCGAGGGCGCCCAGGTCGACCGAGCCCTTCCAGTTGCGCAGTTGCCGCCAGTAGTACTGGAGCCCGGGTTGGTGGCCATCGACCCAGCCCAGGAACGGATCGCTGGCGGTCTGCAGCAGCCGCTGGCCTTCGATCACCCGTTGGCCCTGGTGGGCGGGGGGTGGCGTACTGGCGTAGGGCGCCAGTACTGACGCTTCGGCCTGCTTGCTCTGCAGGACCAGCACGTCATCGGGGTGGGGCCCCACAAACAGGCCGATCGAGCAGCGGGTGCCCACCGAACCCACGCCGACGGCCTTGATGGCGCTGTCGCTCAGGCGGTAGTGCGACAGCAGGTGACGCATCTCGGCTGGTAGGGAGGCCAGGTAGCGATCCCGTTGTTCCTGAACCAGCTCCCGCCAGTCGATGCCGCCAGTCCACTGCTGCTCCAGCAGGGCGTGGCGCCAGATCAGCGGCGGGTCGTGGCGCAGCTGCAGGGTGCCGTCGGGTCCGATCTCACAGAGCTTGCCGGCGGCTTCGCTGTGGGTGCGGGACCGGGCCTTGGCGCCCACCTTGTCGAGGTGCCGTTTCAGCGGCGGATGCGCAACCTGCAGGATGTAGGTGTCCGCATCGAGGCGCTGCCCCCAGACCGGCTGCAACGGTTGGGTAGCCAGTTGTTGCATCGCCTTGCGGTAAGCGCGGGCGGTGCGCCTCGCGGCTCGGGCCTGTTGCTCGCCGCCCAGCTGCAGGGCGCGTGCCGCCAGCACGGCACTGGCCACCAACCGTTTGAGGTCCCACTCGAAGGGACCGCGCACGGTTTCATCAAAGTCATTGATGTCGAACAGCAGGTGCCATTCGGGCGAGGCATAAAAGCCGAAGTTCCCCAGGTGGCAGTCGCCGCAGAGCTGCACCTCCAGGCCTGTGTTGGGGGCGTTGCCCAGGTCATGGGCCATCACCGCCGGGGTGCCGCGGTAAAAGGCAAAGGCGTCCTGAGCCATGCGGCTGTGGCGCACCGGCACCAGCCAGGGCAGGCGGTCCGATTCCTGCTGCTGCAGCACCGTGATCGGATCGCGGCGATCAGCCGGTGCCTGCCAGTTGCCCAGCTCCGCGAGGGTCGCTGGCTGATGGGGGTCTGCCACAGGCCCTGCAGGGCTTTTCAGCCTTCAAACTAAGCGTTGACAGCGGTGTTGGCAGATCGCTCGGGCGGTCCTTGGCAGCACGGGTCAGGACCCAGGACCCTCTTGCTGCTGCTGGTTCTGTTCTAGCCGTTGTTCAATGCGCGCCAGCACCCGGGGGATGGCGACCAGCAACACCACCAGCAGCAGGGCCAGCAGGCCGGCCTCGACGACACCGCGCAGCATGCGCTCCAGGGGGATCCAGCGGCCCAGCTGCCAGGCCAGCGTCACCATGGCCCCTGACCACAGCAGCGCTCCGCCCAGGTTGCACAGCACAAACGCGCGGTAGGGCATGCCCACGGCGCCGGCCATGGGACCGGCCAGCACCCGCAGCACCGCGACAAATCGCCCTAGAAACACCGACAGCTTTGCCCTGTTCAAGAAGGCCGTGCGCAGCTGCTCGAGTTGCTCGGGGCTGCGCCCCAGCAGCTGTCCCACCCGCAGCAGCAGCTGCCAGCCATAGCGTCGGCCCACCCAGTAGCCCAGGTTGTCCCCCAGCACGGCGCCGCCGGCGGCTGCGGCCATGACCCCCCCCAGGTTGAGCTGGCCACTGCCGGCGGCGTACCCGGCCAGCAGCGTCAGGGTTTCACCGGGTAGGGGCAGGCCCGCATTTTCGAGCACCATGCCGACAAACACGACCCAGTACCCCCAGCGCCCGAGCAAGTCCTGCAGCTGGGACAGGTTGTCGGGTGCCAGATCCATGGCGGCATCCTGCCTGAGCCCCTGCCGTGTAGCGTGAAGGTGATTCAACGATCACTCTTCAGCGGGTTTCTCCCCTTCAAGGCGAGTTCCAACGATTTCTCCTTCTCGGCCAGCGACTTTCTTCAGGGCTTTCGACGAATCGGTTTCATAATTCTCTGTCTGATTTCATGACCATTTACGTCGGTAACCTCTCCTTCGATGCCGAAGTTGAGGACCTTCAGCAGCTGTTCGCCGGTTACGGCGAAGTGCGCAAGTGCACCCTGCCCCTCGACCGCGAAACCGGCCGCAAGCGCGGTTTTGCCTTTGTCGAGATGGCCAACGCCAGCGACGAGACCAAGGCCATCGACGATCTTCAGAACGTCGAGTGGATGGGCCGCAACATCCGCGTCAATGCGGCCGAACCCCGCACCGGTGGCGGTGGCGGCGGCGGTGGTGGCGGCGGTTCCCGCTGGTGAGCTCAGCGCCCACGGCTAACGCTCACAACTGAAGCTCACCACATCACCCCGACTGCGGCGTTGCCGCAGATCGGGGTGATCCGGGTCCTCTGGGCTCCACCACCATTGGCCATCGGTGAAGCTGGGGGGGCCTGCATTGTTGGTGCGGGGCAGCTGCAGGACCTGCTGCTGCCACTGCAACACCACGAACGCGCCCGGCAAGGTGGTGCCACTGCGGTTGGGGATCGTCGGATCGTCAACCGCACCGCTGTGGAGCGTGGCGATCAACACCTCACCGTCACAGCGATAGGTCTGGGCCGGCTGAACGGTGTCCGCCAGGACCGGTCCAGCGGTCACCCCAGCCAGGGCCATCCAGCCGCCCATCAGCACGACGATGGCGATGGTTCTGCGCCAGGCTGCAACCATTCGGCGGATGGTCATATGACGGCCTTGCAGCAGGGCAACAGGCCCCAGTGTGACGGGGCGTCCATGGCGGCGGCGCCGGTGCTGGTCTTTGACGGCGGCTGTGTGTTCTGCCGGCATTTCGCCGAACTGAGTGCCCTGCGCAGTGGCATCCCTGATCTGCAGATTCGCGATGGCCGCTGGGATCGGGACCTGCGCCATCAGCTGGCCCAGCGTGGCTTTTGCCTGCGGGACGGGGCCATCCTGCTGGTGGGCGACCAGGTGCTGCATGGCGCTGAGGCCATCAGCTGGCTGTGCGCACGCATGAACCCCAGCCCAGGGCTCTTGCAGGTGTTGGCCCCGTTGTTTGCCGATGCGCCCAGAGCGCAACGGTTCTATCCGCTGTTGCTGCTGGCCAGGCGCCTGGCCCTGGCTGCCCGGGGACTGCCGGTGGATCCGGATCAGGGTTTTCTGGGCAGATCGCTGGGACGGGTCAGCAGATAAACCACCATGGCGGTCAGCACCGCAATCAGCAGGACCAGACCGGTGATCGCGGCGGTGTAATCGGTGCTCACGCGGCCCATCCCTAGGGTGAGTCTTGACCCTATCAGCGTGGTGTGGCGACGCTTTAGGCCTGGTCGCGGCCCAGCAGCAGATCGCGGGCACCATTGACCAGCTGCATGGTGTCGTGTTCACCACCCCGGTCGGGATGGTGCTCGCCGGCACAGCGCTTCCAGGCCTGCTGGACCTGGTTGACCGTCAGGCGGCCCGACAGGGGCAGGTGCAGCCGCTGGCGCGCCACGATCGCCTCCAGGTCCGGGTGTTTGCCCAGGGGGCCCCAGTCGGCCTTGCTGAGGGCGGGGCTGCGTTTGCTGCTGCGGCGTTTGCCGCCCTTGGCCGCCCGGTTGCCACCACCGAACCCCTTGGCTTCCACAGGCTCTGCGGCGCGCTGCCGCTCCTGGCGCGATGCGCCGGGGGTGCGGGTCAGTTCGGCCGGCAACGGTTCAACAGCGGTCTGGGGCATGACGGATCTCGCGTCTCTTTAGCTTGCTGCAGCGTCAGGCCCCGGGCTCGTTAGGGTCCCGGCGATTCGGGCGGGAGGCCTTGTGGTTGTTGAGCTGCTGAATTCAGATCAGCGCCGCAAATGGGACACCAGTGACGATCGGCTCTTCTATGCCGAACCGCGTTTTGTGCAGCACCTGGATGCCGCCTTTCGCGAGCGGCTCACCCGTTTGTACCGCGAGCGCATCCCCGCCCGCGCCGTGGTGCTCGATCTGATGTCGAGCTGGGTGTCCCATCTGCCCGATGACGTCATCTACGAGCGGGTGATCGGCCATGGCCTTAATGAGAAAGAACTGGCGGCCAACAAGCGCCTCGACAGCCATTGGCTGCAGAACCTGAACCTCGATCAGCAGATCCCGCTCAAGACGGCCAGCGTCGATGCGGTGCTGATCGTGGCCGGCTGGCAGTACCTGCAATACCCCGAGGCCATAGCGGCCGAGCTGCTGCGCATCACCCGGCCGCAAGGCCTGCTGATCGTGGCGTTCTCCAACCGGATGTTCTTCACCAAGGCGCCCCAGGTCTGGGCCGATGGCAGCGACCGCGATCATCTGACCTACGTGGCCGAGGTGCTGATGGCCCAGGGCTGGCCCCGGCCCGAGCTGATTGCCGAGCAGACCCGTTCCCGCAGCTGGCAGGGCCTGCTGGGCGGCCAGGGTGATCCGTTCTTTGCCGTGGTGGCAACCCGGCCCTGAGACGAAAGTGCTGGAATTGCGCTGTAGCAACTGCTACAAAAATCTCCCTAGAGTGAGAGCACGTTGATCCCTCCTCAGGGGGATGCAGTCAGATCCGCGCCAGGCAACGGGGACGCGGGCACTGTGGAGTTCAGCCATGAACACCCTCGAACTGATCCGCTCCCGGATCCTCAAGACCAAGCACCTGGCAGAGGCCCAGATGGTGATGGCCAAGTCCTATGGCGGTGTCGCCCATGTCGATGCCCATCACGACGCACCGGCCGTCAGCGCTGAGCCCAAGGACCTGACCGATCGCGGTCAGCCTGACGCGCACTGAGCGCTTTTGGGGAGGGTGCTCTCACGCCGGCAGTTGCCGGCGTTTTTTATGTCCTGCCCCTGGACCCTTCAAGGGGTCACGCCACCAGAGCCCGCTCCTGCTCGCGCTGCTGCTGGTGGCCGATCACCAGCAGCAGCAGGCTGATCGCGCCGAGCAACCCAACCAGCAGGGCCGCAACAAGCATGGTGCCCGCCAGGCCACTGGCGTAGGTGTCGCTCATCAGTTGGATGGCCTGCGCCGGCAATCCTTTGGCGTGGCTCAGCATGCCGCTGCCCAGGGCCGCCCGCACCTTGGCTTCGAGTTCTGAACTCCAAACGGTTGTGGAGCCCAGCTTCAGCACCTGTTCATGCAGGTTGGCGGAACCGAAGCCGTCCACCATCGCGCCGCTGGCGGCAAAACCCAAGGCGAAGCCAAATTGCCCAGTCGTGGTGCGAAAGGCCGTGACGGGGCCGAGAGAGCCCGGCGGAGCCTCCTGGACGAACAACGCCGACTGGGGCACGGCGAGGAAGGCCAGACCACTGCCCACCAGCACCATCGGCAACACCAGGGAGCTGTAAGCGCTGTCGGCGCGCACCGCGCCAAACAACAGCAGCCCGAGCACGAGAGATACGGTGCCACCAGCCATCAACTGGGTGGTGCGGCGACCGGGCCGCATCAGCCGGCCGGCCGGCACAGCGCCAACTGCAAAACAAACCAGCAGGGGGAGCTGGGCCAGGGCCACCTGGCTGGTATCGAAGTGCTGCACCAGCTGCCAGAAGTTGCTCGTCTGGAGCTGCACCACGGCCCAGGCGAAGTTCCCGGCGATGCCGCTCACGATCGCCGCAGCGAAGCAACCACGGCGGTACAGCGCAACAGGGAAGATCGGCTCCTGACGGCTGCGCTCGATCAGCAGATGCACGCCGAACAGCACGACCCCGGTCGCGGTGGGCACCAGGAACTGGGGCGAGGTGAAACCCTTGATGGCGTGACTCACGCCGCTCAAAAAGAGCACCATCGCCCCAGCGATGCTGATCAGTCCTGGCCAATCGGGCCTGAGCTTGGCGTTGGCGGGCATCTCCGGCAAAAGCAACGGCACCAACGGCAGGCAGACCATCGCGAGCAGGGGCACCAGGCCCAGGGCCAGGCGCCAGCTGCTGTTGGCCAACACGCCACCCAACAGCGAGGCGGCGATAAAGCCAGTGATGGTGCAGAGGTGCCACACGCCCAAAGCCGTGCCCAGCTGGTCGGGACGGCTCACGACGCCGATGGCTGCAAAGGACAGCACGAGCACGGCACCGGCGGCGATGCCCGCCACGGCACGACCCAACAGAAACAGGCCCGCATGGGGCGCCGCCATGGCGATCCCATCGCCGGCCATGAGCATCAGCAAGGCGGCCATCAACACCTGACGGCGCTCCAGGCGATCCCCGAGGAAGCCCATCAGCAACACGGTGGCCGCCTGAGCTAGCGAGGAGATGCTGGCAGCCAGGGCCAACGTGGCGCCCTGCATCTCAAGCGTTTGGCCGGCCTTCACCAGGGCTGTGTTGGCCACGCTCGGGTCGATCAGTTGCAGGCTGGCCAGAACGCCGAGGAAGGGCACCGCCAGGGCTCTGGTGGGTTGAGCGCTCATGGGGTGATCAACAAAGGTGGTCATCAGCAGCAGCGGCTAGCTGGTACTGGGACCAGATGCGCCTTAGCGCACGCGTCGCACGATTATGCGCTGAAGAATCAACTTCGCATGCAGCGTCAGGACAACTGAGCACCTCTGACTCAGCGGTCGCCCTGGGGCACATGAGGCGTGGGGGCTTGGGTCCCATGGGGCCACGAGCCCTCAGCCTTCCCCGCGGTGGCAATCCGCCCATGTGCGTCACGCCGCTTGAGGGCACCAGCTAACCGCAACTTCCCGCCTAGGCACCCACCGAGAAAACCTCCGGGTCAGGTGCTCACCCTGGGGGATCAGACCATGATGAATCGGGCAGGTCTCAGGAGCTCGGAATCCAGGTACACCCACTCCTCAACACCTTCAAGGTCATTAATCGTTGCAGCCGAATCACCCTGCAGCAGCTACGGGCTAGAAACGATGCAGGGCAGGTGCCCTGGTTTGAAACCGCCTGTTTGTTTGCGATGCGCTGGTCGGCAAGATCAAGGGGAGCGCAAAACCCATGCGCGGGTGACGTCGAGCTCAAGCTGATCACCACCCCTCAGGAGGTCAAGACAGGGCAAAGACCGCACGGACTCTTGGTGTGTCCCCAGGACGGTGGCAGGCATGGAGAACCAGGCCAGCGATGCTGGAGGTCAGCTGCTAACTGGGTCAGCGTAAGTAGCGCGCAGTCGGAAGCTGTACTGCGAGAACCCTTGTGGAGAAAAAGAATTAAAGCTCGTAGCAAGCGAAGCAAATGACGATTACATTGCTTGATAAGTTAGAGGCAGTAACTTGCGTGGTTCGGCCCAAATACTGCTAGAAGGACTCTATAAGCCATTTATTCTGGACTCATAGCAGAAACGATCAGCATCATGGCCGGCGTACAAGCCGCAGCAATCACGACATCGGCCAATCCATTCTCGAGCAGGCCAATTGGGCACGCTCTGCTCATGGGTAATTAGAGCAATATCATCATATCGTGGATGGTACTATGATAAAAAGGCCCAAGCACAGTGCCGTGAAGCTTAAAGCTTCGCAGGCCTCAAAGCGATCTCACCAGAGGCTCACGCTCAACTTAATCGTTTCAAGAAAAAACTTCTTGTCTCTACTGAATTCAATGATTTCAATGCCTGACGACAGATTTCAAGAGTCAATTGATGGCATTGGCTTAAACGACGCACTTGCCCTTGCAGCATATATAGAGCAATTGCTCATGGCTGAGCAGCAATGGATACTTAATCGCTTGTCATGGCTTTTCACCTCTCAATCTTTTCTGATAACCGCTTTTGTTGTCCTTTTGAGCTCAGGCAATTATTCCCCCACTGCTCATCTCTTGCGAATTGCGCTACCTGTTTTGGGCTTATTTTGTTGTGTAATTGTAGCTATAGCTATCAGGGCCGCAGAACGCGTACGCAAGCCGCTCGAAAACAGGCGCGCGTTCTTGTCAATGCATATTAATGACATAGTTAAAACCCCCAAGCTGGTTCCAGTGCTTGGATCAAGTAAGGCCCTTCGCGATAATCCATGGACATTGCATCATGGTTCATTACCGCACATTGTTTTGCCTTGGGCATTTGCCGTTCTATGGCTTCTGTTGTTAATGTCATTAGGACTGTGAACCAAGGCAGTCTTTCTGCCAATCTCCCTCAATCGCCGCCATAGCGCTCAGCAGGCACAACCCCCGTATTGCCCCCACTCGCCAACCGGCTCTCCTGGTTGTTGACGGCGAAATAGTGAATCAAATTGACCACCATGCCACTCCAGCCGGTCTGGTGGCTGGCACCAATGCCGGCTCCATTGTCACCATGGAAGTACTCATAAAAGAGGAGATGATCCTTCCAGTGGGGGTCGTTCTGAAAGGTCTGCTGGCTGCCAAACACCGGTCTCAGGCCTTCGGAGTTGCGTGTGAAGATCGAGGCAAGCCTGTGCGCGAGGTTTTCGGCGATTTCGTACAGGTTCGCCAGCTGGCCGCTGCCTGTCGGGAATTCAATCTTGAAGTCGTAGCCGTAATACGTGAAGTAGACAACCAAGGAGCGAATGATCGCGAAGTTGACTGGCATCCAGATCGGCCCACGCCAATTGCTGTTGCCGCCGAAGAGGCCTGAATCAGACTCGGCCGGCAAGTATTGGACAACGTATTCCTGTTGATTGTGGACAAAGCGATAGGGGTCTCGTT
>Ga0310335_100102_pt1 | contig 22530 bp, 26 predicted proteins | sample LakMicMISRFREDD7_FD_195549 | JGI IMG/M metagenome (GOLD analysis project Ga0310335, IMG submission 195549) | Enriched freshwater cyanobacterial communities from Lake Michigan, Michigan, United States - MI23.SRF.RED.D7 (v2) (version 2) | ecosystem: Environmental > Aquatic > Freshwater > Lake... | reverse complement strand
CTCCACGGCGGCCCTTCGCACCCTGGCCACCATTGCTTTGAAGAAGCGGATCCTGCAATCCGATCTGGTGGATCTGCGGGGTTCCGGTGCCTATGACCATATCAAAGAATTGATTTCCCAAAACTTCATTGAGCGCAAGCGCCAAAGCGACGGCCGCTCTTTCTGGCTCACCTTGAGTGAGAAATTCCACCGCACCTTTGCCATCAAGACCGACGAAATCCAGCCCCGGCTCAAATCCTCCGCGGCGGCACAGCCCGCTGGAACCGATCCCGACCCTGGAGCAAATCCCGACCAACCCGGACCAACCTCGGATGACTGGGGCCGGGCTGCATAGAGTCTGTCCACCGGAATCGCCGATCCCCTGCCCACGCCCATGGAAGTTGTTGCCCTGCTTCTGAGTGTGCTGAGCCGCACCCTCGAGATCTATTCGCTGATCCTGCTGGTCCGCGTCCTGCTCAGCTGGTTTCCGAACCTGGACTGGGGCAACCCCTTGCTGGCCACGGTCAGTTCGATCACGGACCCCTATCTGAATGCCTTCCGCGGCCTGATTCCGCCCCTGGGGGGCCTGGATCTCTCCGCCATCCTGGCCTTCCTCGCCCTGAATCTTTCCCAACAGCTACTCGGTAGCGCCAGCATGAGCCTGATGGCTGGCGGCCTCTAAGGGTTCCCTAGGAGCCCGCGAGGGCTTGCTCGAGGGGAAGAAGCTCATCGTCTTCACCGGCCCTCGTTCGAACGGGGGCCTTAAAGCCCCGGGCTTTGACGTTTCGAAAACTGATGGGGCCAGGGGTTCCTGCGGGCACGGCTAGACGCAGGGCGAATTCCGACTCCCCTGGTAGTACATCGCCAATCGATCCCACCCTGGTGCGGTTCTGGAGCACCGGTTCACCGCTGGAATCCACGATCAGGGCAAACACATCGGTGTCCACCACGGGTTTGCTGCTGGGATTGGTGACCACCCCTCGAAGGGCATAGCAACTGGCCCCGGTGGGACGACGCAACTCCGGCTGGGCGCCCACGTCCTCCAGGGGGCAGGGTTCGAGCACGACCTCCCGAACAATCAGATCGGTTGCCCAGGTGGTTTGGGGCAAACCAACCAGCACAACCCCAGCCACAACCAATCCAGCCAAGAACCACCCAGCCCGGCGGGCCATCCAGGCTCTTCCCGTATCCCATGCCCCCTTGGCGAAATCCCTGATCAACGCAGATCGCCGCTACCTGAAAGCACGTTACGGGCGGCGCGACTAGCCAGCTTGTCCAGGTTGGCCTGGGCAACCTGGTCGAGGTCCATGCCCAGCTCGCTGGCCAGCTGGGAGACGTACCAAAGAACATCGCCCAATTCGAGCTTGAGCCCCTCGATAACCTCGGCGGAGAACTCTCCGCCCTGGTCGCGGATCACCTTTTTCACCTTGTCGGCCACCTCGCCCGACTCCCCGCACAACCCCAAGGTGGGATAAATCGGGTTGCTCCCCGCATTGGGATAACGGGCCGTAGCCCGCGATTGGAGCTGGTAGGCCTGGAAATCCATCGTTTAACCCAACCCCTAGGAGCCCGGATGGTAGTTTCCGGTTTGCCGATGGCATCCGGATGCCCCAGCCCGATCTCATGCGTCGCACCAAGATCGTGGCCACGATTGGGCCCGCCACCGAGTCACCAGAAAGGCTCCGGGAGTTGATTGCGGCTGGCGCAACCACATTCCGCCTCAATTTTTCCCACGGTGATCACAGCGAGCACGCCGCCCGGATCACCACCATTCGCCAGGTTGCCGAAGAACTTGGCATTCACGTGGGCATCCTCCAGGATCTCCAAGGCCCGAAGATCCGTCTGGGCCGCTTTGGTGGTGGCCCTATCACCCTGGCCAAGGGCGACCCGTTCGTCCTGACGTCGCGGGATGTGGCCTGTGATCACACAATCGCCACGGTCACCTACGGCAAGTTGGCCGATGAAGTAACCCCCGGCAGCCGCATTCTTCTCGACGACGGCCGCGTCGAAATGGTGGTCGAGCGCGTCGACCAGGTGCAACAAACCCTCTATTGCAAGGTGACGGTGGGGGGAGTGCTCTCCAACAACAAGGGCGTCAACTTCCCCGACGTGCAGCTCTCGATTCGGGCTTTGACCGACAAGGATCGGGTTGACCTCGCCTTTGGCTTGCAGCAGGGGGTCGATTGGGTGGCCTTGAGCTTTGTGCGCAACCCGTCGGACATGCTCGAGATTCGGGAACTGATCCGCAGTCACGGTCACCAAACCCCTGTGGTGGCAAAGATCGAAAAGTTCGAAGCCATCGATCAAATCGACGACATCCTTCCTTTGTGTGATGGCGTCATGGTGGCCCGCGGTGACCTGGGCGTGGAAATGCCCGCTGAAGAAGTGCCCCTGCTGCAGAAGGAACTGATCCGCAAGGCCAACAGCCTGGGGATTCCGGTGATCACCGCCACCCAAATGCTCGACTCCATGGTGTCCTGTCCCAGGCCTACCCGGGCCGAGGTGAGCGATGTGGCCAACGCCATCCTCGATGGCACCGATGCGGTGATGCTGTCCAACGAAAGCGCCGTTGGTGACTTCCCGATCGAAGCGGTGGCCACGATGGCCACCATCGCCAAGCGCATCGAGCGGGATTACCCCCAACGGGTACTCGACAGCCACATGGCCTCCAACATCTCCAACGCCATTTGTCAGGCGGTCAGCAGCATTGGCCGCCAACTCAACGCGGCGGCCATCCTGCCCCTCACCAAAAGTGGAAGCACCGCCCGCAGTGTGAGCAAATTCCGGCCCAGCACGCCGATTTTGGCTGTCACCAGCGACATCAACGTGGCCCGCAGGCTCCAGATGGTTTGGGGGGTGAATCCCCTGCTGGTGTCAGAGCAGGAAACCCCCAGCCAAACCTTCGCCTTGGCCCTGGGCCAGGCCCAGAAGCAGGGCTTGGTCACCGAGAGCGACCTGGTGGTGTTGACCGCTGGAACCCTCCCCGGAGTGAGTGGTTCGACGGATCTGGTCAAAGTCGGTACGGTCGGCGATTTGCTCGGCCGAACCGCCATGGTGTAGGGCCGAGTCCAACCCCATGGCTTCAAAGCTCCCCCTGCGCGAAACCGTAGGGATGGCATTGAGCACCCTGCGGGCCAATCGGCTACGCAGCCTGCTCACCATGCTCGGCATCGTGATTGGCAATGCCTCCGTGATCACCCTGGTGGGGGTGGGCAAGGGTGCCCAAAACCTGGCCGAAGGTCAGTTGAGCAACCTCGGCGCCAATGTGCTGTTTGTGGTGCCCGGAAACAATGACACCCGTCGCCAGGGCATTGATTTCCCCAAAAATCTGGTTTTGGAAGACGCCAAGGCCATTGCCGAACAGGTGCCCAGCGTGAAGCGGGTCGCTCCCCAGATCACCCTCAGCGAGGTGGTGCAGGCCGGGGACGTCAGCAGCACGTCCTCAATCGCAGGGGTTACCCCCGAATTTTTGCCGGTGCGCCAATTTGAGATCGCCCGGGGCCGTTTCTTCTCCACGGGCGACCTGGATAGTGCCAGCAACGTGGCCGTGGTGGGACCGGATCTAGCCACCAAACTGTTTGGCAATCGCTCGGCCATCGGCCGCCAATTGCGCATTCGCAACCAGCCCTTTGAGGTGATTGGGGTGTTGGAGCCGAAGGGAGCGGTCTTCGGCCAAAACCAAGATGAAAATGCCTATGTGCCCCTCACCACGATGGTGAGCAAGCTCTCAGGCCGCGATCCCACCTACGGGGTCAGCCTTAATTTCATCAGCGTGGAAGCAAGGGATCAGGCCAGCACGGGTGCGGCCAGTTTCCAGATCACGAACCTCCTGCGCCAGCGGCATCGGATCCTTCGCGAAGACGACTTCGCCGTGCGATCCCAGAAGGATGCCCTGACCATCGTGAGCACCATCACCGGCGGCCTCACCCTGATGCTTGCGGCGATCGGCGCCATCTCCCTTTTGGTGGGCGGGATCGGGATCATGAACATCATGTTGGTTTCGGTCAGTGAGCGCACCGAGGAAATTGGACTCCGCAAAGCCTTGGGAGCGCGCAGCAGCGACGTGTTGCGCCAATTTTTGGTGGAATCCCTTGTGCTCTCAAGCCTGGGGGGGGTCATTGGCAGTGGCTTAGGCCTGGGCGCGGTGGCCCTGGTGGCGCTGGTCACGCCCCTGCCCGCCAGTATTGGTGCTACCACCGTGCTAGTCACCGTGGGGCTCTCCGGCTCCATCGGCCTCTTTTTTGGCGTGGTTCCTGCCCGGCGCGCAGCCCGCCTCGATCCAATCGTGGCCTTGCGCAGTCTCTAGGGCGTCGAGGCAGTTTCCGCGCTACCAAGGAAAAGTGAAAAAAAGCCGCAGGTTCAAAAACCGTGGCTTTTGCTACCAAGGCCCAGTGGTGATTGGTGGCTTGATGGGTTGAAATCCCTTTTGGTCACTGCTTGGAGCACGCACCCTGCGGCTATCACAATTCCAGCGATCGCATGGTGATCGTGCGATGCCTTGGCGCCGGCAATTTTTTTCTGGAGCGGGTTGTTTTCCCGTTTGAGCTGTTGAGCTTCGAATGCCCCATGGATTCAGAAGTCGAAATATGGAGCCACAGCCTCGGTGGCCCCGAGATGGTCGAATCCTTTCCCTCCAGGGAACTGGCCATCCACGAGGGGGAATCCTGCGCCGCTGCTGGCTAGCAGGCTGAGCGGCCGTGCCGCGGCGCCGTTACAGTTGTTAAGACTTTTTCTCAGTTATGAACCAGCGCTGGCGCCTGATTGCCCTCTGGCTGCTGCCCCTTGCAGTGGTCGCATTTTTGGGATGGCAACTGCTCAGCTCTGGTGGAGCCTCCCGATTGAGTCCTGGTGGCGCCCGAAACGCCCCCACCGAGGCTCCCCGCAATGCGGCGGTCGCCCGCATGAGCTACGGCCGCTTCCTGGATTACGTGGATGCCGGCAGGGTGACCTCGGTCGACATTTTCGATGGTGGACGCAGTGCCGTGATCGAGGCGGTGGATCCCGATCTCGACAACCGCGTTCAGCGCTTGCGGGTGGATCTGCCCGGCGTTGCCCCCGAGCTGGTCAACAAGCTCAAGGACCAGGGCATCAGCTTTGACATTCACCCCCCCAAGGCAGCCCCTCCGGCCTTGGGCCTGCTTGGGAATCTGCTGTTCCCACTCCTGCTGATTGGCTCGCTCATTTTCTTGGCCCGTCGATCCAATGGCATGCCGGGGGGACCTGGCCAGGCGATGCAGTTCGGCAAGACGAAGGCCCGCTTTGCAATGGAAGCTGAAACGGGCGTCAAATTCGATGACGTTGCCGGAGTGGAGGAGGCCAAGGAGGACCTCCAGGAAGTGGTCACCTTCCTGAAAACCCCTGAGCGCTTCACCTCCGTGGGCGCAAAAATTCCCAAAGGCGTGTTGCTGGTCGGCCCCCCTGGCACGGGTAAAACCCTGTTGGCAAAGGCCATTGCAGGCGAAGCCGGCGTGCCCTTTTTCTCCCTCTCGGGTTCCGAGTTTGTGGAAATGTTCGTGGGCGTGGGCGCTTCCCGCGTGCGCGACCTGTTTAAGCGCGCCAAGGAAAACAGCCCCTGCATCATTTTCATCGACGAAATCGATGCCGTTGGCCGCCAGCGGGGCGCCGGTGTTGGCGGTGGTAACGATGAGCGGGAACAAACCCTCAACCAGCTCCTCACGGAGATGGATGGCTTCGAGGGCAACAGCGGAATCATCATCATCGCTGCCACCAACCGGGCCGACGTGCTCGATTCAGCCCTGTTGCGTCCAGGCCGTTTCGACCGCCAGGTCCAGGTTGATGTGCCCGACATCAAGGGCCGGATCTCGGTGCTGAAGGTGCATGCCCGCAATAAAAAGCTGGCCCCCGATGTGAGCCTGGAGGCCGTGGCCCGCCGCACCCCTGGTTTCTCGGGTGCAGACCTCGCCAACCTGCTCAACGAAGCCGCCATCCTCACGGCCCGCCGCCGCAAGGAGGCCACAACCCTTTCCGAAATTGATGATGCCGTCGATCGGGTCATCGCCGGCATGGAGGGCAAACCCCTCACCGATGGCCGCAGCAAGCGCCTGATTGCTTATCACGAAGTTGGCCATGCCCTGGTGGGCACCCTGGTCAAGGCCCATGACCCGGTCCAAAAGGTCACCCTGATTCCCCGCGGTCAGGCCCAGGGCCTCACCTGGTTTTCCCCCGATGAAGAGCAGATGCTTGTGAGTCGGGCCCAATTGCGGGCCCGGATCATGGGGGCCCTTGGCGGTCGAGCCGCTGAGGCCGTGGTCTTTGGCTACGCCGAGGTGACAACTGGAGCCGGAGGCGACATCCAACAGGTGGCCTCCATTGCCCGCCAAATGGTCACCCGCTTCGGCATGAGTGATTTGGGCCAGGTCTCCTTCGAAGCCGGAAACCAGGAGGTCTTCCTGGGCCGCGACCTGATGACCCGCAATGATGGCTCCGACCGGCTCGCCAGCAAAATTGACGATGCCGTGCGCGCCATCGTCCAAAGTTGCTACAGCGAAACCGTGGCCTTGGTGGCCGAACATCGGGCCTGCATGGACCGGGTGGTTGAGCTCCTGATTGAGAAGGAGAGCCTGGATGGCGATGAATTCCGGGCCATCGTGGCCGAATTCAGCACCATCCCGGAGAAGGAGCGGTTTTCCCCAGTCCTCGACAAGGAAACCAGCCTCGGCTAGGGATCTCTAGGCGGCCCTACCCCAATCAAACGGGGCGCATGGGCCGCTTTTCGATCACCTTATCGATGAGGCCGTAACCCACGGCCTCAGCTGGCGACATGAAGAAGTCGCGGTCGGTGTCTTCCTGGATGCGGGTCAGGGGTTGGCCAGTGCGGTCGGCAAGTTCCTGGTTCAGTTTTTGCTTCAGGTAGAGGATTTCATCGGCCTGAATGCGGATGTCGCTGGCCTGGCCCCTGGCCCCGCCCAAGGGTTGGTGGATCATGATCCGCGAATGGGTGAGGCTGCTTCGCTTGCCCTTGGTGCCGGCAGTCAACAAAAAGGCCCCCATGGAAGCCGCCAGGCCCACGCAAACGGTTTGCACATCAGGCTTGATGTGCTGCATGGTGTCGAAGATCCCAAGCCCGTCATACACCGAGCCCCCTGGGGAATTGATGTACATGAAGATGTCCTTGTCGGGGTCCTCCGCCTCCAGGAACAGGAGCTGGGCGACCACCCGGTTGGCGGATTCCGCGGTTACGGGCTCACCGAGAAAAATGATCCGTTCGCGCAGCAGGCGCGAATAGATATCAAACGCGCGCTCGCCCCGGCCCGACTCTTCAATGACGATCGGGATCATGGGCCAGACAATTGAACTGAGACGATCCTACTGAGCCTGGCCCGCTAGGGTCGCTCTACTTCTGGTTGTTCCGAGTGGGCGTTGCTCTCACCGTTGCCGATAGCAAGCGCGCTTTCCATCTGGCATTCCCTTACGTGATCGCGCCCCTGTACAGGCGCGTGGTGGATGAGCTTCTGGTGGAGCTCCACCTGCTCAGCCACCAGGCTGGCTTTGAACTGGATGCCCTGTTTAGTTGCGGTCTGATCCAGGTCTTCGACGGCTTCACCAAGGGCTACCGCCCCGAACAGCACCGTGAGGGGCTCCTGGCTGCCCTCTGTGCTGCCTCTGGCTTTGATGCCCAGCAACTGCGTCAACAACGGGATGGGGCCATGGCCGCCATGGGCCACCACAGCGTGGACGAGGTGAAGCAATGGGTGGAACAGCAAGGCGAGGGAGCACCCCAACCGGTAGCCGCAGCCCTAGCTGGCATTCGCCGGCCTGATTTCCACTACTCAAGGCTGATGGCCGTTGGCCTTTTCAGCCTGCTTGAGCAGGCCCAGGGCGCCGATGGTACGGATCCAGCCACCCTGCGCAGCTATGCCCACGACCTGGGCACCGCCATGGGGCTGTTGCGTGATCGCCTCGACAAGGACATCAACCTCTATGCCACCAACCTGGAGAAGTTGGCCCAGGCGGTGGAACTGATGGAGGAAACCGTGGCTGCCGACCGTCGCAAACGCGAAAAAGCCCTAGCCGAGAAACTGGCTCCCGCTGATGAGACAACTCCCCCTAGCGAGAACGCTCCCACTGCAGCGATCCCCCCAGCTGGCTCAGGGGCTCCCGGCGCTTGATCGTCGTGTCGATGGCCAGCTGGCTGGCCGTCTGAACGGGCTTGGGCAAATCCGGTGGTAGCAGCCCTAGCCACGCTAGGTCCTTCGGGCGCAGGCGCAAACGCAGTAAACCCTTCCCTGTTGGTGCCCAGTCCGTTTTCGCTGGGCCGGCGGCTTTTAGCCCGCCATCGGCCTTGGGGCCGCTGGGGTCAGGCCCAAGGAACAACAGCACCTGGGGGGCTCCCCCTGGCTCCCGCAACCAGCGCCAGCCACCCACCACCTGGCCATCATCACGGCTCCATTGCGCGGCCGGGAACCTGGCGGAGCCGATCGCGCCGGCGGGGCTTTGTAGGGATGGCGAGCCATCCACCATCCCCTGGGCAATCAAGGCGGGGCGAAGGCCTTGCAGCAGGGCAGCCCACTGACGCTGGTTTGAACCCACCGCCAGCCGCAATTCCAATCCCGCCTGGAATGGCCCCTTGGGCAGGCGATTGAGGCGAAGGAGGAAGGGGGTTTGGCGAATCAGGGCTAACTGGGGCTGGGCAATGCCGTATCGGGCTGCCAAGGGATCCCGGATCAATTGACGGGAGAGCAAACCTTCCAAGATGGGATCCAGTTCCGATCCCCGCAGTTCCAGGAGCACACTGGGCCCCAGGGGCGGCAATGGCGGTTGGGTGTCGCTGGCTTGGGCGCCACCCAAATACCCCTGGGTTGCGGCGGCCTCTCCCGAAAGAAGCAAGGATTTGCCCTGCAAAGCAAGGCTGAGACAACCTTGCTGCACATGCTGGAGAAGCGGCGCCACCGGCCCCACCAGGGCTCCTAGGCCCGCTGGGCTCCAATAGACCGCCTGACCCTGCTCAAGCCGTTGGCGGCACCGCTGGAGGAGGCCCTGGCCCTGGCGTTGCTTGAGCCGCAGTTCGTCGCGCAGCAAGCGCTGGGAGAGGGGGTCTGGGGCAACGACCAGCAGGTCATCAACCCGGAGGCTGTTGGGTGGGAGGGCCTGGCGGTACGGCTCAGGCCATGAGGCCCACGGGAAGGCGAGATAGGCAGCACCATCACCATGCTCGGCCCAAAATTGCCACCAGAGGGGTTGGCGATTCCAGACTTGGCCCGCCAAGGAGGGACCAAGCCGTTGTTGCCACAGGGGAGGAGCACCAAGGCGGCCCTGGGCGGGGAAACTCTGGATCAGGGCGACCTGGCTGAGCAAGCGCTCAAGCCCCTGGGCCCTGGGCCTGGGGGCGAGCAGCAGGGCAAGGGCTGGCAACACAACCAGGGCTGCAATCGAGCCAGCCGTTGCCCTCAGCTCGAGGGATTGCCAAGCCCGCTTGGTGCGAGCCATGGACTGGGAAATCAAGAGCGCCGCGGCTTACCGGCCGCATGTCGACGACGACGGTCGCGCCACTCGACGGTGGAGAGGTAGATCACCCCGCCACTCACGAAGACCAGCAAAAGGGTTGCAAGGCCCGCAAGGAGCTGGGAATTGGAGAGAGGGAATTCAGCCAAAACAGTGCATCAAGACGGTTTGGCCCAGGTAGATCAGAACTTGATGCTGTTGTCGCCGTGGCGGCCCCAGACAACCATCGCGATCGAAAACGTGAACAGGGCGGCCAGGGATGCCCAACCGGCGGTGATCAACATGGCTCGCAGTTCAGTTGCTGATAGCACTTTACCTAGTGTGGTGGCTGCCCGTTAGTCCCCCAGCGTTGACCAGTTCATCGCCCAGTAGCGCCCCCAGTTCCTCGCCGACCGCCGTTCAGGAGCGCCAACGGGTTCGTCAGACCTATCCCAACTTCAAAGTCGTTGTGCTCAACGACGACGTGAACACGTTCCAACATGTGGTGGACTGCCTGGTTCGTTTCATCCCTGGGATGCAACCTGATCGGGCCTGGGACTTGGCCCACCAGATCGATTCCGAGGGTTCTGCGGTGGTGTGGTGTGGCCCCCAGGAACAGGCCGAGCTGTACCACCAGCAGTTAGGGGCCGAGGGCCTCACCATGGCCCCCCTCGAACCCGCCTAGGAGAACCCCATGGGACGGGTGGTGATCACCCACAGCACCTACATCGAAGGATTGATCCCCTTGCTCAAACGCCTGGCCCAGGTGCCAGGCATCGACACGGTGACACCGGCGGTGATCTGCAGGGTGAAAGGACGCAGTCCGCTGTTGCGGCTGAGGGTGTCAGCCCCGATCACCGGAGGACACAAGCTGGTGGCCCGGCTGGGAACGAGCGCCCAGGAGGTGTTTGTGGTGACACCCATGGACAGGGAAGCCTTGCAGGCAAGGCTTGATCAGTTGGCCCCATCAGGCCAATGAGAGTGCTTTCTCGTAAACGGCCGGCGCATGAAACAGGGCATAGGCGCCGCCATCGCGAAACCAGGCCTGCTCCGCCAGGGTCACCCCATCGGGGGCCCCATCCCAGCGCTCACTGAGATAGGCGAGGTAATCCTCGGCGTTGGTTTGGGGGGCCTGCCAATGCACAAGCGCAAATTGTTGGGCCCGAACCCGCAAGACCCCTGCAGCGGATTCCTGGACTTCTTCGCTGACTAGGAAGGTGCGAAACCGTCCCAAGGGGATCTCGCTTTCGCTAGCGGTGGTCTCAAGGGGGTACTTGCTCAGATACAGGGCCCTTGCCTTCGGGAACAGCGGGCTTGGAGCCACTGAAAGCAGGGAGACAAAAGCCTGCTGAAAGGAAGCCATGACAGCTGGAACCAGTTGGGGGAACAACGCCTGGAGTCCACAATGCGGGGACCTCCAAATCGCCGGGATGTCAATTCCTACCACCGAGATCCGCACCGCCATCGGTGAAGCCCTGCAGTGGCGCTACGCCACGAAGGTTTTTGACGCGAATCGCAGCATTGAAAGCACCACCTGGGCCACCCTCGAAGACAGCCTGGTGCAAAGCCCCTCCAGCTACGGCCTCCAGCCCTGGAAATTTTTGGTGATCACCAACAAGGCCCTCATGGCTGAGTTGAGGCCCCATTCCTGGAACCAAAGCCAAATCACCGATTGTTCGCATTTGCTGGTGATGCTGGCCGAGCGAACCATCGGTGCAGCAGAAGCTGATCGGCTGATCGACTGCATGGCTGCCACCCGGGGCGTGGAGCCTGAATCCCTGGCCTTCTACCGGGGCATGATCGAAAAAGACCTCATCAAGGGCCCGCGCAGCCAAAGCATTGGCCAGTGGGCCAGCAACCAGGTTTATATCGCCCTGGGAACCTTCATGGCCGCAGCAGCCCTCTTGGGGGTGGACACCTGCCCGATTGAAGGCTTTTCCCCGGCCGAATACGACCGGATCCTGAATCTGGAGGCCAGCCCCTACCGCAGCTGCGTGGTTTGCGCTGCTGGCTACAGGGATGGCAGCGATAAATACGCCAGCCTGGCCAAGGTGCGTTACCCGGCCACAGAGTTGATTGAACACCTCTGATCTAGAGAGTCTGATCCAGAGAGTCTGATCCAGAGACCCTGTTCGAGGGCCTCTGATCAAGCCCCTGAATGGCTTGCCCCCCCTCCACAAGGGGGGGGTGAAGAGGGTGGACCGCGGTGCCGTTTTGCCCCAGTATTCGACCTGGCAGAACCAGAAGGGGGGTCAAAGGCGGGGCGCCATTTCCGGCTACAAGGCCGGCTTACTTTGCCGTCGCTGCAGACCCCCCATGTCGAAAGAGAGTCAGATCAGAAAACTGTAAAAGGCAGTCACCAACACAGCAGTCCAAACCGAGTTTAGGCGGATACGGCCAGCAGGGGCCAGATGCGGCGCACCTGCTCCAACCTGTCCATCGCCTGCTGTTGGCGCTGCTCGGCCAGTTCAGCATCGAGCACCAGGGTGATGTGGCCGAGCTTGCGGCCCGGGCTTGATCCCTGTTTGCCGTACCAATGGACCGTGGCAGCCGGCAACCCAGAGAGGGCCTCCCTTTGGCTGATGTAATTGGATTGGGAGTGCTCAAAACCCAGCAGGTTGACCATCAACGCGCCGGGCACCTTGAGACCCACCGGCCCCATCTCCATACCGGCCACAATCCGCACCTGTTGCTCGAACTGGCTGGTTAGGGCAGCTTCGATGGTGACGTGGCCGGAATTGTGGGTCCGGGGCGCGATTTCATTCACCTGCAAACCCGCGGGTCCGTAGAACAACTCAATGGAAAGCACACCCACGTACTGGAGCGAGGTGAGCAGGGAGGCGGCGATGTTGCGGGAGAACGCTTGAACCGCATGGGGCACGGAAGCAGGGGCCAGAACCCAATCGCAGACTTGATGGTGCTGGTGGGTTTGCACCAGGGGGTAGCACTGCACGACACCCTGTTGGTCGCGGCAAGCCAGCTGGGACAGCTCCAGCTCGAAATCGACAAAGGATTCAAGGATCCAATCGCTGGGCTCAACCCCGGCGATCAGGGCGTTGAGATCCGCTTGGCACTTGAGCAGGGCGGTGCCTTTGCCGTCGTAGCCCCCGGTTGAGGCCTTCGCCATCAGGGGAAAGGCCAGGCCGTCAGGCAGCACCCCATTGGCGGGCAGGTCACCCCAGGTTGGGGTGGGTAGGTGGAGCCGTTGCAAGAGCTGCCGCTGGCTGCGCTTGCACACCAAGGGGGCCAGGGCCTGGAGGCTTGGCGTGAACATCACCCCCTCCATGGCGAGGGGTTCTAGGCCCTGGATGTCGATCCACTCGTTTTCAAAGGTGATGGCATCGCAGCGCTGGGCCAGTTCCCGGGTGGCCGGCAGATCGCGCAAACCGGCCTGCACCACGGAGGCCGCAGCTGGGATGGCGGGGTCGGCCAGGCCAGGGGTTTGAACATGCAGGGCAATGCCAAGCTGCTTGGCCGCATCAGCCAACATCCAGGCCAGCTGGCCGCCACCCACAACACCGATGGATTGCCGGGGAGTCAACGGGATGCGTGCCAATCATCCAGATTCGCATCCGCCATCCCGGCTGTGCCTCCTTGGAGCGTTTTGTTAGGTGAGACCACGGTCGCCAGCGAAGGCAAAGCGAATCAGGCTGAGCACCAAAACAATCAGGAACAGGGCCAATCCCACGGTGCAGGCGTAGCTAATTTCGAGTTCTGAGAAGGCCTGGTCGTATACGTAATACACCAGGGTGCGGGTGGAATCGGCCGGTCCGCCCTGGGTCATCAGGTAGACCTCCTCGAACACCTTGGTGGCTGCAATCGCTGAAATCACAGCCACCAGGGTGATGTAGGGCCGCAGCAGGGGCAGGGTGATGTCGAGGTGTTTGCGCCAACCCTCACTGCCATCGAGGGAAGCGGCCTCATAGAGATCGGGGGAGATGCCTTGCAGCCCAGCCAGAAAAATCACCATGTAATAGCCCAACCCCTTCCACAGGGTCACCAGCATCACGGAGGGCAGGGCCAGCCAGGGGCTAGTGAGAAAGCCGATCGGGTGGAAGTGATCGCCCAGCAACGCCAGCAACCAGCCATTGATCAATCCGTTTTCGGCATACAGCCAGCGAAACGCAATCGACGCCACCACGATCGAAACGAGTACTGGGGTATAGAAGGCGGCCCGGAACCAGTGAATTCCAGGCAACTTGCGGTTGACCAGAACGGCCAGGAACAGGGCCCCAATCACCACCGGCGGCACCACCCCCACCAGATACACGAGCGTGGTTCCCACCACCTTGAAGAACATGGGGTCGGCCAGGAGCCTGCGGACATTCGCTAGGCCCACAAAGCGCAGGGGTTCGCTCACATCCAGGCCCGCCTGGGTGAAGCTCATCACCAGGGCCATCGCCGCCGGAATCAACACGGAGAGGCCCACCAGCAGCAGGGCCGGGAAGAGGAAGCCCCAGGCCGTGCGGGTGCGGTGGCTGGAAAGCTGAGTCATGGCTGCAGGTTATGGGCCTGGGCCATGATTTGGCCATGACCATGGCCAAGACATTGACCCCCTGCCTGCAAACCTTTCGCGTCGAGCTCAGCGCCAATCCCTACCCGATCGTCATCGGGGAAGGGGCCTTGGGCCAATTGGGAGCCAAGGTGGCTGCCCAGGGTCTGAAACCCGGTACCAAGGTTCTGGTGGTGACCAATCCTGTGGTGAACGCCCACTACGGCGCCGCCGCCCTTGCCAGCCTGAGAGAGGCGGGTTTTGTCAGCCAGTTATTGGTGATCGAAGCCGGCGAGGAGCAGAAAACGCCCGCCACTGTGGCCCTGATCCACAACGCGGCGTTCGATCAAAAACTGGAGCGGGGTTCGCTGATCGTGGCGCTTGGCGGCGGTGTGGTGGGCGATATGGCCGGTTTTGCGGCCGCCAGTTGGCTAAGGGGCATAGCCGTGGTTCAGGTTCCAACAACCCTGCTCGCCATGGTGGACGCGTCCATCGGTGGCAAAACGGGTGTCAACCACCCGGGAGGCAAGAACCTCATTGGTGCCTTCCACCAACCGAAGTTGGTGTTGATCGATCCGCTCACCTTGGCCACCCTCCCGGAGCGGGAATTTCGAGCCGGGATGGCCGAAGTGATCAAGTACGGAGTGATCGGCGATGGGACGTTGTTCTCAGACCTTGAAGCCGCTGCCCTGGCAGATCCAGCCGGAGGGCTGGCTAGCCGCCAGGCCCTGGGCCCCGCCCTGCTGCAGCAAATCCTGGAGCGCTCCGCCCAGGCCAAGGCCCAGGTGGTGGCGGCCGACGAGCGGGAGGGGGGGATGCGGGCAATCCTCAACTACGGTCACACCCTCGGCCATGTGGTCGAGGCCCTCTGCGGCTATGGCACCTACCTGCACGGCGAGGCCGTCGGGATCGGCATGGTGGCAGCTGGAGAACTAGCGCTGGCCATGGGGCTTTGGAGCGACCAAGACCAGGCCCGTCAGCGGGCGGTCATTGGCGCGGCTGGCCTGCCAATGGCCTGGCCCGACCTGGATCCCCAAGCCGTACTGCAGTGCCTCCAAGGTGACAAGAAAGTGCGGGATGGCCAGGTGCGCTTTGTGCTTCCCACGGGCATCGGCAGCGTCGAGATCCGCAATGACGTGAGCGCCAGCACCGTTGTTGCAGCCCTTCAACGGATTTGAGCCCCAAGGGCTCCTAGGCCGAGATTCGCATCGGCAGGCCACAACCATCGCGCTCCCCACCGAGAACCAGGGCCCCCTTCCGATAGAGACGCCGGGCACTCCACAGGCAGGCAATGGCATCCAGGATGTCGTCATCGGCGAGCTGGGATTTGGCCATGTCCGTGCGGATCTTGTGCGCCAATCCTGGAAACTGGACCTCCACCAAGGCCTGCCGTTGGGCAGCACCGGCCGTTGTTTTCTTGCCGTGGGCCATGGGCTCTCCGCCATTCCATTGGCAAAAGGCCAATTCGGGATGCACTTCATGCACCCGATCAGTGCGCTTTGGATCGGCGAGCAACAACTGATCGAGTTGGCGAATTTTGGGCAACAGGTTGTAGGCCTGCTTGCTGAGCTTGCGGCCGGAAGCCGCAAACGAGAGATTGCAGGCTTCGCGGTAATCGACCGCCCCAAGGGCGGCCCGCACCGGTGATGGAAAGACGCTGCTGCGTCTAGGGCCAAGGAGGGCCCGAGCCTGCTTGTCGCAGGCCCGGGGGCCATCGGCAGCGAGGCCCATGGGCATGTCGATCGCTACCAGATCCGCATCAATGAAGCTTGCGGCCTCCAGTTCCAGACTCCAGCTCAGCTGGCCAAACTCCCCGGAGGGATCGAGCCTGGCACCCACCACGAGCCAGCCGGCGCGACAGCCATCCACCCCGAGCAACCGGGGGCAAAGAGGTGCATCACAGCCTGTTTCAAAGCTCACCTGAATCGGGATCTAGGGCCACCTCCAGCGTGGAGAGCAGCAGGGCCAGGGCAGCCTGACGCTCCAATTCAAGGCCCGTGACCTGGTCAATCCAGTTTTCACAGAGATCCTGAATCTGCTGAAAGAGCGCGTCGCCGTCGCGCAGGTTGTCCATCACCCGATCGACGCTGTCGCCATCGGTTTCTGGCTGCACGGCCACCACATAACGTCGACCGTCATCGCCGATGTAGGCCAGGTGGCCCTCCCCATCCAAGATCGGCGCCGCATGGGGGGTAATGGGGCGAGGCAACCCATCGGAATCCATGGGCCCATCGGGTTCGATCGGACTTGTAGCCATCCACACCTCGCAGGGCCATTCCTCTACTAGGGGCAACCAGGACCGTTGCCAACCCACCACGGCCCTGCGATCAGGAGCGCTGATCGGTGGACCGCTCCGGTGCCCCAGGCTTGGCTCTGGGGGTCAGGGCATTGCGGGGTGGATGGCCATCCCCAACCAACAGCTGGTTCTCCCAACGGCCCAGTTGGCGTTCAAGCAGCACCAGGGCTATGGCAACGGCTAGCCCCAAGCCCAGGGCGCCCGGTGTGTGCATCCAAAGCATGGCCAGCAACACCAGCCACAGGGCTGGTAGGAACCAACCCCGCAGACGTCGAATGCGGCGCAGGGCCCCACTGCAGGCCTGGCAGTGGGATGTGTGGGCCCCATAGCGATCCATCAGGGCCTGGCGACCGAGCAGGGGAGGCAGGGGCTGGCCGGGGAAGGGTTCGCCGCCGTAGCTGTTCACCCAATCGTGCAGGGCTCTGACATAGACATCGGCGGCCGTCGGCAGGAAACAAGCTTTGCTAAAAGCCGCGCTGCCCCCCCGTTGGGCTAACGCCCGTTCTTGCCCATGCAAGAACACCTGGTCGTCTTCCAGGATGGTGTGGTTAGCGATGTGCTGGAGCCATGTGGGCCGCAGGCTCAGCAGTAGGCGGGGGATGGGTGATGTGAAGCGAAAAGGAAAACGGGCAAACAGGCGGCATTCCCCCCGGCGGGTGGGGGTGGCGTAAACAACCGTGAGGAACCGGGCAAAGCCTTTGGCCGTCAGGTCATGCCACATCAGGCAGGGCGCTGCGAAGGTGGTGCTTTGGCTACCCAAGGCACCGCGGCGGGGCCCCTCCTGCCAGAAGGCCGTAAATCCCTCGGGTCCAAAACTGGTGAGTTCGGCCTGGACCGGCGAGGCGTTCTCGCGCCGGCCCACGGTGCGGTGGTGGGTGAAGGGCACGTGGCTCACATCGAGCACGTTCTCCAACAGGGTGAGCGCATCCATAGGCAGATCCCGCTGGATGTCCTGGACCAGCCAGCCGGGCTCCTCCACCTCGGGAACCAGCGGCAGGGGGACAGCTGCTGCATGGGCCGCCTGGCCAGCAAAGACAAACAACAAACCCTGGCGACGCGCCGTGGCATAGCTGCGGCAACTGGATCGCAGTGAAGCGGGATCAACTCCAGCCTCCGCTTGGGGAATCGCCGTGCATCGGCCTTGGCCATCAAAGCTCCAGCCGTGGTACGGGCACTCCAGGTCTCCCCGGTCATTCAGCCGGCCCTCGCTTAGGGGAACCAGCCGGTGCGGGCAGACATCGGCAAAGGCACGCCAGTCGCTGGCCGTGCGATCCCACCAGAGGACGAGGTTTTGATCCAGCAACGTGAAAGCTGTGGGCCTGCGTTGGTCCAGGTCGACCAAGTAGGCCACCGGATACCAGTGCTCACTCCAGCTCATGGCGTTTTGGGCCGAAGCCTGGGATTGGCTGCAAGGCTAGGGACCTCAGCGGGTGGGATCGGGGTAGAAATTGCTACAGACACCAGCGGATGCACGGATCAAGGTGGTCCCTAATGGCAACTCGCCAGAGTCCTCCACCCCGAGAGCCCATGACAACATCCCTGGCTTTCCAAACCGATGGGAGCAACGCCAAACCTAACCAAGGCTCCGTGCCTTTGAAGCAGCGGCCCGCCTACCCCCCAGTCAAAATTTAGAGCCACAGCATCGGGCTGCTGCCTAGAACATCCTGGCTTGGCCAGGTTGAAAGGCCACCAAAGAGAAAGTCAAAGATTCCCTTGACTCCTTTGGTGGATTCCAGTTCTTTGTCGGCAGCCCATTCCACTTCTTCTACCTGGCGTTCATCCATTCCGAGGGCAGCCACCAGATAGCGATAGGCCTTCTTTTCTTCAGGATTAATCGGCGAAGATTCGCCTGGTTTTTGGCCCACCCGAGCCACCATGTAGGCAAATTTCACCGCCAACAACTTGTCTTCCTCGCTGATCAGCCGGGGAATCACCTCATCGAGCGCGGAAAGATCCATCGCCCAGGCTGATAACTGGCTCGCTGCAGTCTCCAGACTGGAATCACCTACCTCCAGGGGGAAATAGCGGAAGACGAGATCATCCAGCAATTGCTTTTCTTCTGCGCACACATCCCCATCGGACCAAGCCACACAGCAGGCAATTTTCAAAAGATCCAGGGGCCTTTGTTGGTCTGAATCTGCCGGGATTCCCATGGCTTGGTCGTGGAACAAGAACCCCATTGTGAGACCCAAGCCAGCCAGCCATCTGGTGGGTCAGTCTTCAGTCTTCCGCTTGCGCTTGGGCCTGCTTGGCTGCCCGAGCGGCCTCGACCGCCGTCACCCCAGCCACCAGCACCAGCCCAGCCAGCCCAATCAGCTGGTTTTGCTGCAGCACATCGGGTTGGAGCACGGGATCCACGTCCTGGCCCAACAACGCCCCAAGGACCAACCAGCCGGTGCTCGTGGCTGTGGTGATCCAATAGGCCCGCCAACGGCGTTGGTAGATGTAACCGGTGCCCAAACCAGGCACCACGTTGAGTACGACCGCTAACCAAACGATTGAGGCGGCGAGGATCTGCTGCTTTGAGGGAATCATTTTGTGAGCTGAGCGATGGGGTGATCTTGGCGAACGATCGTCCATGGGTTGGGGGGTTCACACTCCTAGCCTTGTCATGGCCCCATCGATTGCCATTGCCAAGGCCCAACGCCATGACCCTGCTTGCGGTAACAGGTGCATCTGGAAAGACCGGCTGGCGCGTGGTGCAGGAGGCCCTGCACCGGGGCTACCAGGTGCGCGCAATCGTGCGCCCCCAATCGACCATCCCCGCCGGGCTCGAGGGTGCCGAGATCTGCCGCTTGGACTTGGGAACCGCCGAAGCGCTGCATGCTGCCTTGGCCGGTTGTGATGGGTTGGTGATCGCCACTGGTGCGCGGCCATCCATCGATCTGTTCGGTCCCATGAAGGTGGATGCCTTTGGGGTGCGTGACCAACTGCGGGCCTGCCAAGCCGTGGGGCTAGGCCGGGTTGTGCTGGTGAGTTCGCTCTGCGCCGGCCGGTGGAAGCACCCCCTCAACCTGTTTGGCTTGATCTTGGTTTGGAAGCGATTAGGGGAGCAGTGGCTCCAGCAGAGCGGCCTCAAGGTCACGGTTGTTCGTCCTGGGGGCCTGAGCGAGAACGAGGCTGGGCTCGAAGAGCAAGGGATTCGTTTCAGCGGTGCCGATCAGCAGGAAAGCAACAGCATTCCCCGCCGGCTGGTGGCCCGGGTTTGCCTGGATGCCTTGGAATCGCCCGCTGCGATCGGTCAAATCATTGAAATCACCAGCAGTGCGAGTCAACCGGCCAGCTCCCTCAGCGATTGGTTGGCGGGCCAGGCTCCTGCTTGAAACGCGGCACCTGGTTTGGCAAACCACGGCCAAAGGCAACCCAGCGAAAATCTCCCAGGGCTCCAGGATCCACAAAGCGGAGCAGGGCCTCGCGCCGAGCGAGGGCTTCCTGCAGGCCACTGGTCGGCAGACTTTGCAGCCCATGGAGCTGCTCTGCCAAGCCCAAAGCCAGCAAGGCTTCCCCCTGGCGGCAGTGGCCCAAGGGTTGCCAGCCCGTGGCCTCCGCATCGATCAGTAGGGCATCGATGCAGAGGTGGGCGGTGAGATCCCAGTCGCCCGGTTCCACCAAGGGGTCGCTGCAGGCCTGTTGCTGGCGATAGGCCATCACGGTGCCATTGGAGCGCTGGGGGCCGTAGTAGCGCCAGGCCTCCAGGGCGTAGTCCACCACCAACAATGTCCCCTGATGGAGGGCTGCGGCGCAATGGTCCAGCCACGGCCGGACCGCGCAATGCCACTCCGTGCACCAACCCTCAGGGCGCTGGGAATTCGGCTCCAGGAGTCCCAAGGGCTTGAGCCTGGAGAGCACGGATGGCTCCAGGGGTTCGCCGGGTTCCAGCCGGAGCGAGGGTTCTGCCGCTGCCTCGCCATTGATCCCCACCAGATTGATCCGCACCAGCTGCTGGCGCCAGGACGTTCCGTCCCAAACGATCCGCTCCACCGCAAGGGCATCGAGGACCTCGTGGGCCAGCACAACGCCGCGGACAGGAGCCTGGGCCAACTGCTCAAACGAGGACCAGCGCACGGGCAAGGGGGCGGCCTCAAGCAACCGGCGTTGACGCGCAGCCATGCCCGGATTTGGCTCCACCAAAACCAGCTCGAGCCGCTCGGCCAGATCAGGCCAATCCCGAGCCAGCACCTGGGCTAGATCCAGGGCCAAGGTGCCTTCGCCAGGACCACTCTCCACCAGGGCCAACCGCTCACCCGTGGCCGTCGCCTGGTCGGCCAACAGCGGGAGTAACCAGTCGACCAGTTGGGGGGCCAAGAGGGCAGCGAAGTCGCCACCCAGCGACGGGGAGGTGACGAAATCCCCATGGGGACCAATGCGCAGGCGGCCCGACCCATAGGCACCGTGCTGGGGGTCGTGGAGCACCCAGTCCATGTAGGTGGAGAAGGGAATCTCCCCTCCCTTTGCAAGTAAACGCTCGAGCAGCCAAGGGGGAACGGCCGCTGGTTTCGCGGTCTGTTTCGCGGCCGGATCCACCGTGGGGTTCGAATCAGGCGGAGAGGGCTGGATCACGGCTGGACCAGGAACTCAGCGAGAATGCCCATCTATCGAAGCAGCAGCATGGGCAGGGTGGTGAGGGAATGGGGTCGCCTGGGTCTTGGGCTCATCGCTGGGCTGTTAGTGGCCTTCACGGGCTTGGCCGCTCCAGCTTTGGCCTACGACAATCCCGACCTCCTGCCCGATCACCCCACCCCGGTGATTGACCTAGCCAAGATCCTGACCGACCCCCAGCGGGAAAGCCTGGAGAGCAATCTCAGCAAATTTGAGGCCGAAACTGGCTGGAAATTGCGGGTGCTGACCCAGTACGACCGAACCCCGGGTCAGGCGGTGAAGAGCTTCTGGAATCTCGATGAGCGCAGCCTGCTGCTCGTGGCCGATGAGCGGGGCGGGAACCTGCTCAACTTCAACGTGGGGGAAGCCCTCTTTGCCCTGATGCCGCGCACCTACTGGGTGGAGCTGCAAACCCGCTACGGCAACCAGTACTACGTGAAGGACCATGGCCAGGATGCGGCCATCGTGGAGGCCCTTAACGCCGTCGAAGGCTGCCTCGAACGGGGCGGTTGCCAGGTGGTGCCGGGTCTACCCAGGGAACAATGGCTTCTCACCCTGGCCACTTCGATCCTGGGGGGCTTGGTTGTGGGCTTTGCGGCCTACCCCCGCAAGGAGGGTCGCATCGTGGAGTGGACCTGGGTGCTGCTGCTCTCGCCCCTGTGGCTGATTTTGTTTGGGGCCCTTGGCCTGGGCCCAATCCTGACGCGCACGAGTGATCTGTTGCCAGTCTTGCGCAACAGCCTGGGCTTTCTGGGCTCAACCGTGGTGGCCTATTTGCTGGCCCAACAGACGGTGGGCAAACCCAAACAGGCCCCTTGAGGGCTTAGGGCAGCCGCTGCAGAGCTTCGACCCGACAAAACAGGGAGTCGGCGGGCTCACAACTGGCCTTTTGCACCTGGGCGACGGGCTCAAGACGGCGCAGCTGGGCCAAGTTGTCTTCGTAGAAGCGCCTGAGCTCGTTGAAACGCCTGACGGGTTGGCCATAGAAGCTCCGGCCAGCCAGGGTGGGAAACGACGCCCATTCCGGGGCCAACTTGGCCGCCAGATGGCGCGTAAACAGACCCTGATCAGCCAGGGTCAGGGCCCCCCGGCGCTGAATCAAAAAGATGGCTGCCTGGTCTTGAACCTCCGGACCAAAGGCGGCTAGACCCAGGGTTCGCGAGGCCAAGGACCAGGTGAAAGGCATGAACTGGTAGGCCCCGGCAGCGGCGCTGGCATAGCCCGATTTGCGGATCACCCGGTCGGGATGGCGTTCGAGGGACGGCATCAGGCCTCCGCCAAACATGATCCGGTAGCCAATTTGATCACCCCCAGCCCAGGTGCCCTCCGCATAGCGGATCGTATTGAGCAGGGCCCTGCGCTCCGGGGTGATCGCGAAGATCAGCGGAGCAGGGGTGGGCAATCGAAACAGCAGCTTTGTTCTTGTTGTCTCTGTCGTGAGTTTCTCCGTCGTGAGTTTGTCTGACGAGAGTTTCTCTGACGAGAGCTTTTCGGTACTGAGTTGATCACCGTTGATGTGTTCAGTACTGGGTTGCTCAGCCTGGGCCTTGGCGGGGGGAGTCCCTAGGCCGTAGGGAGCAAGGGCTGCAACCGTTGTGAAAACAAGCGAGCTGAGGCGAGATAAAAGCAAACCGATCAACAAGCGAAGAACAAAATCCATACCAAAAAGCGCCATTGATGCAAAACTGCTGCGCTTGATACAGACGAAAACCCTCAGGGGGAT
>Ga0310335_100099_pt1 | contig 23015 bp, 23 predicted proteins | sample LakMicMISRFREDD7_FD_195549 | JGI IMG/M metagenome (GOLD analysis project Ga0310335, IMG submission 195549) | Enriched freshwater cyanobacterial communities from Lake Michigan, Michigan, United States - MI23.SRF.RED.D7 (v2) (version 2) | ecosystem: Environmental > Aquatic > Freshwater > Lake... | reverse complement strand
ACCACCAGCACATCGAGGGTGTTCAGACCGCGACAGGCTGGGCGATCGGGGCCTGGGCGCTGCTGGCCGAGCGGCCAAAGCGTTCGATGATGCGCTGGGTCATCTGCGGCGGTGTCAGCCCCAGACTCTGCTTGCTCTGGTCAGGGGTGGCGTGGTCCACCAGCACATCGGGAATGCCGATGCGCAGCACGGGCACCAACACACCCTGGTCGTTGAGCGCTTCGACAACAGCAGCGCCAAAACCACCCGGCAGAGCCCCTTCTTCGATGGTCACCACCTTGCCGATGCGCTGGGCCATCGGCGCGATCAGGGCTTCGTCGAGGGGCCTCAGGAAGCGAGCATTGATCACGGCGGCGCGGATGCCCTGCTCCTGCAGCAGGCCGGCGGTGGCCAGGGCTGGGTACACCATGGAGCCGTAAGCCACGATCAGGAGGTCGTCGCCATCGGTGAGCAGCTCACCGCGGCCGATCTGCAGGGGCTCGAACCCCTCTTCGGCCAGGGGCACGCCTTCGCCTTCGCCGCGGGGGATGCGCAGGGCACAGGGGCCGCTGTGGTGAATGGAGGTCACCAGCATGCGCTGGAGCTCGGCCTCGTCCTTGGGGGCCATCACCGTGAAGTTGGGCACGGCCCGCAGATAGCTGATGTCGTACTGACCCTGGTGGGTGGGGCCATCGGCACCGACGATGCCGGCCCGGTCCAGCACAAAGGTGACCGGCAGGTTCTGAATGCCGACGTCGTGGATCAGCTGGTCAAAGGCCCGCTGCAAAAAGGTGCTGTAAATCGCCACCACGGGCTTCAGGCCCTCGCAGGCCATGCCCGCGGCCATGGTCACGGCGTGCTGCTCGGCGATGCCCACATCGAAGTACTGCTTGGGCAGGGCCTTCTCGAGCAGATCCAGGCCTGTGCCGGTGGCCATGGCGGCGGTGATGCCGACCACGGTGGGATCCTGCTCACACAATTTGACCAGGGTCTGGCCAAACACCTTGCTGTAGCTGGGGGGCTTGGGCTTGCTCGAGGGGTAGGCCTTGCCGGTGGCCAGGTCAAAGGCGCTCTGGGCGTGATAGCCCACCTGGTCCTGCTCGGCGTAGGGATAACCCTTGCCCTTGGTCGTGGCCACATGCACCAGCACCGGACCGCCGGTGCGGTGAGCCTGCTCGAAGGTGCGCACCATCTCAGCGATGTTGTGACCGTCGATGGGGCCCATGTAGGTGAAGCCGAGCTCTTCGAACACGGCGCCCACCTTGGGCACCGCGAGGCGCTTCATGCTCTCCTTGAGGTTCTTGAGCTCGTTCGGGAGCTCGCCGTGCATCAGCGGCAGGCTGCGGATCGCCTCTTCGACGTTGTCGGTCAGAAACTGCAGGGGCTTGCTGTGCCGCATGCGGTTCAGGTGGGTCGACAGCGCCCCCACAGGCGGGCTGATTGACATGTCGTTGTCGTTCAGCACCACCAGCAGGTTGGTCCTGGGCAGGTGGCCGGCGTGGTTGATGGCCTCAAGCGCCATGCCACCGGTCATGGCACCGTCGCCGATCACGGCGACGCACTTGAACTGTTCGCCGCGCTGGTCCCGGGCCAGGGCCATGCCCAGGGCCGCCGAGATGCTGGTGGAGGCGTGGCCAGCGCCGAAATGGTCGAAGCGGCTCTCACAGCGCTTCAGATAGCCGGCGACGCCATCCTTTTGCCGCAGGCTGTCAAACGTGCGGTAGCGACCGGTGATCAACTTGTGGGGATAGGCCTGATGGCCCACATCCCAGACCACCTTGTCGTGGTCCAGATCCAGGGTCTGATAGAGGGCCAGGGTCAGCTCGACCACCCCGAGACCCGGTCCCAGGTGCCCACCACTGGTGCTGACGACTTCAAGGTGCCGCTCGCGAATCTGACGGGCGATGCCCTCGAGCTCAGCGGTACTGAGGCCATGCAGCTGATTGGGATGGCTCAGCTCGCTGAGATGCATGCCTGCGGCTCAATTGGCGTGCAATCTAGGCCTTGCACCGTTGTGGACGGCGTCAACGGACACCACCGCCCGGTGGACGGGTAGCCCGGTTGCCAGACTGCAGACATGAGCCAGAACCCGCTGCCCCCAACGCGTCTGAGTCAAGGCGACAGCGCCGATCGGGATCCCGCCGCCTATGTGCAACGGGTGCTGCGAGCGCGGGTCTACGACGTGGCGATCGAATCGCCGCTGGAGCCGGCACCCAACCTCTCCAAACGGCTGGACAACCAGGTGTGGCTGAAACGGGAGGACCTGCAACCCGTGTTCAGCTTCAAGCTGCGAGGAGCCTTCAACAAGATGGCTTCGCTGCCGCCTGCGGAACTGGCCCGCGGCGTCATTGCCGCCAGTGCCGGCAACCACGCCCAGGGTGTGGCGCTGGCCGCCCAGACCCTGGGCTGCCGGGCCGTGATCGTGATGCCGGTCACCACTCCCGAGATGAAGGTCAGGGCTGTGGCTGCCCGCGGCGCCGAGGTGGTGCTCCACGGGGACACCTACGACGCCGCCTATGAACGGGCGCGCCAGCTCGAGGCCGAGAAGGGATACACCTTCATTCATCCGTTTGACGATCCCGACGTGATCGCCGGCCAGGGCACGATCGCCCTGGAGCTGGTGCGTCAGTGCTCTGTCCCGCCCGACGTGGTGTACGTCGCCGTCGGTGGTGGCGGCCTGATCGCCGGGGTGGCCAGCTTCCTCAAAAGCGTCTGGCCCCGGGTCGAGGTGGTCGGGGTCGAGCCGACCGATGCCGATGCCATGACCCGCTCGCTGGCGCAGGGGCAGCGGGTGCGGCTCGATCAGGTGGGCCTGTTCGCCGACGGCGTGGCCGTGCGCGAGGTGGGCGAACTCACGTTTGAGCTGGCGCGGCAGACGGTCGACGCCATGGTCACCGTGGACACCGACGCGATCTGCGCCGCCATCAAGGACGTGTTCGGTGACACCCGCTCGATCCTGGAACCCGCCGGCGCCCTGGCCGTCGCCGGCCTCAAGGCCGATGTGGAACGGCGGGGGCTGCACGGCAAGCAGCTGGTGGCGGTGGCCTGCGGGGCCAACATGAATTTCGACAGGCTGCGGTTCGTCGCTGAACGAACCGAGATCAGCGAAGACAAAGAGGCGATGCTGGCCGTCGAAATCCCCGAGGAACCGGGAAGTCTGAGACGGTTCTGCACCCTGCTAGGTACCCGAAACCTGAGCGAGTTCAGCTACCGATTGGCCGACACCCGCAGGGCCCACATCTTTGTGGGAGTTCAGACCAGCGGCACCAGCGATGAACTGGAACTCATCCACGACGTGCGCGCCGCCGGCTTTGCCTGCCTGGATCTGTCCAACGATGAACTGGCCAAGCTGCACCTGCGGCACATGGTCGGCGGACGGCTGCCCGCCGGCGCCGGTGAAGCGAGCGGGGCCGGGCGCGAGCTGCTCTACCGCTTTGAGTTCCCAGAACGCCCCGGCGCCCTGATGCGCTTTCTGACCAGCCTTCATCCGAACTGGAACATCAGCATCTTTCACTATCGAAACCACGGTGCCGATGTCGGCCGCATCGTCGTCGGCATGCAGGTTCCCGCGGCTGAGATGGCTGACTGGGAAACCTTTCTGGAAGGTCTTGGCTACAGCTACGTCAACGAGAGCGACAACCCGGCCTACCGCCTGTTTCTGGGTGAGGTGGCAGCAGCCGCCTGGGTTGGGTAGCGTTCCAGTCCATGGATGCTGAGCCTGCAGACCTGAACGCAACCGCAGGGGCCTCACCGGCGCCCGAGCCTCCGGGCCGTGAGCAACTCCCCCTGCCCGCAAGGCTCGAGGCGATCCTGTATCTCAAGGGCAAACCGCTGAGCCTGGGCGAGCTGGCCCAGATCGCCGGCACCGGTCGCGACGAGACCGAGCTGGCTCTGCTGACCCTGATGGCCGACTATGCGCACCGCAACACGGCCCTGGAAATCGTCCAGGACGGTCAGCGCTACAGCCTGCAACTGCGCCATGGCCTGGCCGACCTGGTGCAGGACCTGCTGCCGGTTGACCTGTCCACCGCCGCTCTGAGGACCCTGGCCACCATCGCCCTCAAGAAGCGGATCCTGCAATCGGATCTGGTGGAACTGCGGGGCTCAGGCGCCTACGACCACATCAAGGACCTGCTGGCGCAGGATTTCATCGAACGCAAACGCCAGAGCGATGGTCGCTCGTACTGGCTCAGCCTGAGTGAAAAGTTTCACCGCACCTTTGCGGTCAAGGCCGAAAACCTCAACCGGGTCGCTTGACTAGCCTGAAGCCTCCAACGGTCCCCACTGCGTCATGGAGATTCTCGGCCAGCTGTTTCCCGTGCTGGCACGGACCCTCGAGATTTACTCACTGATCCTGCTGGTGCGGGTGCTGCTCAGCTGGTTCCCCAACCTCGACTGGGGCAGCAACCCGGTCCTGGCCACGGTCAGCTCGATCACCGATCCCTACCTCAATGCCTTCCGGGGGCTGATCCCGCCGATCGGGGGCCTGGATCTTTCGGCAATCCTCGCCTTTCTGGCGCTGCAGTTGGGTCAGAGCCTGCTGCTGGGTGCCGGGGGAGCATTCATGGGCAGCGGCTACTGACGGCCGTCACCAGGGCCTGCCACTCAACCCAGATCGAGCTGCTGCTCGAGCGGCAGCAGCTCATCACCCTCTGCAGCCCTGGTGCGCACCGGCGCGGTGAAGCCCCTGGCCTTGACGTTGCGCACCTGCAATGGGCCCGGCGTGCCCATCGGCACCGCCAACCGCAGCGCGAAATCGGATTCGCCCGGGGGCACATCACCGATGGAGCCCACCCGGCTGCGGTTCTGCAGCACCGGTTCGCCGCTGGCATCGAGGATCAGGGCGAACACATCGGTGTCGACCACGGTCTGCCGGCCAGGGTTGCGCACGACCCCGCTGAGGGCCCAGCAACTGGCCCCGGTCGGCCTGCTGAGACCGCTCTGAGCGGCAGAATCGCTGCTGGGACAGGGCTGCAGCTGGGCCGACTCGACGGCCAGGTCGGCTGCCCAGGCAGGCGCGCCAAGCCCTAACAGCAACGCCAGCACCACAGACAGGGCGGCGAACCAGGAACCCAGCTGACCCACGCGTGTTCTCACCGCCGATCTCCACTGCCTTGAATCACGTTACGGGCGGCACGACTGGCCAACTTGTCGAGATTGGCGGCAGCCACCTGCTCGAGGCTGAGGCCCAGCTCGGTGCACAACTGGGCCACGTACCAGAGCACATCGCCAAGTTCGAGGCAGAGGTCGTCGCGTACGGCCTGGTCGAACACGCCGTCCCGGTCCCGCAGGACCTTCTTGATCTTGTCGGCCACCTCGCCGGCTTCACCGCACAGACCAAGGGTGGGATAGATCGGATTGGCTCCGGCGTCTGGGTACCGGGCCGTCTGCCTGGAGCGGGACTGGTAGCTCGCTAGGTCCATGGAGAAAGGGGCCGCGACGGGGCTGAATGGTAGTTTCAGCAATACCTTTGGCATGCCCATGGTCAGGCACGATCTCATGCGTCGCACCAAGATCGTGGCCACCATCGGCCCGGCAACCGAATCGCCCGAACGGCTCAGGGAGCTGATCGAAGCCGGGGCAACGACCTTTCGCCTCAATTTCTCCCACGGGGACCACAGCGAGCACGCGGCCCGGATCACCACCATCCGTCAGGTGGCCAGGGAGATGGGCCTGCACATCGGCATCCTGCAGGACCTGCAGGGGCCCAAGATCCGCCTGGGGCGCTTTGCCGGCGGTCCGATCACCCTGGCCAAGGGCGACCGGTTCAGCCTCACCTCCCGGGATGTGAGCTGCAACCAGTCGATCGCCACGGTCACCTACGACAAGTTGGCCGACGAGGTGACCCAGGGCAGCCGCATCCTGCTGGATGACGGGCGGGTGGAGATGCTGGTCGAAAGCGTCGACCAGGCCGAGCAGACCCTGCATTGCAGCGTGACCGTCGGCGGCGTTCTCTCCAACAACAAAGGGGTCAACTTTCCTGATGTGCAGCTGTCGATCCGCGCCCTGACCGACAAGGACCGCCGGGATCTGGCCTTTGGCCTTGAGCAGGGTGTGGACTGGGTGGCCCTGAGCTTCGTGCGCAATCCCTCGGATCTGCAGGAGATCCATGCACTGATCCGCAGCCACGGCCATCAGACGCCCGTGGTGGCCAAGATTGAGAAATTCGAGGCCATTGAACAGATCGACGCGATCCTGCCCCTCTGCGACGGGGTGATGGTGGCCCGCGGTGATCTGGGCGTGGAGATGCCCGCCGAAGAGGTCCCCCTGCTCCAGAAGGAGCTGATCCGTAAGGCCAACAGCCTGGGCATCCCGGTGATCACCGCCACCCAGATGCTCGATTCGATGGTCAGCTGCCCCAGGCCGACCCGGGCCGAGGTCAGCGATGTGGCCAACGCCATTCTCGATGGCACCGATGCGGTGATGCTCTCGAACGAAAGCGCTGTGGGCGACTTTCCGGTCGAGGCGGTCTCGACCATGGCCACGATCGCCCAACGCATCGAGCGCGATTACCCCCAACGGGTGCTCGACAGCCACATGGCGACCACGATCCCGAACGCGATCTGCCAGGCCGTCAGCAGCATCGCCCGCAACATGAATGCAGCGGCGATCCTGCCGTTGACCAAGAGCGGATCCACGGCCCGCAATGTCAGCAAGTTCAGGCCCAGCACCCCGATTCTGGCGATCACCTCAGACGAGAACGTGGCCCGTCGTTTGGCCCTGATCTGGGGGGTCAACCCGCTGCTGGTGAGCGACCAGAGCTCCTCCACCAGCACCTTCAGTCTGGCGATGGGACTGGCCAGGCAGATGGGCTACCTCAACGATGGCGACCTGGTGGTTCAGACCGCCGGCACCCTTGCTGGGGTCAGCGGCTCCACCGACTTCATCAAGGTGGGTGTGGTCACCGCCGCCCTGGCCCCCGGCCAGGGCATCGGCGCCGGATCGGTCAGCGGCAGGGTCCGCCTGGTGGAGTCGGCCGCCGATGCCGAGTCGGTGCAATCAGGCGAGATCATCGTCGTGCGCGAAGGCAGCGATGCGTTCCTTGAAGCCTTCCGCCGGGCCAAGGCCCTGATCGCCGAGTCAGGCCTCCAGAGCCATGCAGCCCAGACCGCCGAGCGCACGGGGCTGCCGGCGATCGTCGGCGTCAGCGACGCGATGACCAAGCTCTGCCAGGGCGAGATCGTGACCCTCGATCTGCGCCAGGGTGTGGTCCATCGCGGCGCCCGCAGCCTCAATCCAGGCTCGGTCGGCACGCCTGTCACCTAAGAGATTCCAATGGCTCCCTCACGGCTGCCGCCGGGCGAAACCATCGCCATGGCGTTGCGCACACTGCGGGCCAACCGACTGCGCAGTCTGCTGACGATGCTGGGCATCGTCATCGGCAATGCCTCGGTGATCACCCTGGTCGGTATCGGCCGAGGGGCGCAGAACCTGGCCGAAGGTCAGCTCAGCAACCTTGGTGCCAACGTCCTGTTCGTGGTCCCGGGCAACAACGACACCCGCCGCCAGGGGATCGATTTTCCCAAGAGCCTGGTGCTCGAGGACGCCGAAGCGATCGCCACCCAGGTCCCCAGCGTGCGCCGGGTCGCACCCCAAATCACCCTCAGCGAGGTGGTGCAGTCAGGCGGGATCAGCTCGACGGCCTCGGTGTCGGGGGTGACCCCCGAGTTTCTGCCCGTCCGCCAGTTCGAGATGGCTACGGGACGCTTTTTCAGCGCCGACGATCTGCGCTCGGCCCGCAATGTGGCCGTGATCGGCCCTGATCTGGCCACCAAGATGTTCCCGGGCCGCCAGGCGCTTGGACGCCGCCTGCGGTTGCGGGATCAGAGCTTCGAGGTGATCGGCGTGCTGCAGCCCAAGGGTGCTGTGTTCGGGCAGAACCAGGACGAGGCCGCCTACGTGCCCCTGACGACGATGGTCAGCCGTCTGTCAGGACGGGACCCGACCTATGGGGTCAGCCTCAACTTCGTCAGCGTCGAAGCCCGCGACGAAGCCAGCATGGGGGCTGCGGCCTTTCAGATCACCAACCTGCTGCGCCAGCGGCACCGCATCCTGCGCGAGGACGATTTCGCCGTGCGCTCCCAGAAGGACGCCCTGTCGATCGTCAGCACGATCACCGGTGGACTGACCCTGATGCTGGCCGCCATCGGTGCCATTTCCCTGCTGGTGGGCGGCATCGGCATCATGAACATCATGCTGGTCTCGGTCAGTGAACGCACCAGCGAGATCGGGTTGCGCAAGGCCCTGGGTGCCCGCAGTGGGGACGTGCTGCAGCAGTTCCTGATCGAATCCCTGGTGCTCAGCAGCCTGGGGGGCGTGATCGGCAGTGCCATCGGCATGGGTGCCGTCAGCCTGGTGGCCCTGGTGACCCCGCTGCCCGCCACAATCGGCGCCGGAACCGTGCTGGTCACCGTCGGCCTGTCGGGCTCGATCGGTCTGTTTTTCGGCGTGGTGCCGGCCCGGCGCGCAGCCCGACTGGATCCGATCGTGGCCCTGCGCAGCCTCTGAAACAAGGCAAGGGAAAGCTGAAGAAAGGATGAAAGCGGCGAAACCGTTGCTTTCGTCACCAACAGCGGGCAGGCCGCAATGGCTTAGTGGAGAGACTGAACGGGCCCTGGGCCGTGAATCTCGTGTCGTGTGGCTACCGCAACTCCAGTGACCGGATGGTGATCGCCCGTTGCCTGGGGCCCGACTCCTTCTTTCTGGAGCGGGTGGTCTTCCCGTTCGAACTGCTCAGCTTTCAGTGTCCCGATGACAGCGAACTCGAGATCTGGACCCATGGGCTCGGCGGCGCAGAACTGGTCGAGACCATCCCGGTCAGCGACCTGCTGATCGAGCAGGACCCATCAGGGGTGGTGAACTTTGCGGCGCAGTCCGCAGCGCAGATCGATTCGGCCGCCTGAGTCCTGGTCCCTCCCCTGTTTGCTGAGGGGCCCCGTTACACTTGTTAAGAAATCGGATCGGGATCCTCTGCGATGAACCAACGCTGGCGTGTTCTGGCCCTGTGGGTGCTGCCTGTTGTTGTCGCCGGATTCCTGATCTGGCAGGTCCTGGGCAGCGGCAATTTGACCCGCATGGGCACCGGTTCCAGCAGCGGCGGCCCCACGGTCGCGCCGCGCAACGCTGCGGTGGCCCGCATGAGCTACGGGCGGTTTCTCGATTACGTCGATGCCGGCCGGGTCACGGCAGTTGACATCTTTGACGGCGGACGGACTGCGGTGATCGAGGCCGTGGACCCCGATCTCGACAACCGGGTCCAGAGACTGCGGGTTGATCTGCCTGGGGTTGCACCAGAGCTGGTCAACAAACTCAAGGATCAGGGCATCAGCTTCGACATTCATCCGCCCAAGCAGGCCCCTCCGGCCCTGGGAATCCTGGGCAACCTGCTGTTCCCCCTGCTGCTGATCGGCTCGCTGGTGTTTCTGGCCCGCCGGGGCAACGGCATGCCCGGTGGTCCTGGCCAGGCGATGCAGTTCGGCAAGACCAAGGCCCGTTTCCTGATGGAAGCCGAAACGGGGGTCAAATTCGATGACGTGGCTGGTGTTGATGAGGCCAAGCAGGACCTCGAGGAAGTGGTGACCTTCCTCAAGACACCCGAGCGCTTCACCTCGATCGGCGCCAAGATTCCCAAGGGTGTGCTTCTGGTTGGACCTCCCGGCACCGGTAAGACCCTGCTGGCCAAGGCGATCGCCGGCGAAGCCGGCGTGCCGTTCTTCTCCCTGTCAGGTTCCGAGTTCGTTGAGATGTTCGTCGGCGTCGGTGCCAGCCGCGTCCGCGATCTGTTCAAACGCGCCAAAGAGAACAGCCCCTGCCTGATCTTCATTGACGAGATCGACGCGGTCGGTCGCCAGCGCGGTGCCGGCATCGGCGGCGGCAACGACGAGCGGGAACAGACCCTCAACCAGCTGCTCACCGAAATGGACGGCTTTGAGGGCAACAGCGGCATCATCATCATCGCCGCCACCAACCGGGCCGATGTGCTCGATTCGGCCCTGATGCGTCCGGGTCGCTTCGACCGCCAGGTGCAGGTTGATGTGCCCGACATCAAAGGCCGGCTGTCGATCCTGAAGGTGCACAGCCGCAACAAAAAAATGGCTGACGATGTCAGCCTCGAAGCCATTGCCCGCCGCACCCCTGGCTTCTCGGGCGCTGACCTGGCCAACCTGCTCAACGAAGCGGCGATCCTGACGGCCCGCCGCCGCAAGGAGGCCACCGGCCTGGCCGAGATCGACGACGCCGTTGATCGTGTGATCGCAGGCATGGAAGGCAAGCCCCTGACCGACGGCCGCAGCAAGCGCCTGATCGCGTACCACGAAGTCGGCCACGCCCTGGTGGGCACCCTGGTCAAGGCCCACGACCCCGTGCAGAAGGTCACCCTGATTCCCCGCGGCCAGGCCCAGGGCCTGACCTGGTTCTCGCCCGATGAAGAGCAGATGCTGGTCAGCCGCGCCCAGTTGCGGTCCCGCATCATGGGAGCCCTGGGTGGTCGCGCCGCTGAAGAGGTGGTCTTCGGCCATGAAGAGGTCACCACCGGCGCCGGCGGCGACATCCAACAGGTCGCTTCCATCGCCCGTCAGATGGTGACCCGCTTTGGCATGAGCAATGTCGGTCAGTTCTCGCTCGAAGCCGGCAATCAGGAGGTCTTCCTGGGTCGCGACCTAATGACCCGCAGCGACGGCTCCGATGCCATGGCCACCAAGGTCGACGAGGCCGTTCGCGCCATCGTTGAAAGCTGCTATCGCGACACGGTGAAACTGGTGGGTGAGCATCGCGCCTGCATGGACCGGGTTGTCGACGTGCTGATCGAGAAGGAAAGCCTCGATGGCGACGAATTCCGCGCCATCGTCGCCGAGTACACCGCCATACCTGAAAAGGAACGGTTCTCCCCCCTGCTCGGCAAAGCCGAATCAGCCCAGGCCTGAGAGTCAACCCTCAAGCCAGACCCTCTGAATCCGTCAGGCCATGCAGGGCTCGGGCCTACCCAACTCTGAGGTCAGAGCCCTGCAGCTGGGGACCCTGGGCAATGCCGTTGGCGCGGCAGCAGCTCTTGTGTTCTATCTGCGCTCCGGTTCTGATGCCCTGCTGCTCGATGGCCTGTACACGGCCGTGATGGCCGGGGCATCCGTGATCGCCGCTCAGGTGAATCGCGCGGCTCTGCAGCCGCGCAGCCGGGCCTATCCCTTTGGCGCCTCGGGACAGGAACCGCTCTATGTGCTGTTCCGCACCCTGGTGCTGCTCGGCATCATCGCCTTTGCGATGGTGTCGGCAGCCGGCAAGGTGATCAGCTACCTGCAGGGCGGCTCAATCCCAACCGTCAGGCTCGATAGGCTGGGCTGGTATTTCAGCGCCATGGTGCTGCTGAACCTGTGGCTGTGGCAGGTCTTTGCGGGCAGCTGGAAGCGCTGTGGCGGCAACAACAGCATGCTGCGGGGCATGGCGGTCTCGGCCCGCTTTGATGCGTTGATCTCGGCCGGCACCGGCATCGCTCTGTTGGGGTCACCGCTGCTGCTGGGCACACCGCTGGCGCCCCTGGTGCCGATCGCCGATGCCCTGCTGGTGCTGGTCTTGAGCCTGGCGCTGCTGGGTGAACCGATTGCCATCCTCAAAGACGCGGTGACCGAGGCCGCTGGCTCAAGCCGCTCGATCCCCGCAGATCTCCAAAGCCTCTGCTGCGATGCCATTAACCCTGCCCTGGAACTGCACGACTGCGCGCTGATCGAGCTGGCGATGATCCGCCTGGGCCGTACTTTCACGGCCGTGGCCTACGTGGAACCGGTGTTTGCCATGACAGCAACCCAGGTTGATGCGCTCCGTCTGGCCGTGGAACGGGACCTGGTCAGGATTCTCAAGAGCACGGTGCTGTGCGAGGTGATCCCCACAGCCGTTCACCCTTACGCTGGGGCGTCGAACTAAACCAGGGCGTTCAGTCGATGGGATTCCGCTATCTCAACAAGGTCGCTTCAGCCGAACACATCAAAGAGTTTCTGGAGCTCGCCGACCTGGCTGCTGGCGGGACTGACGATGCCGGCAACGTGTTTGAACTGTCACGCCGGCTGACGGGAAATCCGATGGCCCGCTGTTTGCGGCGCCTGCAGCAGGACCCTGCAGCAGCCGCATTGATCCATTCGCGCAAGCTGTGCGGCCCCTATGACGTGACGGCCATGAAGCAATTGCCCAAGGGCAGTCTGGGTCACACCTACGCCACCGTGATGGAGGCGTTGGGCTACGACATCGACTTTTTCCCCGATCCAGCCTTCTACAAAAGCCTTGAAAGCGACGGCGATTACGTCATTACCGCGTCTACGCCACCCACGATCTCCACCACATCCTCAGCGGCTACAGCCTCGACAACTTTGGTGAACTGGGTGTCGTCAGCATCAGTGTGGGCCAATTCAGCTTCCCGGGTTTCTCGTTTCTGAACCTGGTGGGGTTGATGCTCAGCTTCTTTGACACCGACAAAGCCGATGAGGACTACACCACCACCGAGGAGTACGCCAACAGCATCGGCTACAACTTCGACCTGATCACCCAAGGCATGGAGATGGGCATCCGCGCCAAGCCCCTGTTCCCGGTGATCTGGGAAGAGCGCATGGCCCAGAACCTTGAGGAGCTTCGCAGCGAACTGGGCATTGAACCGGTGCGAGAAGGCCCGTACAGCTGGTACTCCAATGCGGCGATCACAGCCGCACTGACATGAATCACAGGCCTACCCCGTTCGCATGGCGTTGGGATAGGAGTGGCAGCTACCGATAAGCACAGCCGGTTTCAACGCCGATTGCGACACCGCTCTGAGCAGTAGAGGACCTGCTCCCAGACGTCGGCCCATTTCTTGCGCCAACTGAAGGGACGCCCGCACACCGGACAGATCTTGCTGGGCCGGAGGCTGGGAGGGCGCCCCTTCTGACCCGAAGCCTGGGCTCCCTTGCTGCGGCCCCGCCCCAACTCAGACGGGGCGCACGGGGCGCTTGTCGATCACCTTGTCGATCAGGCCGTACTCGACAGCTTCGGCGGGTGACATGAAGAAATCGCGGTCGGTGTCCTCTTCAATGCGGCTCAGGGGCTGGCCGGTGCGATCGGCCAGTTCGCTGTTGAGCTTCTTTTTGAGGTAGAGAATCTCGTCGGCCTGAATGCGGATATCGCTGGCCTGACCGCGGGCCCCGCCCAGGGGCTGGTGAATCATGATCCGCGAATGGGTCAGGCTGCTGCGTTTGCCCTTGGCGCCGGCGCACAGCAGAAAGGCACCCATCGAGGCGGCCAGTCCCACGCAGACCGTCTGAACATCGGGCTTGATGTGCTGCATCGTGTCGAAGATGCCGAGCCCGTCATAGACCGAGCCACCGGGAGAATTGATGTAGAGGAAGATGTCCTTGTCCGGATCTTCGGCCTCCAGGAACAGCAACTGGGCGACGATGCGATTGGCCGATTCCGAGGTGACGGGCTCACCCAGAAAGACGATGCGCTCGCGCAGCAGCCGCGAATAAATGTCAAATGCCCGCTCGCCGCGTCCCGATTCCTCGATGACAATGGGGATCGTGGTCACAGGGCCGGATTCGCGGGTGGATCGATCCTACTGAGGCCGGAAACGCCCTGAGGGAGGCGGCGCTAGGGTCGCTGAACCTTGAATCGACCCGCGTGAGCGCCGCTCTCACCGTTGCAGACAGCAAGCGCGCCTTCCATCGCGCTTTCCCCTTTGTGATCGGTCCGCTGTACCGCCGCATGGTCGATGAGCTGCTGGTCGAGCTGCATCTGCTGAGCCGGCAACAGGGCTTCCAGGCCGATCCCCTGTTTGCCGTCGGGGTGGTGCAGGTCTTTGACGGCTTTGCCAAGGGGTACCGCCCCGAAACCCAGAAAGAACCCCTGTTCGCGGCGTTGTGCAGCGCCAGCGGCTTTGATGCCGCCAACCTGCGCCAGCAGCACGGCGCTGCCCTGGCCGCCATGGGACATCACAGCGTCCAGGCCGTGCAGCAATGGATCGAACAGCAGGGCCAGGGGGCACCTGAGCCCCTGGCCCAGGCCCTGGCCGGCATCCAGCGACCTGACTTTCACTATTCAAGGCTGATGGCCGTCGGCCTGATGGCCCTGCTGGAGCAGGCCCAGGGTGCCGATGCCATGGACCCGTCAGCACTGCGCACCTACGCCCACGACCTGGGGGCCGCCATGGGGCTCTTGCGCGACCGGCTCGACAAGGATCTGACCCTCTACGTCAGCAACCTCGAGAAGATGGCCCAGGCGGTCGAGCTGATGGAAGAGACCGTCGCCGCCGAAAAACGCAAACGCGAGCGGCGGGCGGCTGCAGCCGAGACTCCCGATGCGTCAGAGGGCAATTCAGAGGCACTCAGCGGGACCGACTCAACGACAGGCGTCCCGTCAGCCGGCTGATCGGTTGGGTCGCCCCATCGCTGGCCAGCAGCTCGAGCGACGGGGCGGTTCGGACCAGCTGGGGAAAACCGCTGGGCCACAGATCCAAGGCAGCCAGATCGGCGGGCCTGGCCCGCAACCGCAGTGCGGTCGTCGCTGCCGTGCCGGCAGACGCCTCGGGTTGGGGCCCCAGAAACAGCACCAGGCGTGAACCGTCCGTCGTACCGGGCGTCCGGGACTCGAACCAGCCCCCGACCACCTGGCCGTCCGCCCGGGTCCAGCGGCTGGCTTGCGTCAGGCCGGCGCCAAGCCGAGGGCTCGTGGCCTCAAGCCGGGCCGGGGGCTCCTGCAAGCCGTGCTGCAACAGGGGTTCCCGCAGACCGGCCAGCAGCCTGAGCCAGGCGGCCCGATCGCGCTGGGGCGGTGCGAGCTCGAGGGTCAGACCAGCCACAAAAGGGCCCCGGGGCAGCGCCCGCAATCGCAGCACAAATGGCAAACGGCGCATCAGGGCCAGTTGCGGTTCGGTGATGCCATAACGGGAGGCCAGAGGCTCCCGCACCAGCTGCCTGCCCAGCAGCCCCTGCAGCAGCATCTCGAGGGATGGCCCGCTGAGCTCAAGCAATTGACCCGGTGGCAGCGCACGGTTGACGAGGTCTGGCGCCGACGGGGGCGGCGGCCCGAGCACGCCGCTACCGGCGGCGGCCTCGCCATTGAGGGCAAGGGCGTCGCCGCGCATGTCCAGGCTGAGACAACCCTGTTGCAGGCGTTGGAGCAGGGGCGCCACAGGCCCTGCCAACACGCCCAGGCCCGCTGGATTCCAGACCACCACCTGGGGACGGCGCAACTGCTCGAGGCAGCGCTGCTCCAGTCCCCGCTGGGGGCGGCTGACGGTGCGCAGCCGCTCGGCCAGCCACTGGCGTGACAGCGCATCGGCAGCAATCACCGCCAGATCATCGACAAGCAGGGGCTGCTGGGGCAGGCGGGCCCGGTTGAGACCGCTGAGGCTGACGGCCGGCATCACCAGGTAGGCGCCTGAATCGCCATGGGCACCCCAGAACTGCCACCAGGTGCCCTGCTGGCGGGCCCAGAGTCCTGGGGCCTGGCCCCCCAGCCTCTGGCGCCAGAGCGCCGGCAGGGGCCGGCTTGTACCGCCGGCGGCAAAGCTCTGCATCAACTGGGCCTGGCTCAGCAGACGCCCCAACCCGGCCGCCTGCGAACGGGGCCACAACAGCAAACCCAGCGCCGGCACCAGCACCAGTGCCGCGACCGCCGTCAGGGTGTGGCGCAACTGCAGGCGCTGCCACTGTGCCCTGAGCCTCATGGCAGCACTCCGTAGGTGGTGGTGCGGCGCCGCACCGGTCGCCCGCAGCTGGACGCCGCCGCCTCGAGGGCCTCAGGCTCCTGATTGGTGCCGCCGCTGGCGCCGGCCATCGTCGTGATGTGCTCTTCCATCAGGGTGCCACCGAGATCGTCGGCCCCCCAGCGCAGGGCCTCGGCGGCGCCGGCCAGCCCCAGCTTCACCCAGCTGGGCTGGTGATGGCGGATCCAGGGGCCCAGCAGGAGCCTGGCCATGGCCGTCAACAGCAGCATCGCCTGCAGGTCGGGCTGATCGCGGCCGACCCGCTGGCGCAGGGGGGCCGGCGCCTGTTGGCCGACGAACGGCAGCAGCACAAATTCGGTGAAGCCCGTTTGTCCCTGCTCCCTCGCATGGCGCTGGAGCTGCAGCAGGGTCAGCAGATGGGCGGCCTGATCAGCCGCCGTCTCGATGTGTCCGGCCATCAGGGTGCTGGTGGCGGGCAGGCCCTGGGCCTGAACCTCGAGCATCACCGCCACCCAGGCCCGGGCGCTGAGCTTTTCGGGACAGAGGACCCGCCGCAGGGGCTCGCTGAGCACCTCGGCCGCCGTGCCGGGGACAGACGCCAGGCCCGCCTGGCGCAGGCGCTGCAGCACCACCGCCACCGGCAGGTCATCGCATTCAGCGAAATACAGCAGTTCCTGGGGCGAAAAAGCATGCAGGTGGATGCCCGGTGCAGCCGCCGTCAGATCCTGCAGCACCGCTTCGGCATAGGCCAGATGGCTGCCATCCAGGGTCGCCGCAGGGTTGAGGCCGCCCTGCACGCACAGTTCGGTCGCACCCCGTTGATGGGCTTGCTGCGCCTTGTGCTGCAGCGCCTCGCGGCTGAGCCAGAAAGCCCCCGGCTGCCCGGGGTCCCGCCTGAAGGCGCAGAAGCTGCAGTGCTTGCTGCAGTGGTTGCTGACGTTGATGTTGCGGTTGACCACATAGGTGACCGTGTCACCGACCAGCCGGATCCGCAGACCGTCGGCCCGGGCTCGCACCAGCTCGCGGGCCCGGTCGGCATCCGGCTGCTGCAACCAGGGCGCCAGGGCCAGCAAGCGTGATGCCTGATGAATGTCAGGCATCTGCAGGGCCTCAGGGTTGCTCTGCCAGGGAAGATCGTCGAGCAGCTCTTGAAGAACCGCAAAAGGTGGCCGATCGGTGGACTGCAGCGGCTCGATGAACGGCTGTGCTGCAGGCACGAGAAGTTGCTCGGCCCGCTGCCAGGCCCATGGGGCCAGGGCTGGCGGTCGACTCACGAACGGGCCTGGCGCTCCTGCTGATGGCGGCGGCGACGATCCCGCCACTCAACCGTTGACAGGTAGATCACACCGACGCTGACGAACACCAAGAGTGCCGCAGCGGTGATCGAAAGGACCTGCGAAGGATCGGAGAAGGCTTCCAGCACGCGGCTCAGAAGTTGATGCTGCCATCGCCGTTACGGCCCCACACCACCATGGCGATGGAGAACGTGAACATCGCAGCGAGGGAAGCCCAGCCGATGGTGACCAGCATGCCAAGGATGAAAACGGCGTCACAGGAGCTTACCTAGGCTTGCGCCCGCAACGGGATTGCAGGAGGACCTTGATGAAGAGCGTGATCATCGGCGTGACATCGGCACCCCAGCGCCAGGCCGGCAGTCAGCAGCTGCTGGAACGCAAGCCCTACCCCCACTTCAAGGTGGTGGTGCTCGACGATGACGTCAACACCTTTGTGCATGTGGTCGATTGCCTGGTGCGCTACATCCCGGCGATGACGCCCGATCAGGCCTGGGAGCTGGCCCACAGGATCGACGGCGAGGGGTCGGCGGTGGTCTGGAGCGGCCCGCAGGAGCAGGCCGAGCTGATTCACCAGCAGCTCGGGGGTCAGGGGCTGACCATGGCACCGCTAGAACCCGCCTGATCTGCAGCCATGGGCCGTCTGGTGATCACCCACAGCACCTACGTCGAGGGTCTGATCCCCGTGCTCAGGCGCCTGGCCTCAGAGCGGGACATCGACACGGTGACTCCGGCCGTGATCAGCCGGGTCAGGGGGCGCGCAACCGGTTTGCAGCTGCGCATTTCAACCCCGATCACAGGGGGGCACAAACTGGTGGCGCGCCGCGGGAGCAGCGCCCAGGAGGTGTTTGTGGTCACACCGCTGGACCGGGACGGCCTGAGCCGTGCGCTCGAGAAGGCCCTCAGGGAGCCTTGATCCCAGGGCAGGTGGCGCCGTTGAAGCGCGAAGCAATGCGCTGGGAACCCTGGGTGTAAACCTTCTGCGCCTGGGCGGGATCATTGCTCGCCTGGGCCTGTTTGAGCTTGGCCTCGAACCGCTGGCAGGCCTCCTGCAGGGAGACCGCCCCCGCGGGGGCAACCCCGATCAGGGGCAGAACCAGCGATCCGCCAATGGCAACCAGAGCAGCGCGTACGAACACAACAACCAGAACGAAAGAAGCAGAACAAAAAAGGGTGAACCGCCGTGCCGTCTTGCCCCAGTGTTCGACCTGGTGGAACCAGAAGGGAGGTCAAGGGCGGGGCGCCGTTTCCGGCTACGAGGCCGGCTTACGTTGCTTCCGCTGCAGACCTCCCATGTCGAAAAGGGAGTCAGATCAGAAAACTGTGAAAGGCAGTCACCAACACGGCAGTCCGCAATCACTCTAGGGGTTTTCAGCGGCATCAGGCAGGGGCCAGATGCGCCGCACCAGCTCGAGCTTGGCCATGGCCTCCGCAAACCGTTCCTGGGGAGCGGCAGAGTCCAGGCTCAGGGTCAGATGGCCCAGCTTGCGCCCAAGACCGGCCCCCTGCTTGCCGTACCAGTGCAATGCCGCACCGGCGAGCCCAGCCAGGGCCTGGCGCTGGGCTTCGTAGTGGGACTCGCCGGGCAGGAACCCCAGCAGATTGACCATCAGGGCCCCCGGCAGCCGCAGCTCGGCCGGGCCCATGGGCAGCCCGGCAACGATGCGCAGCTGCTGGGCGAACTGACTGGTGTGGCAGGCCTCGATGGTCAGATGCCCCGCGTTGTGGGTGCGGGGAGCAATCTCATTGACCTGCAATCCCGACGGTCCGTAGAAGAGTTCAAGCGACACCATGCCCTCGTAATTGATGGCCGTCAGCAGCGAGGCGGCCAGGTTGCGGGCCATGGCCTGCACGGCATGGGGCACGGGGGCCGGCGCCAGCACCCAGTCGCAGACCTGATGGTGCTGGTGGGTCTGCACCAGCGGATAGCACTGCACCCGACCATCGCGATCGCGACAGGCCAGCTGGGCCAGCTCCAACTCAAAGCTGACCAGCTCCTCAAGGATCCAGTCGTGGGGGTCCACATCGGCCAGCAGGGACTGGAGGTCGGCCTGATCACGCAGCACCCGGGTGCCTTTGCCGTCGTACCCGCCCATGGCCGCCTTGGCCATCAGCGGAAAGGCAAAGCCATCGGGCAGGGCTGGGACCGATCGCGGCGCAACCCCGGCCAAGGGAGCATCGCTGTCACCGGCCTGCTCTGACGGCGGATCCTCGCTGACGGGATCCACCAGCACCGCCTCAAGCCCGCACCAGCGCGGTGCCGGCAGGTGCAACCGGTTGAGCAGCTGCCGCTGACGGCGTTTGCAGACGAGATGCTCCAGAGCGGCCAGAGCGGGCACAAACCGCACCCCGTCGGCCTCGAGCGCGGCCAGACCCTGCAGATCGAGCCATTCGTTTTCAAAGCTGATCGCCGCACAGCGCCGCGCCAGCTGCCGGGTCGCCGCCAGATCATCAAGCGGCGCCAGCACCACACTGCTGGCAGCAGCGGCCGCCGGATCAGAGGCGCTCGGGGTCTGCACATGCAGCGCCAGGCCGAGCGCGTCGGCGGCCTGGGCCAGCATCAGGGCCAACTGGCCTCCACCGACGATGCCGATGGCATCTGCAGCCTCTGCAACCACAACCACGGAACCGTTGGGATCCAATCATCCAGCCTGGCAGCCGAACGGGTGGATTAGATCAAGATCAGGTCAGGCCGCGATCACCGGCAAAGACCAACCTCACCAGGCTCAGCAGCAACACCGCCAGAAACAGGGCCAGGCCGACGGTGCAGGCATAGCTGATCTCGAGCTCGGCAAAGGCCTGGTCGTAGACGTAATAAACGATGGTGCGGGTGGAATCGGCCGGTCCTCCCTGGGTCATCAAGTAGACCTCCTCGAACACCTTGGTGGCGGCGATCGCCGAAATCACCGCCACCAGGGTCACGTAGGGCCGCAGCAGGGGCAGGGTGATGTCGACATGGCGGCGCCAGCCGTCGCTGCCGTCCAGGGCAGCAGCCTCGTACAACTCGGGGGCGATCCCCTGCAGACCGGCCAGAAAGATCACCATGTAATACCCCAACCCTTTCCAGAGCGTCACCACCATCACGGCCGGCAGGGCCAGCTGGGGCGAGCTCAGAAAGGTGATCGGCGCGAAGCGCTCCCCCAGCAGGGCGGCCAGCCAGCCATTGATCAGCCCGTTCTCGGCGTAGAGCCAGCGAAAGGCGATCGCGGCCACCACGATCGACACCAGCACCGGCGTGTAGAAGGCCCCTCGGAACCAGTGCATGCCGGGCAGCTTGCGGTTGACCAGCACCGCCAGGGCCAGGGATCCCAACACGATCGGCGGCACGATGCCCACCAGGTAGGCCGCGGTGGTCAATGACACCCGCAGCATCATCGGATCGGCCAGCAGCCGTCTGAAATTGGCCAGACCGATGAACCGCAGCGGTTCGCTGACATCGAGGCCGCTCTGGGTGAAGGCCATCACCAGGGCCATCAAGGCGGGAATCAGCACCGACACCCCAAGCAGCAGCAGGGCCGGGGCCAGAAACCCCCAGGCCGTCGCTGAACGGGGGGCAGAAGCGGACATCAGCAGGCGTCGTCTCGCGGTCATTGTGGGTCGTCTGGCCACCCCCATCCGATCCCCGTGAGCACCGCGACCAGCAGCACCGGATCCCGCGGGCAGCTTGCCGATCCCCTGCAGGTGCTCAGCCAGGTCTGGGGGTACGACGCCTTTCGTGGCCCGCAAGAGGCGATCGTGCGCCATGTCATCGCCGGCGGCTCAGGTCTGGTGCTGATGCCCACCGGCGGCGGTAAATCGCTCTGCTATCAGGTGCCGGCGCTGTGCCGGCCGGGTCTGACGGTGGTGGTGTCGCCGCTGATCGCCCTGATGCAGGACCAGGTGGCGGCGCTGCAACAGCTCGGTGTGGCGGCAGCGGCCCTGCATTCGGCGCTCGAGCCCGAAGCGGTCAGTGCCCTCTGGCGCCAGCTGCAGGCCGGCAGCCTGGATCTGCTGTACGTCTCACCCGAGCGGCTGCTGGGGGGCGACCTGCTCGAGCGGCTGGGGCCGGCGATCAGCCTGTTTGCGATCGATGAGGCCCACTGCGTTTCGCAATGGGGCCACGACTTCAGGCCCGAATACATCCAGCTGGGGATGCTGGCCGAACGCTTTCCGGCGGTGCCGCGGCTGGCCCTGACCGCCACCGCCGATCCGCGCACCCGGGACGAAATCATCAGCCGGCTGCAGCTGGACACCGGTCAGGTGTTCCTGGCCAGCTTTGACCGGCCCAACATCCGTTATCTGCTGCGGGGCAAGCAGGAGCCGCAACGGCAGCTGCTGCAGTTTCTGGCCGAGCATCAGGGCGAAGCCGGCATCGTCTATGCCCGCTCCCGCAGCAGGGTCGATGCCATCGCCAACCAGCTGCGCAGCGCCGGGATTGACGCTGTGAGTTATCACGCCGGCCTGGGCAACGAGCAGCGCAGCGCCGCCCTGCAGCGCTTTCGCAACGAGGCCTCGGTGGTGGTGGTGGCCACGATCGCCTTTGGCATGGGCATCGACAAACCGGACGTGCGCTTCGTCGCCCACGTCGATCTGCCCAAGAGCCTCGAGGCCTACTACCAAGAGACCGGCCGCGCCGGCCGCGATGGCCTGCCGGCGGTGGCCTGGATGCTGCACGGCCCCGGTGACATCCCCCAGCTCAGGCGCTTCATCGACGACTCGGCCGCGCCCGATGAGCAGAAACGCATCGAGCACGGCAAGCTCGAGGCCCTGATCGCCTACAGCGAAGCCGCCGGCTGCCGCCGCCAGGTGCTGCTGCGCCACTTTGGCGAAACGCTGGCGCAACCCTGCGGCAACTGCGATGGCTGCCTGGAACCCAAGGCGCTCGTCGACCTGACGGTGCCCGCCCAGAAGCTGCTGTCGGCGGTGGTCCGCAGCGGGCAGCGCTTTGGCGCCGCCCATGTGGTCGATCTGCTGCTGGGGGCCAACAGTGAGCGCATGCGCCAGCTGGGCCACGACCAGCTGAGCGTGCACGGCATCGGCACCGAGCTCGACCGCAGCCAATGGCGCACGCTGGTGCGCCAACTAAGCGGGCTTGGCTACCTGCACCCGGTGCCCGGCGGCAAAGGGGGGTTGCAGCTGGGGCCGCCTGATCTGGTGCGGCCGCTGCTGCGGGGTGAGCTGGTGCTCGAGCTGCCGCTGCCGCCGCCCCAGAAAGACAGCCGCCGTCGCAGCAGCTCAACAGCAGCGCGGCTGCTTGGAGCCATGGCTGCTGATCATGGCGAGTTAACGGTCGACGAAAGCCTGCTGACGGCGCTCAAAGAATGGCGCCGTCAGCAGGCCAGCCAGCAGGGGGTCCCTCCGTATGTGGTCTTCCACGACCGGACCCTGGTGGAGCTGGCGGCCCGACGGCCGACCGATCTCGATGGCCTTGGCGGGATCGGTGGCATCGGCGCCGCCAAGCTCGATCGCTACGGCGAAGGGTTGCTGGCGGTGCTGGGCAGCGTTGGAGCCTGATCCAGCAGGACCTGGGCCTGATGTCCATTCCAGCTCACACCGCGCCACCGCTCGCCCAGGGCCGCTGAGACGGCACTGACTGCCAGCAGCAGCGGCAGCAGCGCAGCATCACCCTGCAGGGTGAACACAAAGGCCGCACAGAACAGCGGCGTGCCATTGGTGCTGGCAAACAGGGCCGTGGCAGCCACCGCCGCCAACTGGGCCAGGGCGGTGCTGTCCATGGCCGGCACCCCCTGCAACGGACCGATCAGCAGCGCACCCAGGCTCATGCTGTCGTGCATGAGCCCACCGGGTGCACCGACCGCCAGGCTGAGCACGGTGGCCAGCAGGCGCCACAGCAGGGTCACTGGTGCTCCTGGATCCTGGCCGGCCAAGGCGGCAGCCAATGACAACGAACCGTCGTTCAAACTGAGTCCGCCACTGAGCAGGGCCACCAGGGTCAGCAGCCCGGCCAGCAAGAGCAAACCAGCCAGCAGCCGGCGGCTCAACAGGCGCCTGGTCCAGGCAGCGGCCAGGATCGTCAACCGCCCCAGCAGGGCGCCCCCCGCAGCACCCACCCGCGTCAGCAAGGT